>Ga0070664_100000669_pt1 | contig 26175 bp, 22 predicted proteins | sample KBSC73metaG_FD_65863 | JGI IMG/M metagenome (GOLD analysis project Ga0070664, IMG submission 65863) | Corn rhizosphere microbial communities from Kellogg Biological Station, Michigan, USA - KBS C7-3 metaG | ecosystem: Host-associated > Plants > Roots > Rhizosphere > Soil ... | reverse complement strand
TACCTCGGCTGGGTTCATGACTCCGGCCTCAGCTTTCGACACGAGCGGTATCCGGACTACAAGGCGACGCGTGAGAAGCTGACCGACGAGCTGCAGTCCGATTTCGATACGGGAATGGAGCGCATCTGTCAGCTCCTCGAGGCGTACCGGATCCCGATCCTGACATTACCCGGGTATGAAGCGGACGACGTCATCGGCACGCTCGCCCGGCAAGGTGTCACCCAAGGCGCCAACGTCGTGATCGTCTCGGGGGACAAGGACTTTCAGCAGCTCGTACGGCCCGGCGTCTGGTTGCTCAATCCGGGTCGCGGGGGCCCCGCCAGCGTGGAGGAGCAGTGGGTGTCCGTGGAGAACGGCACCGAGCGCCTCGGCGTCGAGCCGAAGCATGTGACCGACTACCTCGCTCTGGTCGGCGATAGCTCCGACAACGTGCCGGGTGTCAAAGGAATCGGCGAGAAGACGGCGCGGGATCTGGTGCTCGAGTATGGCGACCTCGAACGGATCCTCGCTGCCGCGCCGAGCCTGACCAAGAAGCGCCCTCGGGAAGCGCTCATGGAGCAGGGTGATCTCGCCCGGCTTTCCAAGGAACTGGTCACCATTCGCGAGGACCTTCCGCTCACGCTGGCGCTGGACACCATGCGTGTTCGCGAGCCCGATTCTTCTCGCCTGCGGCAGTTGTTCGTGGAGCTCGAATTCCACTCTCTGGCGCGCTCCATCGGCGATGCGGTGGCCGCTGCCGTTGTCGCGGCCACCCCTCCGCTCGGAGCACCGGAGGCGACGCCGGAGACCACGCGTCCGACAGCGCACTACGTCACGGTCGACACGATTCCCGCCCTCGAACGCATGGTGGCGCGCGCGCGAAAGGCGCCCTACATCGTCGTCGATACGGAGACGGTGATCGAACCCGACAGCCCGCAGGAGGTGGATCCGCTTCGGGCCGTCCTCGTTGCCCTCGCCATCGCCATCGGGCCGGGCGAGGCCTACTACCTGCCGCTGCGCCATCGCGTGCCGCAGTCCATCCAGGGCGATCTCCTGCTCGATGGCGAGGAAAGCTTGAGCTCCGACCCAGGAAGTGATGCGGACAAGGCCAACGAGGCGAAACCGAAACAACCGCGGGCCAAGCGTGCCAGAAGCGAGCCGTCGAGCATCGCGGCACGGGCACTCGCTGCGGGCGTTCCGCCGGTAAAGAATCTTCCTTCGCTCGACGATCCATCGATGGCGCCACTTCGCGCGCTTCTCGAGGATCCGGCCGTGCCCAAGGTGGGGCAGAACGCGAAGTACGATCTTCTCGTGCTGCGTCGCGCCGGTCTCACGTTGAGCGGATTGGTGTCCGACACCATGGTGGCGAGCTATGTCCTCGATCCGGGACGCCGCTCGCACGGCCTCGATCTGCTCGCGCTCGAGTTTCTCGACCACACGATGACGAGCTACGAGGATCTCTGCGGTAAGGGAAAGGCAGAGGTGCCGTTCGACGTGGTCCCGATCGCCTGTGCGCGAGACTACTCCTGCGAAGACGCCGATGTGACCTGGCAGCTCGAGCAGCGGTTTCGGCCGCAGCTCGAGGTCCAGCAGATCTACGAGCTGTATCGTGATGTCGAGATCCCGCTCATCGGCGTACTCGCCGAGATGGAATGGGCAGGCGTCGAGATCGACATTCCCTGGTTCGCGTCGCTGAAACAGCGATTCGCGCGCGAGCGCCAGCGCGTGGAGCAGGAGATTTATACGTCGGCGGGCGGAGAGTTCAACATCAACTCCAACCCGCAGCTCCGCGAGGTACTGTTCGAGCGACTCAAGCTCCCGGTCCTCAAGAAGACGACGACGGGCCCCTCGACCGATGCCAGTGTGCTTCAGGAGCTCGCCGAAGCCGGACACGAGCTTCCCTCGCTGCTCATGGAGTATCGAGAGCTGGCGAAGTTGGAGAGCACGTACATCGACGCGCTTCCTCCATTGGTGAATCCCCACACCGGGCGCCTGCACACCTCGTTCAACCAGACAGTCGCTGCGACCGGTCGCCTCTCGTCGAATGACCCGAACCTACAAAACATCCCGATCCGCCGTGAGCTTGGCCGGGACATTCGTCGAGGGTTCATACCGCGAAAGGGATGGGAGTTTCTCGCGGCCGACTACTCGCAGATCGAGCTGCGACTGCTCGCCCATCTGTCTGGCGATCCTGCCTTCGTGCAAGCATTCCAAAGCGGAGGCGACATTCACCGACAGACAGCGGCGCTGATCTTCGATGTCCCGCTCGAGCGGGTAACGTCCGAGATGCGTGGACGTGCCAAGACGATCAATTTTGCGACGATCTATGGGCAGGGTCCTCATGCTCTCTCGCGACAGCTCAAGATCTCGCACGCCGAGGCGAAGGAGTTCATCGATCGCTACTTCGAGCGATTCCAGCGTGTGCGCGAATACCTGGATTCGATGGTCGCCTACGCGCGGGAGCACGGCTACGTGGAGACCATCTTCAAGCGCCGACGATACGTGCCCGAGCTCCGGGATCGCAACTTCAACATCCGGGCGTTCGGTGAACGCACGGCGGCGAATTCTCCCATTCAGGGCTCGGCAGCGGATCTGATCAAGATCGCGATGATCCGCATTCACGAACGTCTCCAGCGGGAGCGATACAGCGCCCGGATGTTGTTACAGGTACACGACGAGCTGGTCTTCGAAGTGCCGGGGCCCGAGATGGAGGTCGTTTCGGAGCTCGTAAAGGAGGAGATGGAACGGGCTGCACAGCTGTCCGTTCCCCTCGTCGTGGACGTCGGAACGGGCCGGAACTGGCTGGAAACGAAGCTCGGGTAGCCGGTCTAGGAGTCGCAAATTGGCCGGGATCGCCATTGCAGAGTGCGGTGGTTCTGGCAATTCGAGCCGCCCAAGATCACTTTTGCGGCACCACGAAAAAAGGTGCAAGTCTTTGCAGGGCAATCTGTTATGTGGATGTGCCAGACCGGGCACCACCCTTGCTTTGCCCTAGGGTGCAGCCTACCTCCGTTGTTGCATCCCCTCCCTGCACCGGCTTTTCTGCGGCGCCCTGCCGCCCCTCCCGCTCGCTTCAGGATCCCGCGATGCCGCGTACCAGAACCGGCTTCACTCTCATCGAACTCCTGATCGTGGTCGTGATCGTTGGCATTCTGGCCTCGATGGCGATCCCGAAGTTTCAGGCCACGAAGGGCAAAGCGAACGCGGCCGCGCTTCGCAGCGACCTGCGCAATCTGGCGGTCGCTCAAGAGGCCTACTTCTTCCAGGCGGCCACGTACGCGAGTGACACGGCGGCGATCAACTTTCGCCCGTCGCCTGGAGTCATCCTGACCCTCTCCACGCCTGGTGTGGGCGAGTGGGTGGCCACGGCGACTCATCCCCTCTCCTATCCGCTACGGTGCGTGGTGTTCTATGGCGCTGTTTCGCCCACGCCATCGCCTGCCACGGTCGAAGGAGTTCCGGCCTGTCAGTGATCGTGTGCTGATCGGACCTCGATGGACTTTGCCGTCGCACTGAAGTGACACGCCAGGATCCAACGAGCGAGCCCACCGCAGGTCCGGAGTATCGAGAGTTTCGGTCCCGTCGAGTCGGGATGATTCACGCGATGGATGGCGGTTTGTGGTTGCACCGCCACGTCTGGAAGGGGCGCCAGATGGCGCACCTCGTTTCGACCGACCGTGAGCGATTGCTGCGATTTGGCGCGACGATCGGACTCGGCGAAGCACGTCTTCAATACAAGCCGCTCAAGGATCCCCGCACGGGCGTCCGCCGCGATGCGTGGCACTGGGATCTTGGCGGACCACTGCTCCCTCCCCCGACGCGCCCGGGCTGACTCCTGCGCCGCGCTCTAGGGACGAGCGGTCACCGCCTGCACGAGCGCTTCTTCGAGCGAGATCGACTCTGCAACGAGCGCGTCGGACTCCGCGATCAGCCGCTGCTGCAATGCGCCGTTGGCCCGGAGTGCCAGGAACGTGCGTGCTCGACGCAGCGCACGCCGGAGTCGGCCCCTGCCGAGCCGTAACACATGCGCCGACGCGAAGCAAAGGAGCAGCACGCCGCTCGCAGTCGTCGGACCGACGAGATGGTCGAGAATGACGAACAACAGAGCGTACCAGACGACCAACGCGAGCAAGCCGAGGACGATCGTCCGCATCGCTGGTTGATCGCGCGACGGGTCATTCCGAAGCGAGCGAAGTGCAATCGTGCGGGCTGACCGGATCGGGATCCAGTGGGCGACCCGACCAAGGATCAACGGGAAGGCGAAGAGGACAAGGACCGGCCCCTCACGAAGCAGAAAGCGCACACCGTCCCTCCAGCGCGTGGAGATGCGAACGTCCTCGAGGGCTATCCCTCGTTGATCGAGCTCGCGCTGCAGGGTATCGAGACGAATCGACAGTGCGTCCGCGGCATCGGTGATCTCGGGGGGTGCATCCGTCAGAGCGGCGGTGGCCCGATCGATTCGATTCGCGAGAGTCGCTTCTGCGTCGAGGGATCTCGGCTGGGCGACGGGGGCGGGCCTGGTCGCCAATGCAGACAGGATGTGCGCCAACCGCACCGCGCGGACGGCTCGCTCTGCCGTGGCAAAGTTGAGAGTAACGGCGCGGAGCTGGTCCTCGAGCGCTTGCGTCAGCTCGCTGACATTCTCCCCTTCATGCGTTGCAAGCCAGGCATCCAGCATGACAGGCTCACCGACGCGGACCAGCACATCACTGTCGGGGCGCTCCTTCTGCTCGTAGATCAGGCCGAGGGCCAGCAGCTGAATGCCGCGCACGCCCTCCGAATGCGCCTGCAGGACGATTCGAGCGGCGCCAGAGCGAAGCGGCGCGATGGCCGGAGCGTCATGACTGATGCCCTCCGGAAAGATAAGCACCGCTCCGCCGCGACGCAGAGCCGCGGTCACCGCACGGAATGCCTCGGCGTTCCGGCTCCGGCCGGCCTCCTGCACACCACCCTCTTCGTCCTTCGCGCGACGCAGAGGCACGACGCCGACCGCGTGCAATAACGCAGACAGGGCGGGACTTTCGAATAGTGTCGCCTTCGCGGTGAGCAGCACCCTGCGCGGCAGGGTGGTGCCGATCAGCAGCGGATCGATCAGCGCGTTCGGATGGTTTGCGACGATGAGCAACGGTCCGGCACGCGGAGCTCGCGATGCTCCCTGCACCGCGATCTCCGCGTAGTACCATCTCAGGGCGATGGAAGCGATGACCCTGAGGAGTCGGTAGAGCATCGACGCTCAGCCGGCCCGCGAGCGATGCGGAACGGATCGCAGGAACACGAGCGAGAGCGCAAACATTACGGCCACGCTCAGGACCGCGGCGCGATATGCCAGGCCGGTCCCATACCCGGGCTCGAGGCCATCGACGGTGAGACCCCAGACTAGAGGGCCTGCCACCGCCGCGGCGCGCGCCGAGAGGAGCATGAGGCTGAAGTAGCGCCCCGCCTCCTCGGGTGGTACGAGGGCCAGCAGGAGGGGACGCTCGGCAGTGGGTACGCCGCCGAAGATGAGGCCGATTCCGAGGCCGACGACCCAGAAGCCCGTCTGCGTGGGCACCAGCACCATGGCGATCAGCAACGCGATCCACGCTCCGATGATGGCCACCAGCGTGTGGCGAGCGCCGAAGCGGTCGACGATTCGGCCGACGATGTAACTGCCGAAGATGGCCGGAATCGTCAGGACGAGAAAGAGCGTGATCTCACTGCCACGCTGGAATCCCATGGCCTTCACCGCATAGATCGCCATGAACGACACGATAGTGCCGATCGCGTCCTGATAGAGGAACGAGGCGATGATGAACGCGAGAGCTCCAGGGTGCCGCTTGGCGTCGCGCAGCGTGTGGGCGACGTCGGCGAAGGCGGCGCGCCACGCGATCGGAACATGCTCCGGTCGCGGATGATGATCGCGGCAAAAAAAGAAGAGCGGAAGCGAGAATAGAAGAAAGAGGATCGCCGTCGGCACGAAAGTCGATACACGACCGGAGTGCGACGAGAAGGGAACGACGGCGTGCAGGAAGGAGATACTTCCGGCGGGCAGAGCACCCAGGAGGGGGAGGGCACCGTTGAAGAACGGGGCGACCATGAGAAGGCCGACGATCGTGCCGACATAGCCGACTGCCGTGCCGATTCCGGAAAGCCGCCCGCGCTCCTCGGGCGGCACGAGATCGGGAAGCATGGCGTTGTAGAACGGTTGCGCGGCCTGATACGCGTAGTTGGCGATCACGAACGCCACGAGCACCCAGCCAAAGGTCGTGATGGTCGGGTGCCATCCAGCGGGCAACGCCGTCCCGCCGATTGTTTCCGCACCACTGATTGGCAGAGTCAGCTGGCCGAGGAGGCCGATGGCGGCGCACGCGAGGCAGGAAACGATGGTGAACCCCACGACCCATGGTTTCCGTCGCCGGCGCGCATCGGACAGGGCGCCGAGCACGGGTACGGACAATACGACGAGGATGGACGAGATGCCGTTCCCGACCGCATATACGGTGTTCGACGCGTGCAGGTCGGCGATCAACCAGACCGAGAAGTAGAGCGTCGCGACGTTCATCGAGAAGATGGTATTCGCGAAGTCGTACACAGCCCAGCTTGCGCGCTCTCGGACAGAGGCGCGTTCGAAGGTAGGACCGGATGTCATCGCTCGGCGGAGAAAGAATCGGCCATGGCCACTCCTGTTCGTGTTGACGCCCACAATTGGCGGTCCAAATTACCTCCTATGTTCCTGCTCCGCTTCGACCTCGTTGCCGTAATGCGCCGCACCGTCGGACCTTTGTGCGCGGGTCTTCTGATCATTGCGTGCAAGCAGGACGCGCCGGCCGTTCGGAGAGATACGAAGGTGGTGGCGAACAACACGCACGTCGATTCCGCCGTGGCACCGCCGGTTTCCAACGGATGGAATCCGATCGCCGGTCCGGTGTTGCTCGTAGCAGGGGCGTCTCCCGACGAAGCCATCGTCTTTTTTGGTGCATCCAACGGCACGGCGGCAGCAGTGGATACCGGTGCGGTCGATCAGGCGACGGCGACGTTGTTCGGTCGCGACAGCTCGCGTTTCACGGCGACTCTGGAGCTCCCGGCCGGGAACGACAACGCGGAGTGTCGGGTCTGGCCGCTGCGAAACCTGCATGCAACGGCAGGGGTGGGGGCGTGGTCGGTGGGGTTTCTCAGCGCCAACGTGAAGGCGATCCCTCTGGATTCGGTGGACGCACTACCGGCTCGCGACAGCATGGCACTCGCGGCCGAAGCGTCACGACTGGCTTCTGCGGTAACCGCGAACACCTCTCCTTCTTTCCAGGGACTGCGCTTCACGGCGCAGAATATCCGGCGCTTCGAAGCGGCTCCGGGTGTTCAGGCCCTGGCGGCGCAGCTGATCCGACGGGTCAACCAGGAAGCGGATCCCCAGGAGGAGCAGACACTGGTGATCGCAGAGCGTGACAGCGGCGTCACGACGGGACGTTATCAGCTTGCATACGCCGAACGCTCATTCGGCCGAGAGGAGGATGTCGTTTCGTCCGAGCTGGTCGCGGCCGTTCGACTCGGTCAGAACGGTACTCCGTCGCTGGTGATCGCGCGGGACAGCGACGCGGGCCTTGCCTATGCGCTGATCGAGCGCACCGGTCCTCGGCAGTGGGTGGCGCGCTGGACGAGCGGTTTGGCGAAGTGCGCTGACTGACCGCACCGCACCACTGCGTTCCGGGTCATCGACGAGGCTCCAGGGTCTGGCCAAGCGAGGCAGGTGCGCGCGCGCGTCCGACCGCTCCCGCCAGCGCCGCCAGCGTGAGTAGATAAGGCACGGCCAGGAATACCTGATAGGGCGCGTTCCACCCCATCGCCTGGAAGGCGAACTGCAATGCGCTCGCAGCGCCGAAGAGCAGTGCCCCGCCGATCACTCCGAGGGGTGTCCAGCGACCGAGCGCCACGATGGCGATCGCGATGAATCCGCGACCAGCGGACATCCCTTCGGCGAAAGTTCCGGCCTGGGCGAGGACGAGCGTTCCTCCTGCGAGACCACCCAACGCGCCGCCAAAAAGGACGGCGAGCGCACGCACCCGGTCCACCGCTATGCCTGCCGCCTCGGCTGCATCCGGCCGATCCCCGATGGCTCGCAGGGCGAGCCCTGCATGCGTGCGCGCCAGCCACCACGCCAGTGCGGGAGCGAGAACGTATACCAGGTAGGTGATCGGTGGTTGTGAGAAGAGGGCTGTGCCGATGGCTGGCAAGGCAGCGAGCCCGGGGATCGGAAGTGCGGCGCTGGTAGGAATGCTCAACGCCGCGCCTGAGCTGCCGTAGATGGCCCGGTACAGCGTCCCAGTCGCGCCCATGCTCAGCAGCGTCAGCGCGGTACCAGTGATGATCTGGTCCGCGCGTGCCCAGACGACAAAGGCGACGAAGAGCAGTGCGACGATCAGCCCTGCCGCGATCGCACTCGCAAACCCGAGCGCTACCCCGAACTCCGACGCGCCAACGAGCGCGCCGAATGCGCCGGCGAGGATTGCGCCCTCCAGACCGATGTTGATCAACCCTGCGCGCTCGACGAGCAGCTCACCGAGCGCCGCCAGTGCGAGCGGCACCGCCGTGCGGATCGTCGCGGCGAAGAATGGTTCGACGAGGTCTGTCATGCGGCGATTGGGGTCGCGGCAGCGTCAGGGAATGACGAGCGTCGGCGCAACGCCCCCACGGCGACTACGGCGAGAATGAGTGCTGCTTCGATCACCGTGACCAGGGTCGATGGCACTCCCGCATCGCGCTGCATGGCCCCTGCTCCGGCCTCCAAGCCGCCGAACAGCACGGCGGTCGCCACGACGCGCCATGGGTCGAGCCTGGCCAACAACGCAACCGCGATGGCCGTGTAGCCGTAGCCTGGCGAGATGTTCTCGTAGAGAGCGAAGGTGACGCCGAGGACCTCGACGCCACCCGCCAGGCCGGCGAGCGCGCCACTCGCCAAAAACGTGAGCGTCGTCGTGGCCATGACATCGATGCGGCCGGCACTCGTCGCCGCGCTCGGACTTTCGCCGGCCGCAATGAGACGGAATCCGGCCGCGGTACGCCGCAGCACCCAGCCAGCAACGATGCTGACACCCAGAGCCAGCAGGAGCCCGCTGTGCAAACGTCCGGCACCGACGACTCGGGGGAGATGGAAGGCGTCGTTGATCGTCGAGGACTGGGGATAGATGTGCGTTGGTTCCTGGAGGGGTCCGCGAACGAGATACGACACGCCATGCAGCGCGACGAAGTTGAGCATGATCGTGCTGATGACCTCGAGTACAGCAAAGCGGGAGCGGAGATACGCGGCGATCGACGCCCAGGCCAAGCCACCCATGGCGGATGCGGCGAGCGCGAGCAACACCACGATGACCGCTGGGAAACCGTTGAGCGAAATCGCGACGGCTGCGGCGGCGGCTGCTCCCGCCAACAGCTGACCTTCAGCGCCGATGTTCAGGACGCCAGCACGAAACGCGACTGCTACGGCGACACCGGTGAACAGCAGCGGAATGGCGCGCACCAGCGTCGCTGAGGTGAACGCGTACCACGACCCCAGTGAGCCGCGCCAGAGTGCCGCGAGCCCGCTGTCGACGGCGTATCCACCCACCGCCAGAAGGAGCGCCGTCGTACCGACGATCGCGACCAATACGATGACGGCCTGGGCGAGCTCCCGGACGATGGAATCGCGCCAAACAGCGCGCGGTCGCTTCTCGTGTCTCACGCGGCGCCCACCATGGCCTGGCCGATCCGCTCACGGTCGAGCGGCAGCTCGCGTACGCTCCGCTCGAAGACGACGATTACGCGGGTCGCGAGAAGTAGCACCTCGTCGATGTCGCTCGAGTACAGCACGACGGCCGCGCCGTCATGCGCGGCGCTGCGGAGGCGTGCATGTACCTCGGCGGTCGCCCTCACATCGAGCCCGCGCGTCGGGTTCTCCACGACGAGCGCCCGCTCCGAACTGGAATCGAGCTCCAGCTCGCGGGCGAGTACGAGCTTCTGTTGATTGCCGCCCGACAGCGTTCGGATCGGCACGTGCGCACCTTCGGCGCGCACGTCGTACTCCGCCATGAGTCGTTCGGTCCGTGCACTCATTGCGTCCCAGTCGATCATTCCGCGGCGCGCACCTGCACCGCGAAGAGCAACGTTTTCTGCGAGACTGCGATTGAGGAGCACCGCATCGTGGTGACGGTCCTCTGGCACGAATCCCACGATCGATGGTCGGTCGAGCGTGCCGGAGACGGGGGCGAGTCGGCCGGCGAGCGCGCGAAGCAGCTCGCGCTGGCCGCTTCCTTCTACTGCGGCAATGCCGACGATCTCGCCCGCGGTGATCTCGAACGTCGCGTCACGCAAGCGCACGACGCCAGCCGCGTCGGAGAGTGTGAGGCCTTTGGCGCGAAATGCGGGGCCGGACGCCGACCGAGATCGCTGGTGTTCGTCCGAGGATCTCAGTTTCGCGCCCGTCAACTCCTCGCCGATCATTGCCGAGGTCAACGCGTCGGGCGTTACGTCGTCGCGTCTTGCCGCGAGAACGGTACGACCGCGTCGAAGGACGGTAACCTCGTCGGCGACGCCGAGAGCCTCGGGAAGCTTGTGCGTGATCAGCACTGCGGCGTTGCCGGCATCCGCATAGGCGCGTACCCATCGGAGGAGCTCGGTGCTCTCCGCGGGTGCAAGGACCGCGGTCGGCTCGTCGAGGATGAGGATTCGCGCCGCATGCACGAGCGCCTTGGCAATCTCGACGCGCTGCTGTGCGCCAACGGGGAGCGTTTCCACGCGCGCGGCAGGATCCAGCGCGAACCCTGTCGAAGTCGATAATTCAGCGACGCGCCTGGCCACATCCGCCAAGTCCAGCCGTCCCCGACCACCAAGGGCGATATTCTCGGCGACCGTCATCGTCGGCACCAGGGTAAAGTGCTGGTGCACCATGCCGATGCCGCTGGCGATCGCGTCGGCGGGGCTCGTCACGCGGACGCGATCATTCCGAATGAAGAGCGACCCCGCGTCGGCCCGTTCCAGACCGTACGCGATACGCATCAGCGTCGATTTCCCTGCTCCGTTCTCTCCGAGCAATGCGTGGACGGTCCCGGATCGCACCTCCAGCGTGGCAGCGCTGAGCGCCTGAACGTTGCCATAGCGCTTGTCGATGCCGCGGAGCGCCAACGCGAGCGGCGCGTCGTGCGAATGCGGCGACGTCATCGCTTCGTCAGAGGCCTGTCGGGGCGGCGATGAAGCTCCACGGAATCCCGAACGCGCGCTCGATTTCCGCGCCCAGCGCACGTACTCCGAAGGTTTCGGAGGCGTAGTGGCCCACGTACAGGACAGCGATGCCGAGCTCCTCTGCCTCGATCGCGGTGTGATGAGGGCCTTCCCCCACGATGAGGGTGTCGACTTGCGCGGCCTTCGCTTCACGCAGCGTCTCGCTGGATGCGCCGGCGCCAGTGCAGACGGCCCAGCGAGTGGTTCGGCGCTCGGGAGTCAGTCCAACGGCCACGAGCTGCCCGCCTTCCCTGCGCGACACTTGCTCACAACGCTGCACGAGCACGGCCGTCGGCAGGTCGCAGGTTCCCTTGACCCCCACCTCGATCGACTCGAATCGCCCGAATCCCGACGCAGGCGTGAGACCGAGCTCGGTGGCGAGCAGCACGTTGTTGCCGACCGAGGGATGAAGGTCGAGCGGAAGATGCGACGCGTAGACCGCGATGTCGTGCGCGATCAATCGACGAACGCGCTCATAGACGTGACCACGAATCGGTTGGGCGCCAGCCCAGAAAAGCCCATGGTGAACGATCAGCAGGTTGGCTCCCTGTTCGATCGCGCCTTGGATGGTACGAGACGACGCATCGACAGCGACAGCGCAGCGCGTGACGGGTCCGATGTGTTCGACCTGGACGCCGTTCATGGCGCCGCGATAGTCGGGGATCTCGCTCGTGTGCAGCAAGTCGTCGAGGTACGCGGCTATCTCGCCGAGCGTGACGGGCGTGCCGACAGTCATCGCGCGTCAGGGCTGCGGAGCACGTGGATCGAAGTGACCTGCGGCGAGCTCTCGGCGAACCGAATCCACGACTCGCATGGCGTCGGGTGGAATGTGTGACTGGAATGCCGGGTTGACCACCAACGTCACGACGTCGCTCTCGGACCCGAGCCTGATCAAGCGCGGCTTGAACGTCTTCGATTTCACCTCGCGCGCTACCGTGAGGAACGCGTGCGGGAGATCGATCACGACGCTCGCGATGGTGATGTCGGGCGCAACGTCATTCTGATTGGAATTGGAACCGATGACGAGGGCCTTTTTCGTTTCGCGTGCTGCCCTGAACACTCCGAGTCCTGCGGCGTCGGCATTCTGGAAGATGACGTCGGCCCCACGCCCGATCTGCGCCAGCGCCTGCTCGCGCCCCGCGCTGACGTCGTCCCAGTTGCCGAGATACGACGTGAGTACGGCAACCTTCGGATTCACTGCCTTCGCACCCCGCGCGAACGCTGCGAAACTCTCCTTCACCGGCGGAAGCTCCGAGCCACCGATCACGCCGATGGTGTTCGTCTTCGTCATCGTGCCCGCCAGAAGTCCGGCGAGATAAGATGCGTCGGCAAAAGCGAATTCGATTCCGGCAACGTTCGCCCCGACGCTCGAGCCGGATGTCACGACGTAGATCGTTCGCGGATAATCCGGTGCGACGCGCATGGCAGCGTCCTGGAACTCGAAGCCATGACCGAACACCAGGTCATAGTTCTGCGCTCCGTATTGTCGGAACTGCTCCTCGAATTCGGCGGGAGTTTTGGTCTGGATATGACTCACGGTCGCGCCAAGACTGTCTCGCACACGGAGCAGCCCCTGGTAGGCCCCGCCATTCCATGATTGGTCGCTGATTGGCCCGGGTGTCAGAAGCGCTACGCGGAACGCCCCATTTGACGCGCTTCCCGTGCTGGCGGTTGACCCGTTGGCCTGCGCCCTGTCGCGGCCGGAGCCACACGCGGTAGCGATAAACACGGCTGCGCAACGAAGCCAGCACAGCGTTCGGCGCGTGTGGAAAGCTGTGGAAAATCTCTGTTTACCGTGCACTATGACCGATGTAAATGCTTTGTGGACAGCGAATTAGGCGAATGTTGACAATTCCTGAATCCCAGGATCCGCGCTGCTCGAGATTGTCAGTCGAAGTCGCTCCTCGCCGGTCCGACGATCGCGTCCAGGAGACGTTCGAGATCGTCGGCGCTGTAGAAGGTGATTCGCACGACTCCGCGCTCGTTACCGAGCATTTGCACCTGCACGTCCGTCTGGAGGCGTTTTCTGAATTGATCCTCCACGCGCTTTAATGCCGGGTTAGTGGCGCTATTGTGTGTCGTTTCTTGCGGGCGTGCATGGGGTTGATCCGCTGTTTTGCGCTCGCTAGGCGATGGATTGACGATCTCACGCGCCCGGGCTTCGACTTCGCGGACGGAGAGTTGATGGGCGACGATTTCGTTGGCCAGCTCGAGCTGGCGGCGCTCGTCCTTGATCGGGAGCAGTGCGCGGGCGTGGCCTGCCGTGATGTGTCGCGCCTCGACAAGTTGCCGAATGGCGATTGGCAGGCTGAGGACCCTCAGCAGGTTCGTGATGCTCGTGCGGTCCTTACCAACCGCTTCCGCCACTTGCAACTGGGTCAAGCCGAATTCATCGATCAGCCGCTGATAACCCTCGGCTTCTTCGAGAGGGTTCAGGTCGGCGCGCTGGAGATTCTCGACGAGGGCGAGCGTCAACATCGCCCGATCATCGAAATCCCGCACGACCGCTGGGATCTCGATCCAGCCGAGCCTGGTCACGGCCCGCAGCCGTCTCTCGCCGGCGACGAGCTCCCACTTCCCATTCCCCGTGTCCCGCACGACGATGGGTTGTAAGAGCCCGCTCGCCCGGATCGACGACTCGAGCTCGACGAGCTCCGGCTCGGTGAACGTGCGTCGAGGCTGAAAGCGATTCGCAATGATGTCCGTCAGCCGAATCTGCTTCAGGTTGGCTCCCTCAGGGCCTGCTTCGACAGCGGGCGCAGCGGACGTGTCGCGCTGCTGTCGAGCCGTGGAGATGAGGGCTTCGAGGCCCCGCCCGAGCCGCCTCGGCGTGTCAGCACTCATGTGCTCGCCTCCGGGATATGCTCTTGTGGCGCTATAATGGTGCTATGAAGCTCCCTTTGTGGCGCCAATTCTCTTCGCATTAGCTCGTCGGCGACGGCGAAATACGCTTGAGCGCCCACACTCTGTACGTCGTACAGCACGATCGGCTTGCCGAAGCTTGGTGCTTCGGCGAGGCGGACGTTGCGAGGGACGACCGCGTCAAAGACCTGATTGCCAAAGTACTCCCGTGCGTCGGTCGCGACCTGGCGAGAGAGATTGAGCCGGGCGTCGTACATGGTGAGAATGACGCCGGCGATAGTCAGCGACGGGTTCACGCTGTGCTGAATCAAATGCACCGTGTTCAACAACTGACTCAGTCCTTCGAGCGCGTAATACTCGCACTGAAGCGGGATGAGGAGCGCATCTGCGGCTGCGAGCATGTTGAGCGTGATCAGGCCCAGCGACGGAGGGCAATCGATCAAGATGAACTCGTAGTCATCACGAACCGCTGCGATGGCGTTGCGCATGCGCCGCTCTCGGTCTGGTGCATCCACGAGCTCAACTTCAGCGCCAGCGAGATCTGGCGTCGCAGGCACGACGTCCAGGTGCTCGAATTGAACTCCCCGGATTCGAGCGTCAGAAAGGCTCGCGGCGCCAATGAGCACGTCGTAGGTCGTGCGCTCGAACGTGGCGCGCTCGATCCCTGTTCCGCTGGTAGCATTGCCTTGGGGATCGCCGTCGATGAGCAGGGTCCGCCGCTCGGCGACGGCGAGACTCGCCGCTAGGTTGACGGCCGTCGTCGTCTTTCCGACGCCGCCTTTCTGGTTGGCAATGGCAATGACTCGGGGCACTGAATCTCCCGTGTTATCAACGGCTCGCAAAGGACGGGGCCCGCGTCGGCGACCCGCTTGAACTAATCTCGTGCACTAACATGCACTAATCGGCGGACGACCCGGTTGGTTGAGGGTAGTGCTTTCATCGTTCGGGCGCCTCGGCCAGACCCGATCAACGGCTGCGACTCAAGGTCTCCCTCCCCCACACTGTGCAATCCGACGCGGAGCGCAATGTACTGCACTATCAGGCGCCGTGCCTCAACCGAGACGGTTCCAGCACACGATGATGTGCCACGTGCCACGTTCACCTTGGCCGACGACATTTCGGCGTCCTGATGGAGAAGTGCCACGTGGCACCTAAAAAGAAGAGCCCGCAAGATGGCGGGCTCCGTGAGCAAGTGCAAAACGCCCTCGAGATCAACTCTTCGGCACGAACGCCCAGCGTGCAGTGACGAACACGGTGACCGTCTGCTGCCCGGGGTTGATGGGAGTGGGCTCGGCCATTGCGACCTTTGCGCGTGCGGCGAGATCGAACATCGGGCGCGGAGGGATGGTTGGGCCTTGCGTTGACAGCTCGAGGAGCGCTCCCAGCGTTCCGCCTGCAGCCTGCGCCATTGCCTCGGCGTCGGCGCGTGCACTTGCAACCGCAGCTCCGATAGCGTGCCGGCGAGCCTCCTCGATGGAAGATGCATAGAACGAGAGGCCGTTGATCACGTTCGCGCCGGCGCCAAGTGCGGCGTCGATGATCGGGCCGGCTTGGTCAACCCGCTTCGATTCGGCGCGGACGGAATTCGTCACCACGTAGCCGACCACCTTGGGCGTGTTTCCGGGGCGATCGTAATTCATCTCGGGATACGCCGTATAGCCTTCCGTCGAAAGCTGATCCTTTGTGAGCCCAAGTGCCGCCAGTGCGTCGAGCACAGCGCGGGTGCGCCTGGCATTGTCCGCGGCTGCCGCTGCAGCAGTCGCCGCGCGCGTCTGAACGTTGACCAACACGGAGACTCGATCCGGCGTCACCTTCTCCTCCGCCTGACCTGAGGTCACCAGCGAGGGGGGTAGCGACACGCTCATCGCCGGAGTCTGCGCGCTGAGCGCAACGGCGTGCGACGAGAGGGCGAGAGCAGAACACGAAAGCGTTTGAGTCAGATAACGAGGAAATCGAACCATGATGTCAGCCTCCGATGATTTCGCGAGCGCGAATCGAATAAGTATCCAACTGCTACTAATCAGCAAACCTCGCGTAGCTATCGAGGCACAGCCAGCGAGCACACGAGCGCATTCGCCAAACCGCTCGGTAGAGTGGAGACGTCACGACGTCGAAAACATGCACACCCGATCTCGCGACCCGTGAGCAACAACCGGGCTCGGTCCGTCTGTCACGGCGCTTCATGGTGCACCCAATCCGCACGCATCGAATCACGCGAGATGGGCCAGAAGCGCGGCATGGCGCCATCGCTGTCCGACGGCGGCCGAACCAGATACACCGAGCGTGACGGATAGCGAGAGAGGAGGACAGAGTCGCGGGCGTGAAGGTCGCGAGCGTAGATGACCCTATTCCCGTCGGCTACCAGAAAGGGAAGAAAGACGGTGAAGCCGGCGTGATCTTCATGCAGCCGCCGCACGCAGCGAGGGCCATAGGTAGAGCCGGGAAGCACGCGCTCCGTCGAATCGGCCGAGAAGGGAGAGCGGACGACGCGCAGCGAATCGGCAAGCAGCGGCAAAAGCACTGCACGCGCAGCAGTACCACGTGCACCCGTGCGCTCGAGTGAGTCGATGCCCCGCTCGAGCGCGCACGCATCGACGAAGTGATAGAGCGCTTGGGCCTCGCTGTGCGGAACGCCGAGCGCCCACAAGCGAACCATCAACTGCGAGCCCCAACTCTCCCGTACGAATACGATCGCGTCGTGCACACCAGCAGCGCGCGCGGCACCTTCCACATCCCAACGCATCGTCTTCAAGCCACCGTGGTATTCGCGTGCGCGAAGAGGAATGCTGAGAAGAAGCGCGAGGAAGACGCTGGCGACGCAGCTGGCAATCAGCACGCGATAGGAAGAGCTGCGTCCCCACCGTTCCCGCCACTCCGGGACCAGCCTCGCTGTCCAGAGCGCGAGTGCGGGCAGGAGGCACACGACGAACCGAGGGCCGAGATAGAAGCCATCGTGCCAGTAGGCGAAGTACAACAGAACGAGCAGCGCCGAGCCGGCGAGCAACACACTGTCCATGCGACGAAGCCGCGGCACCAGAGCGAGCGCGATGATGCTTCCCGCCAACGAAGGCACAGGCGTCTCGAACAGATACGTCTGCAACCGCAGGAAGTAGAGACTCACGAGCTCGAGGCCCCGAGCCGGGGTGTGCGCGACGCCCCACGGGGCGGCGTGGAACCCCAGCTCATGACCCTTGCCCCAGAGTGCCTCGTAGCCGAACAACAACGGGGCGCCGGTCGTATGTGCGTTGAACCAGAGCATCAGGCCAACGGGGATCGCGACACCAACGCCTGAGGCGATGAGTGGAATAACCATCTCGCGATCACGCAGCGCGTACCAGGTCAGCCAGACTGCGATCGGAAGCGCGAACGCCGCGGCGTCGACGGGGCGGACCGTTGCCGCGAATCCCAACGCGAGCCCAGCGAGCAATGCGTACGCCGTGCGACGGCGCGCTGATTGCCCGACTGCAGTGGCGCGCTCACAGGCGGCGAGTGCGGCGCAGACGCCGAGCAACGTCGGGATGTGGTTCATCTGCGATCCCGACATGAACATCATGTACGGGGAGAATGCAAAGAGCAGCGAGGCGAGCAGCGAGACGCCCGGGCGCTCCGCCTCGACCCCTCGGGCAAACGCCGAGAAGCACCACACCGCCAATGCGCCGCACAGGGGGACGGCAAGCCACTGCGCGCCGATCAGAATGCCCAGCGACAGCACCGCTGGTCCACCCGGCGGAAACTGCGAGAAGACCAGCCCATTCCGCTCGATGAGATGCAGGGCACTGAAGAGCTCTGGAACGCTGTCCAGTGCTCCGGCAATCCTGCCCTGGGCGAACTGGCGCGCTTGAAAGACCTGGGCGACTTCGTCGACCAGCAGCGGTCGGCCATCGAAGACGAACCGCGCGGTGATTGCGTAGAGAATCAGCGCGGCGATCGACAACGCGAGACTCGCCACGCGCGGACGCTGCACCCAGCCGCGAATCAGTGGCGCGAGCGCGTCACTTCGCCAGAGTGAGGGGTAGCGACGCGAGGCGATGAGATAGAGGATGCCCGCGCCGACGACGATCGTCGTTCCCGCGATCCACCCTTCCAGATCGCCGTGGTAGCGCGGCCAGTCTCTTCCGCCGCGAATCCAGTTCGCGACAGGGAAGCAACCAAACAGGAGGAGGACCAGCGCGGCAAGCCTGGCCCACCACCGATCGCCGTGCCGTGATGAAGCCGTCACCGAGGATCGCTGATGGTCACGCGCGCGCCGTCGCGGCGGCGCTTCTCGATCTCGATGACGAGGTTCTGCAGATCGGTCGGGCTCACGCCCGGAACGGATGCCGCCTGCGCGAGTGTGATCGGGCGGACGGCCGCGAGCTTCTGGCGTGCTTCGAAGGAAAGCGAGTGCATCTCGTCGTACGGAAGCGCAGGGTCGAGCGCGAAGGCACCCATTCGCCGCAGCTTGTCCGCCTGAATACGCTCGCGCTCGAAGTAGCCCTCATACTTGAGCTCCAACTCGGTGCTCACGACTGCTTCCGAGGAGAGCTGCTCGCCAACGCCGACAGCACGAAAGAGGTCGAGCAATGCGATGTCCTGACGACGGGCAACCTCGGCGATCCGGACGCTGTGCGCGAGCGGCGCACTGTTCGCGGCAGCCAACACCGGCGCGGCGGCGTCCGGCCGGATCGACGTGGACTCGGCGAGTCGCCTCGCTTCGTCTTCCGCCGAAAAGCGGCTTGCGATGATCTCGCGCTCGACGTCGTCGTAGATCCCGTGGGCCAGACCGATCGGCGCGAGCCGACGAAGCGCGTTGTCCTGGCGAATGGTGAGACGAAACTCGGATCGCGACGTGAACAGCCGATACGGCTCGTCCACGCCGCGGGTGACGAGATCATCAACGAGAACGCCGATGTACGATGACTCGCGGCCGAGCAGCAGCGGCGAGGTGCCGATGGCACGTGCCGCCGCATTCGCGCCGGCGACCACGCCCTGCCCCGCGGCCTCTTCATACCCGGTCGTCCCATTGATCTGCCCCGCGAAGTACAGACCGTCGAGCACGCGGACCTGGAGCGTCGCGTCCAGCTGCGTGGGCGGATAGTAGTCATACTCGATCGCATAGCCGGCGCGGGTCATCACGACGTCCGCGAGGCCCGGAATCGAGCGCAGCACCGCGAGCTGCACGGGCGCAGGGAGAGAGGTCGAGAGTCCATTGACGTAGAGCTCGTGCGTATCGTGCCCTTCCGGCTCGAGAAAAAGCTGATGACGCTCCGCGTCGGGAAACCGGACGATCTTGTCCTCGACCGACGGGCAGTAGCGCGGTCCCCGCGACGCGATTGCGCCGCCATACATCGCGGACTCGCCAATGTGCGCGGCGATGACATCCTTGCCATCGCGACCGAGAAAGGTGATCCAGCACGGCAACTGGACAGGATGCCGAGTCGCGCCATCCGTCATGCGCCGCGGAGTGGTCCAGAAATGCGACCAGGAGTAGTCGAACTGCTCGATCTCGCTCTCCTGACGCTCCAGATCGTCCAGGCGTATCGAGCGCCCGTCGATGCGCGGCGGTGTTCCCGTCTTGAATCGGGCGACCTCGAGACCTGCCTGCTCGAGCTGCTCGGCGAGGTGCGTCGCGGACGTCTCGCCGGCACGCCCGCCGGCCATCGAGGTCGTCGTCCCGATGTGAATGCGACCGCGGAGAAACGTTCCGGTCGTGATGACGACGGCGCGAGCAGAGAAGCGCCGACCTTCGAGTGTCTCCACCCCGGCGACACGGTCGCCGTCGAACACGAGGCGTGCGACGGTGCCCTGGATGGTCCGCAGGGTCGGATAGGTCTCGATCAAGGTCCGGACGGCGCGCCGATAGAGACCGCGATCGCACTGCGCGCGGGGCGCCCAGACCGCGGGTCCCTTGCTGCGGTTCAGCATCCGAAACTGCAGCGAGGCGAGGTCCGTGGCGCGCCCCATGATGCCGCCGAGGGCGTCCACTTCCCGAACCACCGTTCCCTTGGCCACACCGCCAATCGCGGGATTGCACGACATCTGCCCGATCGTCTCGAGCGCGCTCGTGACCAATCCGGTCCGCGCACCGCGTCGAGCCGATGCGACGGCTGCTTCGGTGCCCGCGTGTCCCGCGCCGACGACCAGGACGTCGAACTCAGCCTCGAATGTGGAAGTTCCGGCAGACATGTCGGAAAGATAGCGTCGATCGAATCCACCGTACGGCGCGCGCGGTGGAAGGGACGTCGCCGCGGAGGTAACTTCGCGGCGCAGTCACCTTCTCGCGGAGCGAATCGATGGCGCTGTTCGTCACTCAGGGGGTGCCGACCCTCTTCTTCCGTCGGACCTCATACGAGCGCGCGGGACTCACGAGGGCGGCGCTCGACGCCAGTCTTGGCCTCACCGACAAGGAATTCCGCGTCGAGGGAAAGCTGGTCGCGATCGGCCCGATCTACGACGTCGACGCACTAGGAACACTCGTCGACGAGCTCGAGAAGATCGGGCTCGTCTACTACGACGACTACTTCGAATTGAGCGGAAGCTGGCCGGAGTGGCTCGACGTACTCGTACGGACCAGCCAGAGTGACGATGCTACGGAAGCTTCGTGAGCTCGGCCGTCGGCCTGACAGGGGTAAGCGGTCCTCGGCGCAACATGCCATGCCACCCGCACTCATAGCACCAGCTCGTTCGGAAACGCGGCAGGAGTCGGTTCAGCAGCGGTGAATGCACGCGCAGCGTCACGGCGTCGCAGTTGGGACAACGGTCGCCTTCCGGGAGCAGGAAGAAGAAGACGACCGTTGCCGCAATGCCGCGGAGGACGAAAAAGCCTCCGAAGATGAGCAGGAAGATCACCGTATCCGACATACCGCTCCTCGGCATGCGCCGCTGGGACGGACCTTACAGTCCGCCCTCCCGCCACAGCGACGCGTAGGCCGTGCCAGACCGAAGGCAGTCAGGGTTTTGCGACTTCTACAGACGTTGCTCGACGATCGCCCAGAGCTCGACGAAGGCCACCCCGTCCTCGACGCGCTCGATGCATACCTCCTGCCCTTCGCCGATCGCGGTCCCATCGATCGCGCGGGCACGGATGGTCCGGTCCGCTCCGGCCTCGGAGAAGGTGATCTTCCCCTCTCCGTCCGCGGGAATGGGCTCCGTGACCATGGCTACGTGCCCCTGAAGCACATAGCGGGGGTCATCGGGATCGTGCTCGGGTTGCATGCGAGCCGTGGCAACCGCCAACCGCGTGACCAGCGCTGCCCAGACGATCCCGAGCACCGCGGCGATCGCGACACCCGCTGGGCCCGAAACGGTGCCGTGCCGAGTGAGGAGGTAGCCAGCGACGCCGAACATCAGCAGGAAGCCGACGATCGCAGGCTCCGAGCGGCGTAACGGCATCGCGTCCGCCGCCCGGAGCTGTCGCCGTTCCGCGCCGAAGAACATGACGCGCACCCCGAGCAGCAGTCCGGCGATGAACGCCGCGAGAAAGAGGAAGGTCATCGGCTCAACCGCCGAGCGTTGAACGGAAGAACGAGATCGTGAGGGGCCAGGCCTGCCGCGCCGCTGCGAGGTTGGCGCCGTTCTGACCGTCCTGCTGGCGAAGGAATCCGTGTCCCGCACCCGCGAAGGTGTGGGGCTCGAAGCGCTTTCCGAGCGCCTTCATCGCCGAGTCCGCAGGGGGAACGGTGGCGCCGACTCGCGCATCTTCGCCGCCATAGAGACCGAGCACCGGAACCTTCACGCGCGAGAGCGAAGGGGTCGCGGGTGAAGTGCCATAGTACACCACGGCTGCTCCCTGCCCACCTGGACTTTCGACAGCAGCGGCGAAGGAGACGCCGCCTCCCCAACAGAAGCCGACCACACCGTAGCGCTTGTCGGCGGCGGGCAGCGCCATCCCATACTGGCCGACTGCAGCGATCTGCCGCTGCACGTCCTCGGGGCGCAGCGACCTGATGGCCGCCGTGGCCGCCTGGGCGTTGACCGTATCGGAGCCTGGCTCGGGGGCGAGCTTGCCGGTCAGCAGATCCGGGGCGATGGCGATGAAGCCGTCGGCCGCGAGCTGATCGGCGACACCGCGCACCCAAGTGGAAAGCCCGAAGATCTCATGCACGACGACGACGACAGGAGCTTTGGTCGAGCGCTGCGGGTACACGACCCAGGCCTTCACGCTGTCCGAGGGCCCGGTGCGGATCATGACGTACTCACCGTGCCGAGGAGATTTCGCGAGGCGCTCCGCTACCGAGTTCGCTCCCGCCGGGATCGACAGCACCTGAAGACCGGGGCCCGACGAGGCGCTGGGCGTCACTGCATGATCCGCATGCGCATCTGCCTCGGGTGCTCTCCGCGAACAAGCGGCTGCGGCGAGCGCGATGAGAACGGCACCGCACCACGGGTTGAAACGTTTGCTGGAGGCGAGCATGGCGGTTGGACTCCGGTTGGGGCGGAAGGTGAAGTCGAGTCGAGCCTAGGTCAGGTTATCGCTCAGCGTCCCGACGCTATCCGAACAGCATAACGATTGTCGTCAGCGCGGCCGATGATCGGCGATCGCGCTACGCAAAAAGCTCAACACGCGATCCTCAGCGTAATATCGCGGCGACCACGGCCAATGGCCGGCAATAAATCCGACGTGACCTCCCCGCTGGTGGAATTCCGGGACGAGGCATCGGTTTTCTCTGGCAATTGTCGCGACCTCGCTGAGCACCGCCGATGGGAGAAAGGGATCGTCGTAGGCGCTCAGCAGAAGCGTAGGTCGGCGGATGGCGTGAAGAAAGCGAATGGAGCTGGACCGACCATAGTAGTCGAGCGCGTCGGCGAATCCGTGCACGGGCGCCGTGACCGCATCATCGAACGCGAACAGCGTCCGGGCTCGTTCGAGGGCGGAGGCGTCGAAAAGCTCCGGATCGCGCGCGAGCTTGGCGCGCGCCTTTGCGCGCAGCGTCCGAAGAAAGTGTCTCGTGTAGATCCGCGAAAATCCGCGCTCGATGAAGCGCGAGCCTCGTTCGAGATCGAAGGGGACGGAGACTGCGGCCGCTCCCTGCACTTCGGGGGGAAGATCGTCTCCTCGCTCGCCGAGCCACTTGAGCAGCACGTTGCCACCCAGTGAGAACCCAACGAGCGCCAGCGGTTGTCCGCGGTTGTCGCGCGTCAGGCGTTGGACAACGAGATCCAGGTCCGTCGTCTCGCCAGAGTGGTAGAGCCGGCGTGCCCGGGTCACTTCACCGTTGCAGGTGCGGAAGATCAGTGCATCGGCAGCCCAGCCCTGCTCGCGTGCCTCAGCGAGGATTCCGCGCAGATAGTGCGATTGGATCGTCCCCTCGAGCCCGTGAAGCACGAGAAGTCGCCCGCCATGTGCCGTGTTCCGGTCGATCGGGTCTACTCGATGGAGCTCGATCTCGTCGCCATCCGGGGTCTGCCAGCGCTCGATTCGCGTCGCGAGCTGCGGCGGCCGACGGACGAACTTGCCCCATAACGTGCGCAGATGTGCGCCCGGTACCCACCACGCTGGGCTATAGGTATACTCGCTGGTGCGGCTCACGAGACGGGTTACGGAGTTTCGGGACCTGAGCGGACGTGCCGATCCATAATATCGAGCTTGCAGGCATGGACGTTCAGATCTTCGGCGTTAAGAAAAGCTCAGAAACGCGGAAGGCGCTGCGCTTCTTCGCCGAGCGTCGAATCAAAACGCACTTCGTCGATCTCGCGGAGCGGGCAGCCTCACGCGGCGAGCTGCTGCGCTTCGCCCAGAAGTTTGGCGTCGCGGCACTCGTCGATGAGACGGCGCGCCGATATGCCGAGCTCGGCCTGCGCACCGCACGGTATGGAGACGAGCGTTGGCTCGAGATCCTGGTGGACGAGCCGCTGCTTCTGAAGATGCCCCTCGTTCGGCGAGGCAACGCCCTGAGCATCGGTGCGGCGGAATCGACGTGGAAGAGTTGGCTGACGTCATGACGCGTCTGACTCCTCGCGGACTTGCGGCATGACGCAGCTGGCCGTGAGCGGGGCCAGCGTGGAATTCGGAGCGACCACGCTGTTCTCCGACGTCACCTTCACGATTGCCGCGGGCGAGCGCTGGGGAATCGTTGGTCGCAACGGCACGGGGAAGACCACGCTGTTCAAGCTGATGACCGGCGAGCTCGCTCCGACGCGCGGTGCCGTCTCTCGGCAGACTGGGCTCTCGCTCTCCCTGCTCGGCCAGCATCGGGATTTCGGGGATGCCGCCACGGTCTGGGAGGCAGCGGCCGGCCCGTTCGCCGAGTTGCTCGCCCTCGAGCAGTCGCTTGCCGAACAGGCCCATGGACTGGGCGATTCGAGCGACGCTGGGGCACTGTCGCGATACGGGCGCGACCTGGAGCGATTCGAACGGGAAGGCGGGTATACCATCGCCCCCCGTGTCGACGCGGTGCTGCAGGGGCTCGGATTCGACGCGACGAAGGCACGCAGCCAGCCCTTGGCGCAATTGAGTGGCGGAGAGCGCGGGCGTGTGGGGCTTGCCCGCCAGCTCGTGGCGCCGTCCGACATCCTCCTACTAGACGAGCCCACGAACCACCTGGATCTGGAAACCACCCAGTGGCTCGAAGGCTACCTGAAGGAGCTCAACAGGACTGTGATCCTGGTGAGCCACGATCGCGCCTTCCTCGCGACAGTAGTCGATCACGTGCTGCATTTCGAGGGAGGGACGGCTACCCCGTACGTCGGCGGATATCAGGCGTTCGTCCAGCAACGGCAGGAGCGGCGGCTGGCGCAGCGGCGGGCGTTCGACAAGCAATCGCGAACAATCGCCAGCGAGGCCGACTACATCGCGCGAAACATCGCCGGCCAGAACAGCAAGCAGGCCAAGGGGCGACGTAAGCGGCTCGAGCGCCTGCCTCGGCTCAGCGCGCCGGTTGGCGAGGAGGGCACGATGGCGCTCAAACTGGAGGCCGGTGAGCGCGGCGGCGACCAGGTGGCCGTCGCGGAGCACGTGACGTTGACTGTCCCGGGGCGCACCTTGGTCGAACGGTTCAGCGGCCGAGTAGTGCGCGGCGACCGATTAGGGATCATCGGGCCGAATGGAGCAGGCAAGTCGACTCTACTTCGCGCGCTGGTTGGCGAGCGGGCTCCGGACGGAGGCGAGCTCCGGGTCGGAAGCTCGATCCGCGTCGGGTACTACGACCAGCAGCTGAGCAGTGTCCCGCTCGACAAGTCGATCTACGACATGATCGCCGACCTGCGTCCCCAGTGGGAACGCCGGCTCGTGCAGGGACACCTCGGGCGATTCGGCTTCTCCGGTGACGAGGTACAGCGGCGAGCGGAGACACTTTCCGGCGGGGAGCGGGCCAGGGTCGCATTGGCCATGCTGATGCTCACGCAGGCGAACCTGTTGGTGCTGGACGAGCCGACGAACCACCTCGACGTGGAGTCCATCGAAGCGCTCGAGGACGCGATCGAGGGCTACGACGGGACGGTGATCCTGGTCAGCCACGACCGCGCCATGCTGCGCGCCATCGCGTCCCGGGTGTGGGTCCTGCACGACCGGCACATCACCGAGTTCAACGGAAGCTTCGCCGAATGGGAGGTGGTCAGCGAAGAGCGCGCGCACGCCGCCTCCGTGCGGGCCGCGGAGGAGCTCGCGCTGCGCCGAGTCGCCGAAAAGAAGAAGACTGCCCGCCACGAGGAGCGCTCCGCCGCCACGGATCCACGCCGCCAGCTGCGCCAGGCCCGCGAGCGCACGGAGCGCGTGGAGCGTGAGGTCGCGGAGCTCGAGGCGGAGGTGAGCGCACTCACCGCGACGCTCGACGACCCGGAACTCTATACGCGTGCTGGTGGAGTAGAAGAAGCGCACCGCCTCGGAGCACGTCTCGAAGCGGTGCGCTCGCAGCTCGACCTCGCGCTCGCAACTTGGGAGGAGGCGACGGCCTCTCTCGAATCGCTCGAGCGCGCGACGACCCCTTCCCGTTGATGGAGATCATCCCGTGACCCCCTGGGTCCAGCGTCTGCTGATCGCGAACGTCCTGGTTTTCGCCCTGCAGTACTTCTCGCCGGGTGTAACATCGATGCTGATGTTCTATCCGACGGAGGTCCTCCATCGCCCATGGACGCTCGTCACCTACATGTTCGTGCACGGGAGCATCGGGCACATCTTCTTCAACATGCTCG
>Ga0070664_100000668_pt1 | contig 26190 bp, 23 predicted proteins | sample KBSC73metaG_FD_65863 | JGI IMG/M metagenome (GOLD analysis project Ga0070664, IMG submission 65863) | Corn rhizosphere microbial communities from Kellogg Biological Station, Michigan, USA - KBS C7-3 metaG | ecosystem: Host-associated > Plants > Roots > Rhizosphere > Soil ... | reverse complement strand
GATCGAGTGGATCCGCGAGCGGGGCAATCCCGCCGGGATCGGCGTCGGCGCATTCGGACCGGTGCGGGTGAATCCCTCGGCTCCCGATTACGGTTCGCTCCTGGCCACCCCGAAGGCGGGCTGGCAGGGCTTTTCGCTCGTCAAGGCGCTGCAGGAAGGCTTGCCCGGCGTGCCGCTGGTGCTCGACACCGACGTCAACGTCGCGCTCTGGGGCGAGGTCGCGCTCGGTGCGGCGAAAGGCGCGCGCGACGCCGCCTACATCACGATCGGCACCGGCATCGGGGCCGGCATCCTGGTGGACGGGCGGCTGGTGCACGGCGCGCTGCACCCGGAGTTCGGCCACTTCAAGGTTTCACGGGCGCCCGGCGACACGTTCGCGGGCGTTTGTTCGTTCCACGGCGACTGCCTGGAAGGACTCGCCAGCGGCCCGGCGATCGCCGCGCGCTGGGGCAAACCGGCGGCCGAACTGCCCTCCGACCATCCGGCATGGGACATGGAAGCGTGGTATCTCGCGCACGGCATCCTCGCGCTGCTCGCCATCGTTTCGCCCTCGAAGGTGATCGTCGGCGGCGGCGTTTCGCAGGCCGACGGCTTGCACCGGAAGGTCGCCGCGTGCCTGAAAACGGCGGCGGCGGGCTATTTCGGCGAAGGCGGCTTCGAGTCGCTCGTCGTTCCTCCGCGCTTGGAGCAGGAAGCCGGCATCCGCGGGGCGCTTCTGTTGGGCGGCGAAGCGATACGCCGTTGAACCTCCGCTCGACACCGTCCGCCATCGGGGAAGTGGACGGGTGGCAATCTCCCCCGAATCCCAATTTCCAACGCAAGAACCCACTCATGGCATACACAATCGGCATCGATTACGGCAGCAACTCCGTCCGCGCGCTCGTCGTCCGGACCTCCGACGGCGCGGAGCTCGGCGTCTCGGTCTTCAATTACCCCTCCGGCAACCAGGGGATCATCCTCGATCCGGCCGACCATCATCTGGCCCGCCAGAACCCGGCCGACTATCTGCTCGGTCTGGAATCGACGGTGAAGGAAGCCCTCGCGATGGCGGTCGCCGCCGGCGAAGGGTTCTCGCCCGACCAGGTCGTCGGCATCGGTGTCGACGGCACCGGCTCGTCGCCGATCCCGGTGGACGCCCACAACGTCCCGCTCTCGTTCGACGGGAAATATGCCTCCAACCCGAACGCCCTGTGCTGGTTGTGGAAAGATCACACGTCGGTCGACGAGGCCGAGAAGATCACCCAGACCGCCGCGGCCACCCGCCCGCATTACCTCGCGAAGATCGGCGGCACCTACTCGTCCGAGTGGTTCTGGGCGAAGCTCTGGCACTGCCTGAACGTCGACCCGGCGGTGTTCGACGCCGCGTTTTCCTGGGTCGAGCTGTCCGACTTCGTGCCGGCGACGCTCGCCGGCGTCCGCGACCCGCGCCAGATCGTCCGTGGCGTCTGCATGGCCGGCCACAAGGCGCTCTATTCGGAAGACTGGAACGGGCTGCCCGACGAGGAATTCCTTTCCAGCCTCGATCCGAAGCTCGCCGCGCTGCGCTCCCGGTTGTTCGATCGCGCCCACGACGCCTCCGTCCCGGCCGGCAAGCTCTGCCCCGAGTGGGCCGCCAAGCTCGGCCTGCCGGAAGGTATCGCCATCGCCATCGGTGAAATGGACGTCCATTACGGCGCGATCGGCTGCGGCGTGGACGAAGGCACGCTGGTGAAGGTGATCGGCACCTCGACCTGCGACTGCGCGGTCGTTTCCGCCGAGAAATCGGTGGCCGACATCCCCGGCATCTGCGGCATCGTGAAGGGCGCGATCCTGCCCGGTTTCTTCGGCATCGAAGCCGGCCAGTCGGCCGTCGGCGACATTTTCAAGTGGTGGGTCGAAGGCGTCTGCCAGGGCGACGGCGCGCTCCACGGCCGCCTCACCGAGGAAGCCGCCGCGCTGAAGCCGGGTCAGTCCGGTCTGCTCGCGCTCGACTGGAACAACGGCAACCGCACGATCCTCGTCGACCAGCGCCTCACCGGCCTGCTGCTCGGCCAGACGCTGCACACCAGCCGCTCGGAAATCTACCGCGCGTTGATCGAGGCCACCGCCTTCGGCGCCCGCGCCATCATCGAGCGCATCCGCGAATACGGCGTGCCGGTGAACCGCATCGTCTGCTCCGGCGGCATCGCCGAGAAGAACCCGATGCTCATGCAGATCTATGCCGACGTCACCGGCTGCGAAATGCGCGTCGCCCGCTCGTCGCAGGCCTGCGCCCTCGGCGGCGCGGTCGGTGCCTCGGTCGTCGCCGGCGTCCACCCGGATTTCGCCACCGCCCAGGCGGCCATGACCGGCCTCAAGGACGTCGTCTTCCGCCCGCAGGCCGCCGGCCAGGCGGTTTACGAGGAGCTCTATGGTCTCTACCGCAAGCTCCACGACGCCTTCGGCGGCGTCACCGCTGCCGCCGATCTCGGCTCCATCATGAAGGAGCTCCTCGCGCTGAAATCGCGCCAATCCCGCTAATTCCCAAGAAATCCCATCCGCATTCCCATGTCTGACATCGTTGATATCAATCGCTTCGACCACCTCGAAATCTGGTTCGTCTGCGGCTCGCAGGACCTCTACGGCCCGCAGGCCCTCGCCCAGGTCGACGTCCACGCCAAGGAAGTCGTCGACGCGCTGAACGCCTCCGGCAAACTGCCGCACAAGGTCGTCTTCAAGCCGGTCCTCCGCTCGTCCGAGGAAATCACCAACTTCGCCATCGAGGCGAACTCCGCCGCGAACTGCATCGGCATCATCACCTGGATGCACACCTTCTCGCCGGCGAAGATGTGGATCGAAGGCCTGCAGATCCTACGCAAGCCGATCGCCGACCTCCACACCCAGTACAACCGCGACATCCCGTGGGAGTCCATCGACATGGACTTCATGAACCTGAACCAGACCGCCCACGGCGGCCGCGAGTTCGGCCACATCGGCGCCCGCCTGCGCCTGCCGCGCAAGTCGGTCGTCGGCCACTGGGGCGAAGCCGAAGTCCAGGAGCGCCTCGCCGTCTGGGCCCGCGCCGCCCGCGGCTGGCATGTTTCCCGCCGCCTGAAGGTCGCCCGCATCGGCGACAACATGCGCTACGTGTCCGTGACGGAGGGTGACAAGGTTTCCGCCCAGATGCGTTTCGGCTGGGAAGTGAACACCTACGGCATCGGCGACCTCGTCGCGAAGATCAACGCCGTCACCGACGCCCAGATCGACGCGCTGTGCTCGGTCTACGAGGCCGAATACCGCGTCGCCGACGAACTCTGCAAGGGCGGCGCCCGCCACCAGGCGCTGCGCGACTCGGCCGCGATCGAGATCGGCCTGCGCACGCTGTTGGAAGAAGGCGGCTTCACCGCGTTCACGACCACCTTCGAAGACCTCCACGGCATGAAGCAGCTGCCCGGCCTCGCCGTGCAGCGCCTGATGGGCGACGGCTACGGCTTCGCCGGCGAAGGCGACTGGAAGACCGCCGCGCTCACCCGCGTGATGAAGGCGATGGCCCACGGCCTCGAAGGCGGCACCTCCTTCATGGAGGACTACACCTATCACCTCGATCCGGCCAACCCGCTGATCCTCGGCTCCCACATGCTGGAAATCTGCCCGTCGATCGCCTCCGAAGTGCCGAAGATCGAAATCCACCCGCTCGGCATCGGCGGCAAGGAAGATCCGTGCCGCATGGTCTTCAACTGCCCGACCGGCAAGGCCGTCAACGGTTCGATCATCGACCTCGGCAACCGCCACCGTTTCCTCGTCAACGAAGTCGAGTGCGTCGAACCGCTCGCCGAACTGCCGAAGCTGCCGGTCGCCCGCGTGCTGTGGCGTCCGGAGCCGGATCTCAAGACCGCGACCGCGGCCTGGATCTACGCCGGCGGCGCGCACCACACGGTGCTGTCCTACGCGCTGACCAGCGAGCACCTCGAGGACTTCTCCGAAATGGCGAAGATCGAGCTCAGCGTGATCGACGCGGACACCCGCCTGCGCTCCTACAAGACCGAGCTGCGCCAGGCCGACCTCTACTACCACCTCGCCCAGGGCATCCAGGGCTGAGGCCGACACGGCCAGGGGCGGGGAGGGCCGTTCGCGCTTCCCGCCCCCGGCGTTTTCCTGAAATCACCGCCCACCCATCGCTTTGCCCATGTCCGAGTATCAAGCCCTCAAAGAGGAATGCCTCCAGGCGAACCTCGAGCTGCCGAAGACCGGTCTCGTCGACCTGACCTTCGGCAACGTTTCCGTCGCCGATCCCGAACGCCGCGTGTTCGCGATCAAGCCGAGCGGCGTCGACTACACCGAGCTGCGCGCCGATCACATGGTTATCCTCGACTATGACGGCAACGTGGTGGAGGGGGACCTGCGCCCGTCGTCCGACACGCCGACGCACCGCTGCCTGTTCCTGAACTTCCCGGGCATCCGCTCGGTGGTGCACACCCACTCGCGCAACGCGGTGGCGTTCGCCCAGGCCGCCCGTGAGATCCCGTGCCTCGGCACGACCCACTGCGACTATTTCTTCGGCCCGGTGCCGGTGACCCGCACGATGACGCCGGAGGAAGTCGGCGGCGAATACGAATGGGAAACCGGCCAGGTGATCGTCGAGCGTTTCCAGGGGATCAACCCGCTCGACGTTCCGGCGGTGCTCGTCCGCAACCACGGCCCGTTCGTCTGGGGCCCCTCGGGCGCCAAGGCGGTGGAGACCGCCGTCGCGCTCGAAGCCGTCGCCGACATGGCCGCCAAGACGTTGGCGCTGGCCTCGTCCGCGCCGTCCGCCCCGCAGCACCTGCTGGAAAAACATTTCTTCCGCAAACACGGTCCCGGCGCTTACTACGGCCAGGCCAAGCTTTAACCCCATCCCACCACACACATGCGAGTCATTCACGCCCCGTCGCCGAACGAAACCTCGATGCTCGACACCGAAGCTCTCCGCGACGCCTTCCTGCTCGAAGAACTGTTCCAGCCGGGCGAGCTCACGCTCGTCTACACCGACCTCGACCGCGCCATCGTCGGTTCCGCGGTTCCGGCCGCGACCCCGCTGGTGCTCAACGCCGGCGACGAGCTGCGCGCGGCATACTTCTGCGAGCGCCGCGAGCTCGGCATCCTGAACTTCGGTGGCCAGGGCGTCGTCACCGTCGACGGCACCGGGTATTCGCTCGAGAAGTGCGACTGCCTCTACATCGGCCGCGGCAGCAAGGAGATCTCCTTCGCCGGCCAGGGCGCGGAGTTCTACCTCATCAGCTACCCGGCGCACGCCAGCTACCCGACCACCAAGGCGACCCCGGCCGACGCCACCCGCGTCGAACTCGGCACCAAGGAAGAGTGCAACGAGCGCACGATCTGCCAGTACATCCACGAGAACGGCATCAAGAGCTGCCAGCTCGTGATGGGCTATACCGAGTTCAAGCCGGGCAGCATCTGGAACACGATGCCGTCCCACACCCACCTGCGCCGCAGCGAAGTGTACTGCTACTTCGACGTGCCGGCCGGCCACGCCGTGCTGCACATGATGGGCGAGCCGACCGAAACCCGCCCGCTCTGGGTGCACGACCGCCAGGCGATACTTTCGCCCGCGTGGTCGATCCACAGCGGCGTCGGCACCTCGGCCTACCGCTTCGTCTGGGCCATGGGCGGCGAGAACCAGGCGTTCACCGACATGGACAAGATCAACATCTCGGATCTCCGCTAATCCTTCATGGGTGCCGCCACGCGCGGCGCCCGTTTCTTTTCCCATGAGCGTTCTTTCCACCTTCTCCCTCGCCGGCAAAACGGCGCTGGTCACCGGTTGCAAACGCGGCATCGGCTTCGCCATGGCGGAAGCCCTCGCCGAAGCGGGCGCCGACATCATCGGCGTCAGCGCGTCGTTGGAGCCGAGCGGCAGCGCGATCGAAAAAGCGGTCACCGCCCTCGGTCGCAAGTTCACCGCCTATTCGTGCGATTTCTCCGATCGCGAGGCTGTCAAAGCCTTCGCCGAGAAGGTGCTCGCCGAGCAGGGCACTCCGGACATCCTCGTCAACAACGCGGGCACCATCAAACGCGCCCCGGCCGCCGAGCATCCGGACGACTACTGGTTCGAGGTGATCGAAGTGAACCTCAACGCCCAGTTCCTCCTCAGCCGCGCCATCGGCGCGAAGATGATCGAGCGCGGTTCCGGCAAGATCATCTTCACCGCCTCGCTGCTCACCTTCCAGGGCGGCATCACGGTGCCCGGCTACGCCGCGTCAAAGGGCGGCATCGGCCAGCTCACCAAGGCGCTCGCCAACGAGTGGGCGGCGAAGGGCGTGCAGGTCAACGCGATCGCCCCCGGCTACATCGCGACCGACAACACCGAGGCGCTGCGCAACGACCCGGCCCGCCAGCAGGCGATCCTTTCCCGCATCCCGGCCGGCCGCTGGGGCGAGACGGAAGACTTCAAGGGCCCCATCGTGTTCCTCGCCAGCCCGGCTTCCAACTACGTCACCGGCGAGGTGCTCGTCGTCGACGGCGGCTGGATGGGCCGTTAAAATTCGCGGAACTCCCTGAATTTGAAAGCGCCTCGGAGGAAGCTCCGGGGCGCTTTTTTCATGCGATCAGGCGGCGGGGCGGCGGCTCCTCACCCCTGCAGGTATTTGATCACCGCCTCGGTCCGGGATTGCACCTGGAGCTTGCCGTAGACGGCGTGGAGGTGGGCGCGCACGGTGCTGACGCTGATGCCGAGTTGGTCCGCGATCTCCTTGTAGAGCAGTCCTTTGGCGAGGCAGCCGAGGATTTCCTGTTCGCGGGGCGTGAGCGACTGCATCTCGGGCGTGGCGCGCTGGGCCGGGTGGAAATAGGTGACCACCTTGCGGGCGATCTGCGGCGACATCGGCGCGCCGCCGGTGAGCACCTCGTGGATGGCGGGGACCAGTTCGCGCGCGGCGCTGCGCTTCAGCAGGTAGCCGCTGGCGCCGGAGCGCAGCGAATCGAAGATCGAGTCCGGATCCTCGTAGGTCGTGAGCATCAGCACCTGCATCTCCGGATGGGCGGCCTTGAGGGTGGCGACGGCGGCGATGCCGCTTTCGCCCGGCAGGTTGATGTCCACGAGAAACACGTCGGGCACGTGCCGGTCGAAGTCCTTGATCGCGTCCTCGGCGTTCGCCCACGACGCGATGCAGGTCAGGTCGGCCGAGCGGTCGACGAGCGCGACCAGGCTTTCGCGGGTGATCGGATCGTCTTCGAGGACGGCGACGCGGACGTTCATGCGCCCAGCGTGTCAGAGCCGGCGGGGGCTGCCAAGGCCCGGCCAAGGCAGTTCGAATTCGACGGCCACGCCCCGGCCGGGCTCGCTGCTGATCCGGCAGGCGCCGCCGATTTCGCTGGCGCGGGCCGCCATGTTGCCCAGGCCGTCGCCCGTAGTGAGCGCCGGGTCGAACCCGCGGCCGTTGTCGGCGACGCGGATCGTCAGGGCGTCCGGGGCGGGGGTGATCCGGAGCGTCACTTCGCCCGCGCCGGAGTGCTTGGCAGCGTTGTGAACGGCTTCCTGCACCATCAGGAAGACCTGGCGGCGGAAATCGGGCGGGAGCGGTCGCGCGTCAGCCGCTTCGGGCAGCTCCAGCCGGCAGCGGATGCCGGCGGCTTCGAGCAGTTCGCCCGCCCGCTGGCTGGTGTAATCGACGAAGCTGGCGAGATGGTCATGGCGCGGGTTGACGGCCCAGACGATCCGGTCGAGCGCGCTGACCGCCTCGTGGGCGGCTTCGGCGAGCCCGGCCAGATGTTCCGGGTTGCCTTTCGCCAGTTCGGCCAGCAACGAGATCCGGGTGAGGTGCGCGCCGACCTCGTCGTGGAGATCGCGGGCGATGCGGGCACGCTCGCGCTCGATTTCGGCGTCGCGGGCGACCGGGGACTCGTGGGCCTGACGGAGGGGCGGCATGGCGAATGGCGGGGCGCGGAACCCTTGACGGATCGTCGATAGCGAGCGGGGGCTTGTCAATCCGGCCACCCGCCCCTTGGCGTGAAAGAACGCGCCAAGGTCGCCGTATCAGGTGTCCGGTCGACCGTCCTGGCTATGCGAGGGAGGCTCGCTCCGTTCCTCGGGGCGACGGAAGTCATTCTCACCAAGCCGCGGCGGTCGGGGGAATGGTTCTCCGCGACTCTTCGGTTTACAAGCAAACCGGCGTCAGCCTAGGTGATGCCCGCCCGTCCCGGACGCCTTCCCAATCCAACCCATCCGCGCCCAGTCTGATCAAATCCCGTTCACCTTTCGCATGAATTGCGTGTTTCGCCGCAGGAAATTTTCTGGTTTTTAGTCGGCGGGGGGCCTCTTCAGGCTTCCCAAGCGCATTTTTTGCACGAAGCGTGGATTCGTGTTTTCACGAACACGTGGATTTTCCCACCCCGCCTCTTTTTTCGGATTCCAAACTCATGAGTGACAGCATCCCGGCTGCAGCCGAACCCAAGCCCTACACCGCGAGCGCCAGGCAGATCTACTCCTGGGCGGCCGGCGGGGTGACCATGCACCTGCTGATCACCCTTTACGGGCAGGCGATGAAGCTGCTCACGGTGGGCCTCGGTCTCAGTGCGCTGGTCGTCAGCCTCTCGATGATGCTGCCGCGCGTCGTGGACGCCTTGGCGGACCCGATCCTGGGACACCTTTCCGACAACACCCACACCCGCTGGGGGCGGCGGAAGCCTTTCCTGATCATCGGCAGCTCGCTGGGCTGCTTTTTCCTCTTCCTCCTGTGGTGGGGCGACAAGGAGTGGAGTAGCACGGCGCAGCTCATCTATCTAACCGTGGTCGGCACGCTTTTCTACACGAGCTGGGGCCTGTATTCGATGTCCTACACCGCGCTCGGCTACGAGCTGACGGACGACTACAATGAACGGTCGAAAATCGCGGGCATCGCCGGCATCGTGACCTCGATCATCCTGCTCATCAACGGCGGCGTGTTCTGGTTCACGCTTCGCCCGATGTTCCATCACGGCCTGATCCAGACCATGCGCGATCTGATCTCGCACGGCTTCGACTGGGCGCACATCAACGCGGTGCTCAAGACCGCGTTCACCACGGTGCCGGACCAGCCGACCAACGAGATCAATGGCATCCGCTGGGTGACCGGAGTCGCGGTGATCGTGGCGATGACGGCCGCCATCATCACGGCGAAAGGCTGCAAGGAGCGCTTCGTCAAGGCGAACACAAGCCACCCGAGCTCGATCGGCACCGCTCTGAAGGCCACCCTGAAGAACCGCCCGTTCCTCTGCCTGATGGTTTACAAGCTGTGCCAGCTGCTCGGAGAGCGCGTGTTCCAGGGGCTGCTGCTGTTCATCGGGATCTATTTCGTGTGCGGCGGCGACAAGGCCCAGTACTCGCAGATGGACTTCTGGGGCGGCGTCGGCTGCGGGATCATCATCATCTTCCTGATGCCCTTCCTGAAAGCCTTCAGCATGAAACTGGGCAAGCGCGCCGGTCTGATCCTCCCTTCGTCGGTGGCCGTCCTGCTGCTGCTGGCCCAACCGTTCCTGCTCCGCGAGCACCAGCCGTTCCTGCTGCTCGTGCCTTTGCTGATGCTGCCGCTCCTCTCCATCATCAGCACGACCCTGATGAACGCGATCGTGCCTGACATCTGCGACATGGACGAACTCGAACATGGCGAGCGCCGCGAGGGTTTGTTCACCGCCGTGGTGGCGTTCATGAACAAGCTCGAGATCTCGCTCGCCTTCTTCATCGTCGGCCTCCTGGTCAAGCTCGCCGGCGTCGACGAGAAGACGATGCACCAAGCGCCAGAGGTGCTCCAGCGCCTGCTCTGGATCGCGATCGGCATGGGCGTCCTCTTCTCCGCCGGCGCCCTCTTCGCTTCGTTCAAGTTCAAGATGGACGAGGCGATGATGGACGACATCCGCCGCCAGCTGGAGGCACGCCGCCAGGCGAGGTCGCTCGCAGCGCGGGAGGATGCGCCCGATTCCGCCGCCTGAGTTTCCACCCACGCCCGATCCCCGCGATTTCCAATCGATATCCAACCAGACCCTTTTCCATGATGACCGCCGCCACTGCCGAAAAAGCCGCGCTCGATCGCGCGTTCCAACTCTGCACCGACAAGATCCGCGTGAACATCGCCGACATGGCCAAGCAGCCCACCACCTGGGCGCTCGCCGTGGATGGAGACTTCGCCAAATGGAACGAAGGATTCTTCGAAATCGGCAACTGGACCAGCGGCTTTTTCACCGGCATGGCGATGCTCGCCTGGGAGAAGACCGGTGACGATTTCTTCCTCCGGCAACTCGACGCGCTCGAGCCGATGTTCAAGACGAAGCTCGAGGGAGAGAACGCCCTGAACACGATGCACGACATCGGGTTCCTCTACTCGCCCTACGCCGTCGCGCTCTACAAGCAGACCGGCAACCGCCACTACCGCGACCTCGCCATCAAGGCCGCCGACGCGCTGGCCGGACGCTTTATCGAAAAGGGCGGCTACTTCCGCGCCTGGGGCCGCATGGACGAGATCGGCACCCACTATGACGGCCTCGCCATCATCGACTGCCTGATGAACATGCCGCTGCTCTACTGGGCGAGCGAGGAGACCGGCGACCCGAAATACCGTGAAATGGCCATCCGCCACACGGACACGACGCTCGCGAACTTCATCCGCGAGGACGATTCCAACTATCATTCGTTCCGCTTCGACCTCGAGACCGGCGCTCCGGCGCGCGGCGACAACTACTGCGGCCGCGGCGTCGAATCCCACTGGGCGCGCGGCGCGACCTGGGCGATGTACGGCCTCGCCCTCGGCTACCGCCACACCGGCGACGAGCGCTATCTGGACGGAGCCCTCCGTGTGACGCGCAAATTCCTCTCGAACCTCGACGAGGAAGTCGTCCCGATGTGGGATTTCAAGCTCGACGAAGTGGGACCGCACATCCGCGACGCGTCGGCCGCTTCCATCGCCGTCTGCGCGATCCAGGAGCTGGAAAGCCTCGGCAAGGCGGACGAAGCGATGACGGCGGCCAAAAACTCGTTGCTCGACCGCATCACCTCGGACGACTACCTCGACCACGACCCCGCCGTCCGCGGCATCCAGAAGAAGGGAGAAGTCGGCGACGGGGTGGGCAAGGCGAAATACGCCTACACCAGCTGGGGCGACTACTACCTGATGGAAGCGCTCGGCCGCGAACTGGGTCTGACGGTGAACTGGTGGTGATCCTGACCTATGCGTGAGATTCTTTTTTCCCGGACCCTCGGCGACACCCTGGTCCGCTATCCGTGGGACCCGAAAACCGGCCAGGTCGGGCTCGAACTGGTGCCGGTGACGGCCGAAAACCTGCTGGTCCCGGCCCGCGGCTCGCTGCGGGGCGAGGCGTTCATCGACGTGCTGCCGGGCAACGACCCGTGGCCCGCCCGCCCGGTCGACTCGCTGGTGCAGGTGAAGCTGGTCGGCGACGACTACTCGTTCTCCGGCGCGTTCGGCCACGGCCACACGATGCGCACGGCGAAAACCGTCGCCTTGTTCCGCTACGACTCGCACGAAGTGATCGAGACCGCGGAAGGCGAAACGATCGCGGTCCGGCTGGTCCGGGACAACGGCTGCCGGATCGAACACCGCCTTTCATGGGCGAAAGGTTCCGACGCGCTCGTGTCCGAAACCGTTTTCACCAACGGCTCGCCGGCCCCGGTGACGCTGGAAATGCTCTCCAGCTTCTCGCTCTGCGGCATCACGCCCTTCCACGAAGCCGACGCCACGGGCCGCCTGCGCGTGCACCGTTTCCGCTCGGTGTGGAGCGCCGAGGGCCGCCACGAGGACCGCTCGGTCGAGGAACTCCACCTCGAGCGCTCGTGGAGCGGCTCGGGCACGTTCAGCGAGCGCTTCGGCCAGCTCGGCACCATGCCGGTCCGCCGCTGGTTCCCTTTCGTCGCGGCGCAAGATACGGAAGCCGGCGTCTTCTGGGGCGCGCAACTGTGCTGGGCCGGTTCCTGGCAGATGGAAATCTTCCGCCAGCACGACGACCTCGGACTTTCCGGCGGCCTCGCCGACCGCGAGTTCGGCCACTGGACGAAATCGCTCCAACCGGGCGAATCGTTCGCCACGCCGGCCGCCTGGCTGACCTGCGTGAAGGGCGATTTCGACACGCTCTGCGACCGCCTGACCGCGATGCAGGACGCCGCGGTCGACGACCAGCCCGCAATCGAGCAGGACCTGCCGATCATTTTCAACGACTGGTGCACGTTCTGGGGCGACCCGAAGCATGACGACGTCACCGCCATCGCCGATCGTCTGAAGGGCTCGCCGGTGCGCTACCAGGTGATCGACGCCGGCTGGTACAAGAGCGCCGACACCGATTGGAGCAGCGGTCACGGCGACTGGGTGCCGAGCACGACGCTGTTTCCGGACGGTCTCAAGGCGACCGCCGACGCGATCCGCGAGCGCGGGCTGATCCCCGGCCTGTGGTTCGAGATGGAAACCGTCGGCTCGCAGAGCACGGCGTTCAAACTCGGCAAGCATTTCCTGATGCGCGACGGCATCCCGCTGACCTCGCGCGAGCGCCGCTTCTGGGACATGAACGATCCCGGCGCGATCGCCTACCTGACGGAAAGGGTCGCCGATCTGCTCGAAAGCTGCGGCTTCGGCTACCTGAAGGTCGATTACAACGAAACCGCCGGCCTCGGCTGCGACGACGCGGATTCCCAGGGCGAAGGCCTGCGCAAGCAGGTCGAGGGCGGCTACCGGTTCTTCGAACTGCTGCGCCAGCGCCTGCCGGATCTGGTCATCGAAAACTGCTCGTCGGGCGGCCACCGCCTCGAGCCATCGATGCTCGGCCGCACCGCGATGTCGTCGTTCTCCGACGCGCACGAACTGGTCGAGATCCCGCTGATCGCGGCGAACCTCCACCGTCTGATCCTGCCGCGCCAGAACCAGATCTGGGCGGTGCTGCACCCGCAGGACAGCGTCCAGCGCCTGCGCTACAGCCTCGCCGCGACCTTCCTCGGCCGCATGTGCCTTTCCGGGGCGATCGAGAAGCTCACGGGCGAACAGTGGAGCGTGGTGAAAGAGGCGATGGATGCGTATCGCCTGGCCGCGCCGGTCATCAAGCACGGCACCAGCCGCAAGTTCGCCGAGCTCGGCGAGAGCTGGCGTCGGCCGCAGGGCTGGCAGGCGCTTTCCCGCCATTCCGAAGACCAATGGCTGATCGTCGTGCATGGCTACGAGAATGCGCCATCGAGCATCGAGATTCCGGCCCCCGCGGGCGATTGGAAGCTGGCCACCCGCTTCGGCGGCAGCGGCGATCCGGTGCTGCGCGGAGGCAAGGTGGTCCTCGAAATCGGCGGCGACTTCACCGGCCAGGTACTGCTGTGGACGAAGTGATCCACGGCAGCGGCCGGCGGGCCGGACGTTTCCCGATCGATTCGCCAACCTCGACCCGGCGGGTTGACAAGTGAACCGGCCGGGCGAATCGCTAACAGGGCATGGTGGGGATCACCATGCCCACAAACCGCACCTCACCCTTATGCTTCGCCAGCTCGCCATCCCTCTTTTTCTCCTCGCATCCGGTCATTTAGCCTCTGCGGCATTGATCCCCAACGGGTTGTTTGTGGACGGCGCCGTGCTCCAACAGGGGCGGGCGATTCCGGTGTGGGGCGTGGCGGACGATGGCGAACGCGTCACCGTGCGCTTGGATGGGCATGAGGTGTCGACCGTCGCGCGGGGCGGCAGATGGAGCGTGAAACTGCCGCCGATGAAAGCGGGCGGACCGTTCACCCTGACGCTGTCGGGCGAAAACACCGTGACCTTGCAGGACGTGTGGGTCGGTGAGGTTTGGATCTGCGGCGGCCAATCGAACATGGAGCGCCAGCTCGGGCCGCGTCCGCCGCAGAAGTCGATCGACGGCTGGCAGGAGGAAGTCGCGGCGGCGAACGATCCGAAGCTCAGGCAATTCGAGGTTCCTCGCTCGCTGCCACCCGCCGGTGCCGCACCGGCGGTGAAGAGCCGATGGGTTGCCTGCTCTCCGCAAACCGCAGCCGGATTTTCCGCTGTCGGCTATGCGTTCGGTCGCGACCTGCGCAAGAAATTGGACGTGCCGGTCGGCCTGATCGCCTGCAACTGGGGCGGCACGCCCGCCGAAGCCTGGACCAGCCGTGACGCCTTGGAGGCCGATCCCGAGCTGCGCGATCTGATCGAGGGTTACGACAAGGTCCGTGCCGCATACCTGGCGAAACTCGCGCAATACCAGCGCGACGAACCGGCGTTGATGGAGAAATACAATGCCGAGGTCGGGCTGGCGAAACAGCAGGGGACGCGTCCGCCGGGCAAACCGTCTGCGCCGAAAGACCCGATTCAAAATCCGCAATCGCCGACCGTGCTTCACGACGCGATGCTCGCGCCGATCCAGCCCTACGCGATCCGGGGAACGATCTGGTACCAGGGCGAGGCGAATTGCAAAAACGCCCTGCAGTACCGCGCGCTGTTTCCCGCGATGATCGCCGACTGGCGGAAGGCCTGGGGACAGGGCGAATTCCCGTTCCTGTTCGTGCAGATCGCGCCGTTCAAAGACAACACGCCGGAACTACGGGAAGCCCAGTTCATGGCCAGCCGCAGCGTGCCGAACACCGCGATGGTGGTGACGACCGATCTGGGCGACGCCAATGACATTCATCCGACCCGCAAACTGCCGGTCGGAAGTCGTCTCGCCCTTGCCGCCCGTGCGTTGGCCTACCAGGAAAAGCTCGAGTATTCCGGCCCGGCTTTCGTGTCGGCCTCCTTCTCCGGCGATACAGCCACGGTGAAATTCGATCACGTTGGAAAAGGCCTCGTCGCCAAGGACGGTCCGCTCAAGGGCTTCCAGCTCGCCGGCGAGGACAAGCGGTTCGTCGAGGCGAAGGCGGAGATCAAAGACGGAACGGTCGAGGTATCCAGCGACGCGGTGAAACAACCCGTCGCCGTCCGCTACGGCTGGGCGAACGTTCCCGACGTGAATCTCTACAATCAGGACGGTCTGCCTGCCTCGCCGTTCCGCAGCGACGACTGGCGCTGAGCCGGGAACGCGGAACCCATTCCGTTCTGTTTTTCAAAACCGGCACCCTTGCGAGTGCCGTTTTTTCGCGATACAACCGGGTCTCATGTCACTTCTTCTGGGCGTTAATATCGACCACGTCGCCACGCTCCGGCAGGCCCGCTACGCGCTGCTGCCGGACTCGCCGAATGCCGAGCCGTCGCCGCTGGAGGCGGCGCTCGACGCGATCCGCGGCGGGGCCGACTCGATCACCATCCACGTGCGCGGCGACCGTCGCCACATGCAGGACCGCGACGCCCGCCGGATCCGCGCCGAGGTGCCGCTGCCGCTCAATCTGGAAATGGGCGTGACGGCCGAAATGCTCGCCTTGGCGTTGGAATTGAAGCCGCAGTTCGCCTGCCTGGTGCCGGAAACGCGCGAGGAGGTGACCACCGAAGGCGGCCTCGATGTCGCCGGCCGCCGGGCGGAGACGGGCGATTGCATCCGCGCGCTGCAGGACGCCGGCATCCGCGTCAGCCTGTTCATCGATCCCGATCTCGCCCAGGTCGAAACCGCCGCCCAACTCGGTGCCGACATGATCGAGCTCCACACCGGTTGCTTCGCCAACACCGAGGGCGTGGCACAGCAGGCGGAAATCCAGCGCCTGATCGCCGCCGCCGAGCTCGGCCACGCTTCCGGCCTCCAGGTCAACGCCGGCCACGGCATCAACTACGGCAACCTCTTCAAGCTCTTCGCCGTGCCGCATCTCGCCGAGCTCAACATCGGCCACACCATCGTCGCCCGCGCCATCCGCGTCGGCTTCACCGAGGCGGTGCGCGAGATGAAGCAGCTCATGTCGACCTATCCCGCCGGCCCATGCGATTGATCGGCATCGGCATCGACGTCGTCGAGGTCGACCGCATCGCCGACGCCATCGAGCGCCACGGCGAGCCGTTCCTCGCCCGCATCTTCACGCCCGGCGAACGCGCTTACTGCGAGGCTCAGAAACGCCCGGCGCTGCACTTCGCCGCCCGCTTCGCCGCCAAGGAGGCGATCGCGAAAGCCTTCGGCACCGGCATCGGGAAAGACCTCGGCTGGCTCGACATGGAGATCGTCCGCCGCCCGTCGGGCGAACCGGCGGTCGAGCTCACCGGCACCGGCAAGGCCCACGCCGCCACGGTCGGCATCGCCGAGGTTAAAATCAGCCTGACCCACGCCCGCGACTACGCCGCTGCGAATGCGGTGGCGGTGGGGGAGTGAGGCGTGGCTGGCTTCGCAGGTAGGGCGTCCCGGCGGCGCTCACGGGATGGTCAAGATCGTGCCGAGCTTCACGGGCGTGGGCGCCTCGATCGCCTTCACCACCTCCTTGCGTCCATCCGGAAACACCCGGACCACCCGGCTGCCTTCCGTCTGCAACACGCTTTGTCCGGATGCCAGCACCCGCTGTCGCGCCGCGGCAAACGCCTGGCCCGACACCGCCGGAAAGCGGCTTTCGAGCGACTGGATTTCCTGTTCGGACATGAGTTCAGGCTAGGGCTTTCTCCCGTTCCGTTCAACCGCGTTCTCCGAGATCATGATGACCGCTGCGTCGCGTGTCGGAAGCGATCAGCCGAAGAAGCAACCGTTCGCATCCTCATCGATCACACGGAGCGCGGCGGCCAGCGAGTCCGTCTCCGGGCACGGCGGGTATGCGTGCCACCTGCAGTCCGCCCGCTTCCAGAAAAGACGCCAGACCCCAAGCCGGGGTAGGTGCCGGACCTTGGCGATGGATTCCTCGACGAATTCGCCGGGCCGCTTGAACGCCGGGCGCACGAAGAACAATTCAATCGTGCGGTCGGTGATCCGCTGGCCCTCGCGCACCTTGTCCCGTAGGTGCAGGGGCGGGCGACGGCGTGACCAGAAGGAGTCCTCAAGCACCTTCAGGTGCCCGGCGATTTCGATCTCAGTGAAAGCCATGGCGGAAAGGAAAGATTCAGATGCGGGTCAATTTCAACCCCATGGAGACCGAGGTAGCGGTAGCCGAGGCAGTCCGGACGCTCCGGGTCGGTGGAGAGGAAAACCACGCGGTCCTGCGTGACGCGTTCGGGACGGAGCAAGCTCATGGGAGAGGGGGATCGTCTTCCCATTGGCGGAGCACGGCGGCTCCCGCGTTCGTGAGTCGGTACTTTTGAAGGCGACTCTGCGGTTTATCGGGAACCGTCCGCTCGAGCCAATTCCGGCTCAGCAGCAGGTCGAGGTAATTTCGTTGGAACGATTCCCGATGCTTGATGCCGGTGAGCGTTTGGATCTCCCGGCTCGACCGCGGGCATTCCCGGCAGGATCTCAATATCGCCGGAATCCAGGACTCGACTTGTCCGGTTTCATGTCCGGCGACTTGTCCGGTCGGGGCGACCGGCACTTCCCTCAGCGCGTCCAGCAGAGCGGCGAGCATGAATTCGATGAAGACCGTCGAGGTTCCTGCTCGGTCGGCTGCCGCAAGCGCGGCGTAATACCCGGCCTGCCGGTCGCGGATCACGCTTTCCACCGGCAGCCACGCCAGCAGAGGCTTCCTCCGACGCTATCTCCGGCCCGTGGCCGATGGCATAGCCCAGCTCCCCGAACCATTCGAGGGCGGCTTTTTCGACAGTGGATTCGGTGAGGGGCATCGGGCTTAGTTTGGACATTCAGCAAGAAATTCCCGCACAGCAGTCACCCCAGTCTGCGTGACATTGATCTCAACATACTCTTCCCTCACATACTCAAGCAACGCATCGAGAGCGCTTCTTAGCGGAAGACCGCTATTGATGGTTTCCCGGAGCTGCTGACCCTGCTCGGGGGTGCGGGCAACGTCTCCAGGCATCACGAAGCGCAACTCCGAGATGTCACGATTTCCTTCCATCGAATTTGCATGCTTACCGCAAGCATCCCACGCGGTCTGGAATTCAAGAAGGAGACTCTTGAGCTTCGAGTCGTAGAGATGGAATCCGGCAGAATTGATCGCCGTTTCCAGAAATCCACAAAAGTCTAAGCCGATGGCAAGCAGCCTCCCGGATCTCACCCTTTCGATAAATCGATCGAGCATGTTCACATTTATCCAATGAAAGACACTTTTCAGCTGTTCTAAATCTCGCTCTCGTCGCACCTCATCCGATGTTTTCAATTCTAGCTCATGTGGTCGCTTCGGATCGTCCTGCGCAATGAGATTTAGGGCCGTTACGAGCGAGGTCCGCAGCTGTCCCTTCGCATTGCTGACTCCAAGCTTACAGGCCTCTGTAGGCTTGCCATACTCATCAATATCGTAGCCGCACGAAAAATCCAAAGTGCGGTGCCCGCGCGCATCAAAAGGAAGATCGTCAGGGATCGCGCCATAGGCTCGATTGAATACGATTACGATCCTATTCCAGCCGAGAACACGTATAGCATATCCAAGTTCAATCGCCACATTCGGATTGCAGAACTTTCGTTTCCCCGCACCGAAATCTGATTCAGCCGTCTTGGTGAGATCGCAAACAAATACATCTGCCGCCCTGATCTTTGCGAAGATCGATTCAGCAATATTCGGACTCCCCGGAACGTCACGGGTGGCTTCGTCAATGACCACGTGAAGATTCTGAGCAAGATCCCCATTGATCGACCCAGCTGCATCGTTCAATGCATTGCGGATGAGCTTCATGTTGACCAAACCCGGAAGATCCGATTGCCAGGAATAGAATACCCGTAGCTTTTTTTCGTCTGCGTCGCTCATCAGCTAGGCGAGTTTAAGGAAATAGACAATCAGCATCACAGCACCTGATGCCATCACCAATGCTAGAACAGCGCTAAAACTCAACGGCACCTTGTCGCGAAGGAGGGAGAAATGGAGCTGCTCGTCCATCCAATCGATCTGCTGCTGCCAGAAGAACTTGTAGTGGGCATACCAGTCACTGAACAACATCTGCCCACTCAAGCAGGTTTCATTGTATTCGTCCTGGAGTGCCGACAACTCGCCTTCTAACCGAGAGAGATCAGCATCTTCCGCGCTCTTCACCTGATAGTAGAGAGCTTTCACCCGGTTGAAGAGTCCTGTCAACTTCCGCCCCACCTGTGAATAGTCTTCCTTTTTATGGTCCCACATGCTGATTCGCAGTCCTAGCATCCCCAGAATAATGCACGCCGCGGAAAAATACTTTTTCGCGGTGAAATCGATCAGCAAGAAGTAGAGCCCCACTCCGAATGTCAAAAAGCTGATGCTGCCGGGAGCCTTCGACGCGATATCATAGGTGGCGAAATGCTTCTTCGCTCCGTAGCCGACATTGTAGCCAGTCTGGGCAATGTGTTTTAGAAGGTCAGGCTTCGTCATCGTCTGCTTTGATTGGAACGTGAATTCGATCTTTGGCCACCACCACCCCGCCCTTGATGGCATAGCATTCAACAATGTGATCACCCCTAAAGTTTGTGGATTCAGTTCGCCGTCTCCGGCCTCCATCTGTCCAAATCTGCCCTCTCACACAGTCGCGCCGCCTCGCGACTTCGCCCCGATTTAGGACCTTCCATTTGATATCAAAAGGCTCAGGAACGGTAGTTTGAGCAACCCAGAATTCGAGACTCTTCCTAGCGAGGAGTGGAATGCGCTTCGCGAGCATGTCGCGAAGTAAATGCATCTGAAAGCCGTTTTGGCGCACCTCGCAGTCAATCCGCAACGTGTAGCGAATATCGACGGGATAGCGATCCTCGATAAACTCTTCAGTGTTTCTCCAGAACGACGCTGCTTTTGCCGCCATTTCTACAAGTTCCTCCTTCGCAGCAGGGAACGGACGACCGTAGACGAGTCGCCATTTGTCGTTCACATTTTTCTGTTTCTCTGCCGCAATGGCGTCCAAGCACAGCTCGTAAGCCATTTTTGCCTTTTTCTGAAACCTTCGGCGAACCTTGACGCGCTGTCGACTACCAGGGGCTGCATAGTAATCTTGATCATTCAATTCTGATAGATACTTGAAGAAGTCGCGGCTCAACCAATCGTAATAGAGGAAGCTTTTCGAGTCATACTCCGTGGTTCCAAACAGGAAGTTATAAGCGAGGGAGTCGATCAGTAGGCCGCCAATTTCCAATCCATGCTTGTTCTTCCATGAACGAGCCATTCTGCACAAGCGCCTCAGATTCGAGTTCTTCGCATCGTCCATGGACGCCACCTCAGCCATTTCCTCCTTCGGCTTGGTGATCTTCCAGCTTCCCCCACCCTTCGTGTCTGGGTATTTGAAGCTTCCATCGTCCTGCTCGAAAACCGGTTGAACTTCGACATGGAAATTGGTGTAGGTGACGGTCACGACAAGCCGGTCAACTTTGACCGTGGTCGATGGGTATCGTGCCTTGATCGCGTCCTTCGCATCTTGAAGGAGTTTCAATTGTTTCCCGTCCTTGTAGGTGTCCCACTTCCCCTTTGGCATGATGTAGAGCATGTCCAAATCGGATATTCCGTTGATGCCTGTTTTCCGTCCGAACGAGCCGACCTGAAGCGTATTTGCCGTCTTCGACTCCGTATCGCGAAACTGCTTATTGAGCGCCGCCGTCAACTCCCCGTATCGGAGGCTGATCGTCTCGGAATTCTGGATAACCAGATTCCCAAGGAACTCGCTGAACATATCGGATACGGACATCGTAAAATGCAGAGGTCGAGGCTAACGCGCCGCAGAGCAAGGTATCTCCCCGCTGAGCAGTTTCGGCAGCAGCGTGTCGCGCAGGGTGGCGAGGGTGCGGGATTGGGTTTTGTTGGCGATGATCTGGTCGATTACCGGCGGCATAGTGCGCGTCATTGCGTCGAGCAGCGGGACCGGCGGCACGAGAGCTTGGCCTCGAAGCCGAGGTTTGCGGGCGGGCATGAATCGGAAGGCGTCGGAGGGAGGGGCTCACAGGCTAACAAAGGGGCGAAAAGTTGCCAGTTTTCAGTTGCCGGTTTTCAGGAAGAGAAGAGAGCAGGGGTCATTGAAAGAGGACGGGCAAGACGGGGTGGGATGAATCCCGCGGTTCCAGGGGGGGAGGTTGACGCCGGGGGCAGGGCGCGTGTCTTTTTTCGGTGAGCGCGTGCGTTTTTGGGCAGGGAGTGTCCGATTTTACGGTGGGAGCGTGGTTCTTTTGAGAGGGAGGGTGCGTTTTTCCGTCGAGCGCATGCGTTTTTTGGCTGAAGACCTGTGTTTTCCGGGTGGGCGCGTGCGTTCTTGGATGCGGATCGTGTTTCCGGAGGCCGGCACATGTGCTCTTGCGGTGAAGAAGACTCATTTTCGGAAGTGCTCGCGGTTTCTCTGGCCAAACTGAAAAGTCAGGTTATGCGTGATTTCTAGATCTCGGAATGGGATCGCACACAGATGAATAATGAAAACATCCGGCATCACTATGATGCCTTCACCCGGATCCTTGCCTTCGGCTTGAAATACGCGGAACGCTTCCCCGAGCCCGGGAAGGCGAGCACGTTGTTCTCAGGGATGGCGCTCGTGGTACCGCAGTTGGAACAACTCGGTGTGGGCAAGTTCGCCGGGGATACGGAATATCATTCCGGCACCTCGGCCAAGCGCCGGGCGGCGGAGCAGGTGATCGAGGACATGCGGACCCTGCGCGATACCGCGAAGGCGATCGCTTCGGCCGACAAGAACCCGGATTTCGTCTCGCCGTTCTACCTGCCGAGGTCGAAGGCCTTCGCCATTCTGGTGACCCGCGCGACCGCGGTGCTGAATGCGGGTCGCGCGCACGAGGCGCGCTTCCGGGAATACGAACTGCCGGTGGGTTTCCTCGATGCGTTCGCGGTGAAGCTGGCCCAGCTGGAAGCGGCGGACGACCAGCAGGAAGCGGGCTTTTCGGCGCGGGTCGGGGAAACGGCCGCGATCGTGGCGGCGGTCGACCGGGGCATCGAGTTGCGGCGGGAGCTGATGCCGCTGATCCGCAACAAGTTCAAGGATGAGCCGGGCATTTCCGCGGAATGGGAGACGGCGTCACACATCGTGCGCCGACAGCGCTCGCAGGAGGAGCCCGAGGCGGCGGCGTGAGGGGGGTGGGGCGGCCTCGCGAGGGTGGGGCGCTCTCGCCGAGAACGCCTTCGCGAGCCGCTCCGGCCACAGCGTCCTTTCCAGCGACTCGAAGTCTTCGATCCTCCCTCCACCCGAGGTGGCTTCCCACGCTTCGAAGGCGGCCTCATCGAGGCCGCCCTACCTTTGGCCTTCCCTCACGCCTCCGGGCGGCCGACGAGGTCGGAGAAGGCGGCTTCCAGGCTGGCGAGGGTGGCGGGGTCGGTGACCTGCCGGCCGTCGCCGGTGGTGAGGTAGAGGGTGTCCATCGCCACGCCTTTCTCGGTGCAGATGCGGGCGTGGGCGGTGGTCAGGCCGTGGGTGTTGACGGCCTGGAACAGGTCGTGGAGCAGGCCGATGCGGTCGAGCGCCTGGATCTCCACGGTGGTGCAGACGGGGTGGAGGTCGTTGCTGACGTAGGCGCGCACGGGCACCGGGATGCCGCTGTCGGTGCGCGGTTTGAGGAAGTTGGTCTTCCGCTTGAGGAATTTCTCCGGTTCGTACGCCGGGGCGCGGAGGATTTCCTCGAACACGGCGAGGAAGCGCTTGCGCACGCCGGGCTCGGAGACCGGCTCGAAGTTGGTGTTACACACGCGAAAGAGGTCGACGACGATGCCGTCGGTGCGGGTGAAGAAGTCGGCGGAGAGGATGTTGAGCTGCTCGGAGGCGAGCGCGCAGCAGATCTTCTCCAGGAGCAGCGGCTTGTCGCGGGTGGCGAGGACGAGCTCGGTGTAGCCCTTGTCGGTGTGGTCGATCCACTTGATGCAGGACGCGAAGGAGTCGCCGGTCTCGCCCTCGCGCTGGAGGAAGTGGCGGACGGTGCGGACCTGGGTGACGATCTGGCCGGGCTCGCGGAAGCGGAAGGCGGCGGCGGGCATGCCCTCGAAGTGGCGGTGGATGTCCGGGTGGTAGTCGTCGCGCATCAGCCCGATCACGGCGTCGCGCAGCTCGATGCGCTCGCGGTCGAGCGCTTCGGCATATTTCTCGCGGCCTTTGGCGAGGAAACGCCGGGTGGCGGCGTGAAGCTGGATCATCAGCGTCTCTTTCCAGCCGGTCCAGGCGTCGGGCGAGGTGGCGTTGGAGTCGGCATAGGTGAAGAGGAAGAGGGCGTCGAGGCGGGCCTGGGTTTTGACGATGGAGGCGAACTCGGCGACGACGTCCGGGTCCTCGATGTTGCGGGTGGTGGCGGTGCGCCAGAACGTCAGGTGGTTGTCGACGAGGAACATCACCAGCGAGCGGCGGGTGCCCTGGATCTGGAGCCGGTTGCAGAGGCGCGAGGCGAGGATCGCCGAGCCGTCGATGTGCTCGCGGACGTTCTCGGCGCGGCCGGTGTCGTGCAGCAGCACGGCGATGTAGAGCGCGTAGGGGTCCTCGATGGCGCGGAACAGACTGGCGTAGCGCTCCTTGCGCGGCTCCTCGTTGCCGACCAGCTCGTCGAGCTGTTCGACGCAGCGCAGCGTGTGCTCGTCCGCGGTGTAGCGGTGGAAGAACTCGTGCTGGACGAGGCAGTCGAGCGCGCCGAACTCGGGCAGGTAGCGGCCGAGGAAGCCGACGCGGTGCATCTGGCGGAGCGTGCGGGCGGCGTCGCCCTTGCGCTCGAGGATCGCCTGGAACGTCTCGCGGTTCGCCTTCGAGTAGCGGAACGGGCGGTCGATGTCCTCCCAGTGGTCCTTCACCAGCTTGCGCATCGGCGGGCTGAGCCGCAGGCCGCGCAGCTGGCAGTGCTGGAACATCCGCATCAGCTGGTGCGGGTCGTTTTTGAAGATGTCGCCGTGGGCCGGGTAGATGCGGCCCTCGCGGGCGATGAAACCGTCGAACTCCTCGCGCTTCTTTTTCCGGAAGGTGAGGAACGAGCGGATGCCGTTGTCCGCCTGCGCCTCCTTCTCGATCTGGAAGCTCTCCATCAGCGAGGTGGTGTGCTGGTAGAGGTTGCGCGTGTGGCGGTAGTAGTCGCGCATGAACGCCTCGGTGCGGCGGAGGATGCTGCGCTGCGGGTATTTGAAATTGGTCGCCACCACGCCCTGGAGGTGGAGCGTGAGCAGGTCGGTCGCCTTGCGCGTGTCGTAATGGAGTTCGTTGCGGACGCGGTGGAGGAAGTCGTGGCCGTCCTCCAGCTCCTTGAGGCCGTTGGCGGAGAGCAGGCGGTCCTCGACGAGCTTCCTGAGGTCGGCGGTGCCGCGCTTCGCCTTGGTGACCCACAGGATGTTCTGGTAGTCGCGCAGGCCGCCGCAGCTTTCCTTCACGTTCGGTTCCTGGAGGAACACGGTGTTCGAATAGCGCTTGTGGCGGCTGCGGATGTCCTTGCGGCGGAGCTCGAAGAACGCGTCCTGGTCCTTGAGGATGCATTCCTTGCGGAAGCGGGCTTCGAAATCCTTGAACAGCTTGGCGTCGCCGGCGATCAGCCGGGCGTCCATCAGCGCGGTCTTGTTCTCCTGGTCGGCCTTCGCCTGCTCGACGCATTCGACGATCGAGCGGCAGGCGTGGCCGACCTTGAAACCGACGTCCCACAGCAGGTAGAGGATTTTCTGGACCACTTCCTCGAGCGGCTTCGGCAGGCGGGTCGAGGCGCGCGGGACGAGGAAGAGCAGGTCGATGTCCGAGCGCGGGTTGAGCGTGCCGCGGCCGTAGCCGCCGGTGGCGACGAGGGCGAACGGCGGGAACTCGCCTTTCGCCTCGGCCAGCGTCATTTTCAGCACCGCGGCGAGCACCACGTCGATCAGCTCGGCGCGGGCCTCCGCCACCTCGATGCCTCCGGCTCCGGCGCGGTGGCGGAGCTGGATGCGGTGCTCCTCGATCTTGATGAACCGCTTGTAGAGCGCGATTCGTTCGGCCGGCGAAAGCTGGTTCAAGAGGGAGGTCTTGAACGCCTGTTTGGCGTGCGCGTGGAGCGTCTTGAGGTGATTCATGGGGAAGAAATGACGGATTCCTAAATCCGAATGCCGGAATGAAGAGGGGCGCGTGCGGGGTGCGGGCGATTCGGAGCGATCGAGGATTCTGGGTGAGTCGTTAGGATTCAGTCATTTGTCATTTTGCCTGCGTTCCCATCACGGTGCCCATGCGCGCATACAGCTCGACCTGCCTCGCGGAGCACGAAAGCAGATCCTCCGCCAGTTGCACGCGTCCGGGTTCGAAAATCGTGATCGTCGAGGAGCCGCCGAAGGCGAAACAGCCTTTTTCCGCGCCCTTTTCGACCGCTTGGCCGGGCGTGAACGTCTGGTGGATCGAGCCGACGCAGGTGGCGCCGATTTCGAGCAGCAGCACGGTGCCGAAGGCCTCGGTTTCGAGGCGGGTGACGGTGCGCTTGTTCTGCCAGAGGTAGGCGAGGTTCTGGCGCAGGGCGAAGGGCGAGACCGAAAACAGCGGGCCGTTGATCACGCGGGTGTCCGACGGCACGCCGGCGGCGGGGAAATGGAAGCGGTGGTAGTCGACCGGGCAGAGGCGGGAGAGCACGAGCGAACCGCCGGCGTAACGGCGGGCGAGGTCGGCGTCGCCGAGCAGCGCGGCGAGGTCCCAGCGCTGGCCTTTGACAAACACGCCGCCGATTTCCGACGCGTTCTGGAAGCCGAGGTGGCGGCCGTCGGCGGGAAAGACGACCGAGGCGGGCGCCGGGTCGATCGGGCGGGCGGACGGCTTGAGCTTGCGGGAGAAGAACTCGTTGAAGCTGCGGAACGAATCCGGCGCGTCGGCGAAGTCGGCGGGGTCGAGGCCGTAGGTGGCGAGGAACGGGGCGACGCGGGCGGCCGAGGCCGGGCGATCCATCCGCCAGCCATAGAATTTCGAGAAAAACGGGCGTTTCACCAGCGCGTGCAGGGTCGCGCGGCCGGTCGGCGTGCCATAGGCCCAGCGCAGGAACGCCTCGCCGTAAACCTGCTCGGTTTCCGTCAGGCCGGTGTGGCGGTTGAAGTATTGGATCGGCTCCACGCGCGCTTTTACGGGGTGGAGGGGAGGGGCGCAAGGCGGGGGAGTGCTGGCGCGGACCGGGGATTGCCAGAATTGCGAGCCGTTCGTTAGAAAGGCGGTCGTGCATCCCTCCCTCCGCCATGTCGCGCACCGCCCCTGGCCTTTGCCCGCGCGGGCGTGGCGGTGGCGGCAATCATGGCTCGATCTCGCGTTCCTGCACTACCGGGCGGACGCGGACGCGCTGGCGGCCATGCTGCCGGCGGGATTGCGGCTCCAGCGGTTCGACGGTTCGGCGTGGGTCGGTCTGGTTCCGTTCCGGATGGCCGGGGTGATGCGACGGCCGCTTCCGGAC
>Ga0070664_100000667_pt1 | contig 26197 bp, 19 predicted proteins | sample KBSC73metaG_FD_65863 | JGI IMG/M metagenome (GOLD analysis project Ga0070664, IMG submission 65863) | Corn rhizosphere microbial communities from Kellogg Biological Station, Michigan, USA - KBS C7-3 metaG | ecosystem: Host-associated > Plants > Roots > Rhizosphere > Soil ... | reverse complement strand
TTCTAAATGCTTTGGATTCTAACTTTGATCAAAGTATCTGTTGTCTGCAGGCGCGGTCATAAAAGGTGTGGATGAAGATTTCAGGAAACTTTTCCCCCTCGGCCACCGTTATACTTTGTGGTGCTCACATGAGACAGCTCTACTATTTTTTTGCTGACGCGGCTCTGATCGCACTGCGGTCGATTTTTGCGCAGAAGATGCGGGCGTTTCTCACCTTGATCGGCATCATCATTGGTGTGTCGTCGGTCGTGGTCGTCGGCGCGTCTATCAGCGGATTTAATTCTTATATCGTCTCTACCGTTTCCCGAATCCTGGGCGTGAACCATTTCATGATGGATCGGTTCGCCCACCAGGGCGAATGGTCCGACGAAGACTGGGATCGAGCAGTAAAGCGCAACAAGGAATTCCGGATCGCCGACTACGAGTGGCTTGCGGCGAATTGCAGCAAGTGCAAGGAAGTCGGAGCCGAGACCAGCAACAACATCGACTTGAAGTACGAAGGCAGGGAGCTATTTGGCACTCAGATCGCCGGTGTTACCGCCAACATGGGCGAGATCGAAAACAAGACCATCGTCATTGGACGTTTTATCGCCCCCCATGAAGTAGAACATTCCGCACCTGTCGCCGTGATCGGCGGCGAAGTCCGAACCAAATTTTTCGAAGGCATCGATCCGATCGGAAAGACGCTGAAAATCGGCGACATGCCTGTCACGATCGTTGGCGTGGAAGAAATGCGCGGACCATTTCTCGGGCAATCCATTGACAATCACATCTACATTCCTATTACGACGTTCGGCAAGATTTGGGGACGCGACCGGGATATTCAACTCCACGGCAATGCCGCCACGACAGATGCGTTGAAGGCCGCGATCGAAGATGCCCGCATCGTGATGCGGAACCGCCACAAGTTGAAAGGCAAAGATGAGGACGATTTCGGCATCGTCAACACGGATGCGCTGACCGGCCAGATCGATCGATTTACCGGCGCGATTGCCGCCGTCGTCACGCCGGTAACGCTTCTCTCGCTGGTTGTCGGCGGCATCGTGGTGATGAACATCATGCTGGTCTCGGTCACCGAGCGTACCTTCGAAATCGGGCTGCGAAAAGCGGTGGGTGCGCTGAAGAAACAGATCCTCCTGCAATTTCTGATCGAGTCCTCTCTTCTGACAGCGGTGGGCGGAGTGATCGGCCTGTTCGTGGCCTCGATCATTTCGTGGATCGTCCGCACTTCGACTCCGATTCCGATGACGATCACTGTTGGGTATATTGCGCTAGCGTTAATTGTATCCGGAGGAATTGGAATGATCGCCGGTATCTATCCGGCATGGAAGGCATCTCGTCTGGATCCCATCGTGGCGATGACGAAAAACTGATCGATGAAACTCAAACTTGAGAAATTTGTTCCTACAGAAACCGTGTTGATGGCGCTCGGATCCCTGCGTTCGAACAAGTTTCGGAGCGCGCTGACGGTGCTCGGCATTGTCGTGGGTATCATCACCGTCGTGCTGGTGGCTTCCATCCTCACGGGACTGCGTTCGAGCATCACTTCGATGATCGAAGAATACGGGACAAACAATATTTACGCCTTTCATCTTTCAACCGGACCTCGCGTCGGCAACCGCGACCGTACCGAGTACCAGCGCAAGCCCCTGTCGCCGCCCGACGGTGATGCCATACTCGCCCAGGTGCCCTCGATCGAACAGCTCGCCAACGTGCTGTTTCTATGGCGTCTCGACAGCACATTGCGATACCGCGGCGAGAAATATCGGAGGGGTCAGTTATCGGGCGTTACGGCGCCATATGCCGCAGTCACCAATGTTTCGGTCGCTGAGGGACGATTCATAACGGAATCCGACAATACTCATCGGCGCGACGTCATCGTGATTGGTCCCAACGTTGTGACCGCGCTTTTTCCGAACCAGTCGATGATTGTCGGATCGCAGGTGGAACTGGTTGGCCGGCCATTCGAAGTCATTGGCGTACTCGAGAAACGCAAGGCCACGTTTTTTGGCGAGAGCCAGGAAGACAACGCCCTGTACATACCTTTTGAGACGGGACGCAAGCTGTCACCTCAATCCACGGACATGATGCTGCAGATGCGGACGCGGCCGGGTACGCTCGGCGCCAGTCTCAATCAGGTGGAAGCCGTTCTCCGACGCCAGCGGGGACTGAAATACAATCAGGAAGACGATTTCGACCTTCAAACCGCGAACCGAATCATTGAGCAGTTCGATAGCATTGTTGCTTATATCGGGTTGTTTGCGATCGCGATCTCGTCGGTCGGACTTCTCGTGGGTGGGATCGGCGTAATGAATATCATGCTGGTCAGCGTTACCGAGCGCACACGGGAAATCGGCATCCGCAAAGCCATCGGCGCGCGAAAAGGCGACATTGTCCGGCAGTTCCTGTTTGAAGCTATGACGCTGACTTTTCTAGGGGGACTACTGGGGACGATCGTCGCAATTGCCATCAGCTATATCATCAAGGTGCTTGTTCCAACACTTCCCGCGGCTGTGCCAGCATGGGCCGTTATCAGCGGCCTGGTTGTGTCCACAAGTATTGGATTAGTCTTTGGAGTCTGGCCCGCAAGAAAAGCAGCGAATCTCGATCCTATCGAATGTCTCCGCTACGAGTGAGCCCCGCGACGGTCCTATTTAGGAACCCTGCCGGCTGAATTAATACTGAATTCGTATCATGGAATTCCTGAATTTCGCACACTGCAGCACTGCGAAGGCTTCACATCTGAAGCATATGGAAAGGTACCGCAATCCGAATGAAAACCTTTGACATGAACCTTGGATAAACATACTGTTCGGCCAAATGCAGCGTGGAGGTAGCGATGAATCAATCGTTTCGAGCTCTGGCCATCGCCCTGTTGTTGCTCGCGATGCCGTTGATGGCGCACCATTCTTTTTCGGCGCAATATGACAGCACAAAACCTATCAAGCTGACCGGAAAAGTCACCAAAGTCGAGTGGACCAATCCCCATATCTACTTCTATATCGACGTTAAAGACGAGAAAACCGGAAAGGTCACAACCTGGGCGTTGGAAATGGGAAGCCCCAATGCCCTGATGAGACTCGGTTGGAGTCGGAATTCGATGAAGATCGATGACGTTGTGAATGTTGAGGCGACTCTCGCGAAGGACGGCAGCAACCTTGCGAATGTCCGGACTGTAGTCCTCGCCAGCAATGGCAAGCGGTTGCTTGCAGGCTCAAGCGAAGGAACGACTCCGTAGATTCTGGAGGATGGAATGAAGATTCTCTTTGCGCTCCTCGCGGGTATAACGGTGTTTTGCGCGATTGTCCATGCGCAGTGGGTGAAAGTTCCAACCGCCAATACTCCGCTTGGGGCCGATGGCAAACCGAATCTGACTGCTACTGCGCCTCGATTGCCCGATGGCAAGCCCGATCTGTCAGGGATCTGGGAACCCATTTCTCCCAAATATCTCAGGGATCTCGCAGCAGACTTGAAACCCGGCGAGGTTCCTTACCAGCCATGGGCAAAAGCACTCGTGGATTCCCGAGCCGACGGCTCGCACGCGAGAGAGGAGTCCGATGCGAACTGCCTTCCGCAGGGTATCCCGAAGATCGCAGCTGCTCCCGCGCCATGGAAGATCATCCAGTCGGCTGGAACGATCGTTATTCTCCATGAAGCTTTCAATCTTTGGCGCCAGGTCTTTCTGGACGGCCGGCAATTCGCAGAAGATCTGAATCCTTCCTGGCTGGGTTATTCGATTGGAAAGTGGGATGGCGACACCCTTGTCGTCGAATCGAAAGGCTTCAATGGAAAGACATGGCTGGATCAGGCTGGCAAACCCACGACCGAGGCCCTGCATGTCACCGAACGGTACCGGCGCAAGAACTTCGGAACGATGGAAATCCAGATCACGATCGATGACCCGAAGGCCTATACAAAACCATGGACCGTCACTGAAGAAGTTCGTCTGGTGCTGAATACTGACCTGCTCGAGTTCATTTGCAATGAAAATAATCGCGACCTGGCACATTTGCCGGGTAATGCTTTGCAGTGAAGTAGAAACTAACCCAAAATGTTTCGGGCCACCCTCTCCCTTCGGAGGTCCTTCGCAGAGGGATCTGTTCCTCTCGATCGGAATGTATACTGGCTGCCGGTCACTTCATGTTTAAGAAAATCCTGATTGCGAACAGAGGCGAGATCGCCGTGCGTATCGTCCGCGCATGTGTGGAAATGAAAATCGGCACGGTCGCGGTTTATTCTGATGCGGATTGCGCCGCTCTGCACGTGCGCATGGCCGATGAAGCGATTCATATTGGGCCGGCGCCATCCCGAGAGAGTTACCTGGTCATTGAAAACATTATTCGCGCGGCAAAGCAAACAGAAGCGGACGCGATCCATCCCGGCTATGGATTCCTTTCAGAGAATGCCACGTTTGCGCAGGCTTGTGCCGATGCAGGAATTACCTTCATTGGCCCGTCTCCGAAAGCAATTGCATTGATGGGATCGAAAGTTGAAGCCAGGCGCGCGGTATCGCGCTTCGGAGTGCCGATGGTCCCCGGTACTTTGGATCCGGTCGAACGAGACGAAGAAGCGAGGACCGTGGCGGCATCTGTCGGTTATCCGATCATGCTTAAAGCTTCAGCGGGCGGCGGTGGCAAGGGCATGCGTCTGGTTCGGTCCGATGCCGAACTGATCGATGCGCTTAGAAACACCCGCGCCGAAGCCAGTGCCGCATTTGGCGACAGCGCGGTATACATTGAGAAATTTGTGGTTGAGCCGCGCCACATCGAGATTCAGGTATTCGCGGACACACATGGGAATGCGGTCCACCTTGGCGAGCGGGAATGCACTATCCAGCGCCGACATCAGAAGGTGATTGAGGAATGCCCCTCACCCGTCATGGACTCCGATCTGCGCGGGCGAATGGGAAAGGCGGCTCTCGATGTGGTGCGTGCCGCGGAATATACGAACGCTGGAACTGTCGAATTTCTCGTCGATCGCAATCGGCATTTTTACTTTCTCGAAATGAATACGCGTCTTCAGGTGGAGCATGCAGTAACGGAAATGGTAACTGGCATCGATCTGGTGAAGGAACAAATTCGCGTTGCGAATGGAGAAGAGCTTGGATTCTCCCAGGACGACATTGCGATGAATGGTTGTGCCATCGAATGTCGAATTTATGCGGAAGACCCGAACGACAACTTTTTCCCATCGCCCGGAATGATTCAACTGCTTCAAACGCCTTCAGGGCCGGGAATCCGAGATGACAGTGGTGTCTATGAAGGGTGGACTGTACCGATCGATTATGATCCGTTGATATCGAAACTCGTCGCCTGGGGACCGACGCGACCGGAAGCGATGGACCGAATGCAGCGCGCACTTCGCGAGTATCGCGTAAAAGGAATTCAAACGAATCTGAGTTTCTTCAGGGAACTTCTGAACGACTCCGATTTCCGAAGCGGGCATTTGGATACCGGTTTCATCGAAAAGTGGATGAAGAACCGCATTGCCCCTTCTCCTCCATCTCAGGTCGAATTGGACCTGGCGGTACTTAGCGCAATTCTCGCCGAGATGGAAAAGGGGAAGACTCCCGCCGAATTGGCCGAGACAGATTCCAATGGAATCCCCAGTCTCTGGAAGACAACGGGGCGGCGACAGAGTCTGCGCCACTGATGCATTTTAAGGCGATCATCAACGGTGAAGCGGTTGAAGTGGCGTTCGAACGCACCGCCACCGGAATCGAAGCGGCAGTCGGAGGACGGAAATATTCGTTGGATGTTTCACGCGTAAAACCAGGAGTCTTTTTGCTGAATCTGGACACGCGTTCCATCGAAGTTTCTGTATTGTCAGAAGGAGATACTTCTTCCATTTCCACCGTTTCCATTAGTGGTCACCGAATTCCAGTTGAGATTCTGGATGGACGAAAGATGCTGCAGCGCACAAGCCGCAACAGTGAGCGCGGCGGTGCTTCGGAAATCCGTGCGCCGATGCCGGGAAAAATTGTTCGGATTCTGCTGACCGCAGGCGCAGAAGTTGCCGCTGGTCAGGGTATCGTTGTCATGGAAGCAATGAAGATGCAGAACGAGATGAAGTCTTCAATGTCCGGAAGAATCCGAAAAATCGAAGTTGTTGAAGGGGAAACGGTTCGATCCGGGGATTTGATCGCTATTGTGGAGGCCATTCCGGGTTCGGCATAGCTGAAGGTGCGATGATTTCAAAAGCCCCGAAGCTCGTCAGGCAGCTTGCCTTCACGGAGCTTCGGGACTTTCTATTTTGCGAAGACCGCTACGGGCTGACAGAGGCGCGATTAAAGTCGTGCAATACGATTTGAACCGGTTTCGCCATGACGGTATTCGTCCGCAATTTTCGTCCATTCAACGATGCGGCCCCCGTCTTCACGAATTCTGCGTTTTGAATTTCCACATAGCCAAATGCGGGAGCGACACCGGTTTCAAGATCGAGAATGATCCGTGTGGACCTCACTTCAATTCCGCGCGATTCCACCCATTCCCGCAGTTCACGATCAGAGCAGTCATGTGGAAGATTGGTGAGAAATATTTCTGCCATTGTGGAGTCTCCTCTGTGCGCAACTCGCTTGCGGCGATTGAGTCCATCGAATCCTCCTCGAGACGGTGCGCTGTTTAGAAACCAAGGGGCATTCTTCCGTGGCGCCTCTTTGCAGTTCTTCACTTTTCAGGATTCTGGCAAGCGACTATTTCACAGAAGTTGCCACGGAGCAACCTATACCGATTCAGAAAAACTGACGTGCTTAACTCCAGGTTTGCAGTGAAAGCTGGAGTGGGTGAAGTCGCCGGAAAAGTTTACTTCCCTGCGGTATCGAGGACGCGCTGGGCGAGATAATTGGTAACCTGCGCCTTATCGCGAGCCACTTCCGAAAATGCGTTCTTGAGAGTCTGGTCCTTGCTGTTGGAAATCACCTGACGAATCTGAGAGCTCACTCGGGCATCAGAGAGTTCCTTCTGACCACCCTGATCCTTTTCCACCAGTTTCACAATATGGTAGCCGTAACGGCTTTGAATGACGGGTGAGGTTTCGCCGACCTTCATCTGCTTTACGACTTCGCCTAACCGGGGGTCGATGTTGGAAATGGCATCAAGCGGCTGAAAGTTCAGATCTCCTCCGGCAGGCGCGGAATTTACATCTTCAGAGTAGTCCCTTGCGACAACCGCGAAATCCTGCCCGCTTTGAATTTCCTTCGAAAGTTTTTGAGCCTTAGCGAGCGCTTCCTCGGGAGTCTTCGCGTCGTCGTGTTTGGCATTCTTCACTTCGATTTCCGGAGCTGGAGTCACGAGGATATGAAGAAGATGATATCCGGGTGGAAGATTGAAGCTGGCCCTGTTCCTGTCGTAGAAATCCTTAATTTCAGCATCGGAGACCGAGACCTTCGATGTAATCTCCTTGCTAACCAGCTTTTCGATCGACTGTGTCTTCCGCAGCTCGCGCTTGATATCGTCAACCGTCATCGCCTGGGCCTTGAGCTGCGCCTGGAAGGCTTCTTCGGTATATTGGCTCTTGAACTCATTGAACTTCAGATCGACTTCCGAATCCGTTGCGGCAAGCCCGGCCTTGGTTGCCATCTCCATCAGAATGTTGTCATTGATCATCTGATTGAGCAGTTGCATCTTCAGGCCCTGGACCTCTTCCGGTGCGGGTGACTGACCGGGCCCCTGAGTCCTGGCCTTGAATTGCTTGTCGAGTTCCGCCATCGTGATGGTCGTGCCGTTAACCTTTGCAGCAAGGTCCGAGGTGGACGTGGATGTCGGCTTACAACCTGCTGCGAATGTCGTTCCAATGAGCAGCCCAATAAATAGTGCAGATAAAGTAGCGCGTTTCATAGCTGGGGGATTGTACCACCGGATGTAGGCATTTCTGCTCCCTGTGCTATACTTTCGCGTCATCTATTTAAGGAGATCGGCTTCATGGCACGTTGTGAAATATGTGAAAAGGGCCCAATGTACGGGCACCGAGTCAGCCACGCCAACAACAGGACCAACCGGCGATGGAATCCAAACCTTCAGCGGGTCAGGGTTGTTGTCGGCAAGACCCCACAGAGGATGCGCGTGTGCACCAGCTGCATCCGTTCGGGCAAAATCACCAAAGCCTGATTCTCCCCTGCAAAATCCAAACTTCCTAAAGGACTACAAGGAGCGTCGAAGGTCATATGAGGGCATCGACCTTGTTGATCCTGCTCCTGTTTCCTTCACTGGCGCTGGCTCAGCAACAGTATTACGGCACAAAAGCGGCCTCCGTCGTACTGCCGCTCCCCGCGGACCCGATGGATGCGCGCCTGCTGACGATAAAAGCCGGCGACTCCATCACATCCGACAATATTCGATCTTCAATCCAGGCACTTTATAGTACCGGCCGTTATCGAACAATCTCCGTAGATGTCAATCCGGTTGCGGGAGGGACCCAGGTATCCTTCATTGTGACCGCCCAGTACTATTTCAGTACAATCCGTTTGGAGCCGGCTAATCTGCTTGATCGGCCGATCACCTCTTACTTTCCTCCGCCTTATGGAAAGAAATTTTCGACGGCGCCCGTAGAGAGGTTCATTACCGAGACGACCAAACTTCTCGAAGAAGTCGGATACTTTAACGTCACGATTACTCCGCAGTACTCCCCGGACGAAACGACACGCCTGATGACGGTCATACTCAAAGCCGACGCGGTCAACGCACCTGCAAAAATTCGAGGCATTGCAATCACCGGAAGTCAGAAATTACTTTCCGATAAGGATCTCCGCCGTGCATTGAAAGTAAGTGAAGGCGATGCCTTCAATGCTGACAAAATTGACAAAGGCATCAACCAAATACGGCAGAAGTTAGTCGACAGCGGGTACCTGACGGCCAAAGTCAGAGCCGATCGAACCTATGACATCTCCATGAACAGCGTGGATCTGGCAATCCAGATCGATCCGGGAAAAACCACGACCGTGCAGGTGACTGAAGAAGGAAGCAAAGATTCCCAGATATCCAGCAAGACCCTTCGAACGCTGGTTCCAATCTTTGAAGAAGGTGCCGTGGATTCGGAACTCGTGAATGAAGGCCGTGACAATATCGTCGGGTATTACCGACAGCTGGGTTTCTTCGACGCATCAGCAACGGCTCAGGTGACTGAAGGAGCAAACCAGTCGGTGCGTGTGGACTATGTCGTCACGAAACGCGACGAACACCGAGTCCGCTCCATTCGAATTCTTGGCGGTGCATTCTTTACGGAAGCCGACATCCTCAAAAAAATGAAAACCAGTGAGGGAAAACTGACCAGCCACGGACTGTTCAGTCCGGAACTTCTACAGTCCGATGTTCGAATGATTGAAACCATGTACCGGAAGGCGGGCTTTCAAAGTACTGTAGTTGAATCCGCAGAGGAACAATCCGCCGATCATGATATCGATATAACGATTCATATTCAGGAAGGTTTGCGTTCGGTTCTCGACGAAATTACATTTACCGGCAATAAAGCGTTTACCGAACCGGAGCTCTGGCAGGAGGCTGGAATTCAGGCGGATCAGGTCTATTCCGCAGCGATCATCGACAACGCCCGGGACGCTCTTGCGGCGATGTATTACTCCCATGGCTATCCGGAAGCGCACATCGAAACTCACCTTGAATTCAATTCCGAAAACAATACCGTGCGTGTTCAATTCGACATTACCGAAGGCTTGCATTACCAGATTGGCTGGATCGTCGTTTCGGGAAATGCGCATACGGCTGAAAAGGTCATCACGCGCAACAGCGGGCTGCACCCTGACGATCCATATAGTCCGGAGGGCCTGCTGGAAGCCCAGCAGAAACTGTATTCGCTTGGACTATTCAATCGAGTGGAAATCGCAACCATTGATCAGGATCTTGGAGCCTACAAGAATCTGCTGATTCAAGTGGAAGAGGCGAAGACGATTGTCGTCACGCCCGGCCTTGGTGTGTCCGAGGCCGGCAGGTTTCGTGGAACCGTTGAACTGTCGGACAACAACTTATTTGGCCTCAATCGGACTCTGGCGGCGCGCGTGCGAGTTGGATACCGTGAAAAGCAATTCCAGACGTCTTACCGTGAACCGCGACTTTTCAATCACGACATTCAGGGCATCGCGGCTCTCACTCTCGATAAGACGGACCACCTGGCTCATGGACAGCGCATTTACCTGTCGAATGAAGTCAACGTCTCGCTGCAAACCGTTCGAAAGCTTTCGAAGACTCGGACGCTGTCGCTGCTGGCCAGCTACGAAACTGTGAATCTTCAGGGCCCTCAGGTTGTTCTGAAGACGGAAGGTTTGATTCAGATCGCGCGGTTAGGGTCGTCCCTGATTACCGACCGACGCGACAGTATTCGTGATCCAACCCGGGGAAATTTCGTCACAACGAGCATCGAAGTCGCCGACAAACACTGGGGATCGGAAGTCAATTTCGTGTCCCTCTTTAACCAGAGCAGCTACTACACACCAGTGCGGGGCGGCGTCCTAGCCGCATCGGCGCGGGTTGGGTGGAAGCCACCATATGGCGGTGATACGGAATTACCCATTTCCGAACGCTTCTTTGCTGGAGGATCGACCACGCTGCGAGGATTCAAGCAGAATGAAGCCGGCCCCTACGCGGGTGGACAACTGATGACAATCGGCAACGTCGAGTATCGATTTCCTGTGAAGTTCATTCCACTCAACAATCTCCGCGGAGGCGTTTTCTATGACACGGGTAACGTCTTCGAGCGTCCTTCGGATTTTTCGTTGTCGGATTTCACACATTCTGTCGGCGCCGGTCTGCGTTATATAACACCCATTGGTCCGATTCGACTCGATATCGGATTTAATCTGAACCCTCAACAGAATACTCCGCCCAAGCCAGCAGACAGGAAGTTCGCCGTACTATTTACACTGGGGCACGCGTTTTAATATGAATCGAAGGCTATCCATTCTCCTGCTGCTTGCAACGTTTTGCTGGGTTCGTCCCTTATCGTTACTGCATGCTGAAGTCATCGATAAGATTGCTGCAGTCGTCGACGGTCGAATCATCACTCTAAGTGATATCCGGCTTGAACGCGAAGTCCAGGCCGTGCTTGGAGATCCTCCGGAGACCAACGAAGAAATTCTGAAATCCATGATTGACCGGGCATTGATGGAAGAAGAAATGGCTCAATTTCCGAGTCTCGACGTCTCCGACGAGGAGGTTGACGAGCGCATGAAGAAAATTACCGACTTCAAAGGAGTGGACCCTTCGGCTATCCGAACCGCTATGGTCCGCAAAATCCAGCGACGGAGGTATCTGGAGCTTCGTTATCAACAATTCATTGTGGTCAGCAACGAAGAAATTGAAAAGGAATACGAAACCACTTTCGTCCCCGAAGCGGTAAAACGAGGCATTGTCGTCCCGGAATTGAAGGATATCGAGGAAAGTCTTCGTATGATCCTCTTCGAAAAGAAGGTCAGCCAGGAAGTGGAAACGTCGCTGCGGGATCAACGCGCAAGGAGCAACGTTGAAAGTTTTTACTAAAAAAATACTTCTCATTTCAGCCTGCGTAATTGCGGTAATTGCGATATCGGCAATCACGGGTGTGCTCGTCTACATCAGCTCTCCCGAGTTTAAGGACACTGCCCGGCAATACGCCCTGCGATCGATCGAAGATGAAACTGGAGGTACGGCCACTCTCGGGCGTCTGTACTGGAATTTGTGGACTCAACGAGTTTCACTCTTTGATATCACCGTCCGCGGTATGGAGCCGGCGGACGGAGACCCGATGGTACATATCGAATCGATTGAAGCCGGGGTAAATCTCCGGAGCTTACTCCAGCGAAAGCTGGATCTGTTCGAATTAACGGTAAGCCGTCCGGAATTTCATTTGTTTGTCGACGCGAAGGGGAATACGAATATTCCGAGCCCGAAGCCACACGAAGCCGGCAAGACGAATTTTCAGTTGTCGATTGAAAATTTCAAAGTTGCCCAGGGAACCGCATTTGTTAATGAGAGACGAATCGATATCAACTTCGTACTGAGAAATCTCGAATCGAATGTGAGCTATCAGGGAGCGAGCCGAATATTGACGGCTCATCTGTCATACGACGGCGTCCTTGAACGCTCTTCCCAATTGCCGATTCCCTATTCCCTTTCGTCGGATTTCGACTACACCAGAGACACCATACTGGTGAAGCACGTTATTGTTTCAGCTGGAAAGTCCCGGATTCAACTTCAAGGCCGCATCAATGATGTTCTTACGGGCAAAATCGCCGGTAAGCTGGATTACAGCGGAAGCGCGACTTTCCCCTTCCTGAACTATTTTTATCCGAAAGAGATTTTCTCCGGAGAAAGCCAGGTGGCGGGTGCCATGGAATTCTCAATCGGTTCGTTCCACACCCGAGGAAGCGCGAAAGGCCCAGGCGTCAAATTCGGAGACTGGACTGCCGGGGAGTTTCGTGGGGACTATGACTATCGGTATCCGGAAAAGCGACTGACGGTTGAACATCTTTCAGCCGCTTTCTTCGGCGGTACAGCAGAAGGCCGGGTTACCGTTGCTTCCATGCCGGGACCGTCGCATGTCACCCTGCAACTTTCATACAAGGATATCGATGGCACAGCGATGGCTCGCGCCTACCCTTGGGCACCGAAATACCGCATCGAATCCCGCATAACGGGCAACGTCCAGGGTTGGTTCGAAGGCCGATTGGAACGATATGAATTCGTCGGAGACGCCGTACTGGCGTCCGCAAAAGTAAAACCGGAAGCCGGAGTCATCTCGCTGCCATTGGATGGAAGCCTGGCTTATGGTATTCGGCCGGGACATGCGGACGTCAGCCGCGCAAACATCCATTTCCTGTCCACGTCCATACTCGCCGACGGACCGATAGAGACAGACAGCTTCAAACTAAACATTCACCTGGCATCGTCGGATCTCTCCAATCTGCAGTTTCTCTATGCGGGTGCAAATGGCATGGGTTCGTTCGACGGTGTATTCACCGGATCGGTTAAAGCACCGGTGGCTGACGGTTCGTTCGACCTGCAAGGATACAAGTATCGAGACTGGACCATCGAACAGGCTGCTGGTACGACACATCTGGATACTCATGCCAATACGGCGACGCTCAACGGTGTCCGGGTGTCCCAGGGTCAGTCGCAGATCACGCTCAATGGAACGACGACTCTCGATGGCACTAAGGTGGATTTGCGCATCCAGGCATCACAGTTCCGCGCGGAAGATGCGGCCCCGTTTGTAAAACAGCAGTTTGGTGGTGTTTTTTCTGGAACAATCCATCTGACGTCTTTAAATCCGCTGCGTTTTGACGGTGATGTTCGTGCTGCGGGGATCGTCCTAAACGGCCAGACCATTCGCGACGTGCAATCTCATGTTCAATACGACGATCCCGCAGTGGCGCTTCAAAACCTGACCGTATCGGACGGCGGATCCACGCTAACGGGCCGCGCGACATACAACACGACCACGGAAGCGATGACATTTGCGGTGCACATCGTTTCCGTCAATTTCGATCGCTTGCGCAAACTGGGTATGCCCGACTCGGTGGAAGGAATGATTCGGCAGGCCGACCTTACCGGTAGTGGCACGCGCTCGCATCCTGAAATCGATGGGACTGCCCGGCTTCAGAACCTGGCGCTCCGCGGCGAAACGTTTCCCACGGCTCGCGTGGACCTCGATTCCAACGGGTCCCGAGTCAATCTGAAGATTTCAGAGGCACGCGACCTGGATCTCACGGCCCAGATTGATACGGCCGGAAAGGGCTATCCGTTTACGGCTGAAGCGGCATTCCGCCGGTATCCCGTTGAGCATTTGGCAGGTTTCACACGAGGGACGCTGATTGTCAGTGGTGATGCATCCTTAAAAGGCGCATTAAGCGATATCGCAAACACTTCCGGTACAGGGCACATCAACCCTGTAGAAATCGCGATTCAGGGTCAGACGCTGCATTCCACGAAACCATTCGTGTTTGACTTCAATCCGGAACGTTTGAATTTAACCGATGTTTCTTTGGTCAGCTCGACTGGCGCACAGATGAACATCGCGGGAACGATTGGACTGACGTCTGGTGCAAAACTTAATCTGAATGTGACCGGACAGGTTGATGCAGGATTGCTGGCTTCAAATGATAAGTGGACCATTGGCGGCGCGGTAAATCTGAAAGGACAGATTGCAGGCACCGTTGCAAAACCGGACCTGCAGGGGAACGCGAGCTTTTCAGACCTTTCCATTGCGCGGCAAGGAGTCGCGGCAAGTCTCACCGCCCTCAAGGGAGACGTCATCTTCGATCAACACCGAATGACACTGAACAATGTGGAAGGGCATTCGAGTGGGGGCGTGATCCGAATACAGGGAACGGGGGTGATCGAAGGCGACACCGTCGGAGCATTGAATCTCCGCATCAATGCGGCTGACATTCGTCTGCGGTACCCGAAAGGCTTAAGATCGGTGATCGATGGAACGCTGGCGGTTGGAGGCACTATGGCCTCGCCGACCGTAAGCGGCGATCTTCAAATTCAAAGCCTGAGCCTAAACAGCAACTTCGACGAGTTCATCGCGCTCTTCAGTTCGCTGGAAGAATCGGAAACCCCTTCTCCGTTTGGGAATGTAAAACTGGCATTACGTGTCGTCGGGAGCCGCAATATTTCGATCCACAACGAACTCGCTACGGCGGAGGCTCGAATTGATCTTGGGATCAAGGGCACGCTAGACAATCCGGCGCTGACCGGCCATGTGGAATCCAACAACGGTACAATGGTGTTTCAGGGCAGGAAGTACGACGTCACGCGCGGGAACATCGACTTTGTAAACCCCGTCCGGATCGATCCGTCCATTGATATACAGGCGGAGACGTCGATCCGGAACTATCAGGTGTTCATGTCCATTTCGGGACGAATGAATCATCTGCAGCTGAGTATGAGATCGGAACCTGCCCTTCCACAGCTGGAGATCGTCAATTTGATTTCGGGCGGCAAGACTACCGACGAGTACCAGCAATCCGCGCAGAGCACAGCGGCGCTCGAAAAGACGCCAACGGGAGAACAGGCCTTCCAGGGTGGTGCTGCGTCCATCCTGTCGGACATGCTCGTGTCACGAGTGGGCTCGAAGTTCAACTTGATGGGTCTGGAGCGGGTTGTACGAATCGATCCCTTTGTTGTTGGGGCGCAGAACTCGACAACAGCGAGAATCACGCTTTCGCAGCAGGTGACCAAAGACTTGTCGGTGACGTATTCCCGGGATTTGACATCCAACAAGCAACAGATCGTTCAGATCGAGTACTTCATCACTAAGAATATTTCCGTTCTTGCCTCAAAAGACGAGGAGGACGTACTCGCGCTCGACCTTCGCTTGCGGAAACGATTCTGATGGAGTTCTACTTTGTCTGCCCCTATTGCTGGCAGGAGATTTCAATGGTATTGGACGTCTCCGAACCGCATCAAACCTACGTTGAAGACTGCGAAGTCTGCTGCAAGCCTATCGAAGTGGAATATTCGCTGGAGAACGAGAAGGTTTTGGAGTTCGAAGCCCGCGTTTTGTAGTGATCGGTTTCCGCCATCCCGGCTCGTTACGTCACTGAGAATTGCTAACTTCACTCTATTTGTCCTCGCGGAGTATCGGATAGGACCCATTACCGCATGGTGTATCATCATGCGATGCGGCTCCAAAGAATCCTGGGATTCTCCGTGGCGTTGGCGCTTGCAACCGCTGTGGTGGCCGGTCTCTCTTCAATTCAGGCCGGTGATGCGCTGTGGGCGGTGAGCTGGCGGATGGTGACGCGTTTCGTCGTCGTGCAGGTATATGGCTTCTTTGGACTCTTCATGGCGAGAGACAGTGGTATTGAAGGAGCACTTCTGATCGGCTCCAATGATTGGGCGGATGGAGTCCGGGGGATTGTGAACTGGGGAATCCTTCCCGGGCTGGTAATCGGCGTGATCAATTATCTTTTCTTCTTTGCGTATCGCTACAGCCCGTTTGTACTCCCCCGCATCCGAGAAATGAAGAACGGGTATGATGCGTTCATTATTTCGATGGAAAGCAGCCTGACGGAAGAATCGATCTATCGTCTGTTCATCATGTCTTCGATGCTTTACCTGTTTCGCCGTCTATATATGAAGCTGACGCCAATATGTCCAACGACAGTGAAGTTTCTGCCATGGGGGGTTGCGCTTGTCCTGTCGTCACTGGTATTTGGCCTCGCTCATGGCGATTACGGATTTACAGCGGCGTTCTTTGGAGGAATGATTCTCGGGTGGATCTATCTGCGGAGCGGAGTGGAAAGCTCCATTGCGGCTCACTTCGCTGCGAATTTTCTGTTCTTCACGGCATCTTACTTGTTCTGAGGTTCAAACATGCTTGCTTCGACACTTGGCGAATTGAAATCCTACCGACACCGCTCCATTAAAGACGAGATGCGCGAGAACCTGATGCGCAAGCTCAGGGAAGGTGCTCCGGTGTTTCCAGGAATCCTCGGCTATGACGACAGCGTGGTACCACAGATCGTCAATGCGGTGCTCTCGCGACATAACATGATTCTGTTGGGACTGCGGGGCCAGGCGAAATCGCGCATTCTTCGGGGGCTGGTGGATTTCCTGGATGAATCGATCCCGGTGATCGCCGGATGTGAGATTCACGACAATCCTTTTGCCCCTATCTGTCGGGCGTGTCGCGACCTCGTGGCCTCGATGTCGGACAAGACACCGATTGAGTGGCTTGGACGCGGCGAACGATACGTCGAAAAACTCGCAACGCCGGATGTGACCATTGCAGACATGATTGGCGACATTGATCCGATCAAGGCCGCGAAAGGGGGCCATGCCATCGGCAGCGAACTGAGCATTCACTATGGCTTGCTTCCACGCGCGAACCGGGGAATCTTTGCAATCAACGAACTTCCCGACCTTGCCGGGAAAATTCAGGTGGGTCTGTTTAATATCATGCAGGAAGGCGATGTGCAGATTAAGGGCTATCCGATCCGGTTGCCGCTCGATGTCGTCCTTGTGTTCTCTGCTAACCCGGAAGACTACACGGCCCGTGGAAAGATCGTCACTCCATTGAAGGATCGCATTGGATCGGAAATCAAGACGCACTATCCGGCAAATCTGGACCTTGCCGTATCGATAACGGCTCAGGAGGCGTGGACCGCGAGAGGAAACCCCAAATTAAGGGTCCCCGCCTATATTCAGCAGGTCGTGGAAGGGATCGCATTCAAGGCACGCGCGGATCAGCGAGTAGACAAGAGGTCCGGTGTGAGCCAGCGTCTGCCCATTTCGTGCCTGGAGAATGTGGTGAGCAACGCGGAGCGCCGCGCCATCATCTCGGGAGACACGGAGATCGTCCCGCGTATCGCGGATGTCTATGCCGCCATTCCGGCGATCACGGGAAAGATCGAACTCGAATACGAAGGTGAGTTGAAGGGAGCGGAAACGATTGCTCGCGATCTGGTCCGCCAATCGGTGCAGATGGTGTTCAGAAGATACTTCCCGACAACGGACTTCAAAGACACTATCGAATGGTTTGAAGCCGGAGGCAACGTGAAGTTCTCCGACGAGGATTCGTCCAGGACCGTCATGGCGGCGATGGAGATCGTTCCTGGGCTTATGGAGAGGGCGGCATTTGTCGGAGGCGGTGTTGCCGCCGCGGAGTTCGTTCTGGAGGGCTTGCACGCCATCGACAAGGTGGGTCGCACTGAAGAACGAGGATATGCCGCAATCGAAAGGAAGGCTTCGGCAGACATGTACCGAGACTACACGAAGGACATGAATCGCTACAAGAAGCCACTGAACTAACTGGACGGACGAGAACCATGGACAGATCGAATCTCATTCAAGTGCTCGTTATCGCCGCGGCACTTGCAACCGTGGGAAGAAGATGGCGGGTTCCTTATTTGCAGGCGGCAGTTCGTATCGTGGTGGGATCGCTGCTTTTGGGATACGCCTTGGGAGCAGTGTCGTGGCCACGGTACTTATTTGCGGCGCTTGGATTGACGTGGATCGTATTGGGCGCCAGTGATCTCTGGCGTCAGCGAGCAATGCCGGGCGTGGAAGGCAGCTGATATGCCGATAACGAAATTCACGAAATGGATAGGATCGCCGCTGGATGGCTTGAGCCTGGAAGATCTTCTCAATGACTTGTCCGATCTTTTTCTGGATAGCGGATTCAACTTCAATCCGGGTCGGCCTGCCAGTTCGACAATGGATATGGAGTCGCTTCGACAGGCAATTATCGAGAAACTGGTGGAGATGGGACGAATTCCGGAGTCGATGCTGGAGGAATGGCTGATGGATCGCGAGTCTGAGCAATCTCAGAAACTCGATGCTCTTGTTTCCGAAGTCATCAAGCGGATGGTGGAAGAAGGCTGGCTCAAGACAGAAAGGCGTCGAGACGCAGGTCAGGGTGACGGCGAAGGATACGAGGACGATGCGGCTAACCCGCCGCAATTCGATCTGACGGACAAATCCATCGACTTCCTCGGGTTTCGTCTTTTGCGTCATCTGCTGGGTTCACTCGGACGCAGCAGCCTTGGCCATCACGAGACAGCACATCTGTCCACCGGCGTTGAAGCCTACCAGGTGTCGAAAGAATACGAGTTCGGCGATACGTTGAACATCGACATCAGTGGGACGCTGATGCGCACCATAGCCCGGGAAGGGCTGGGAGGTTCGCTTGGGCTGGAGTACAGCGATCTGATGGTGCAGCAAACGGAATATCAGAGTTCCTGCGCGACAGTCCTGTTGCTGGATACCAGTCACAGCATGATTCTCTACGGTGAAGATCGATTTACGCCGGCAAAGCGGGTGGCTCTGGCGTTGTCGCATCTGATTCGAACCCAATATCCGGGGGATTCCCTGCGGCTGGTGTTATTTCACGATTCGGCGGAGGAAGTGCCCATGAAGCAGCTCGCCCGAGTGGTGGTGGGCCCGTACCATACGAATACTCGTGAAGGGTTGCGGCTGGCGAGGCGCATCCTGATGGCGGAGAAGAAGGACATGCGGCAGATCATCATGATCACGGATGGAAAGCCGTCGGCGATGACGCTGCCGAACGGAAAAATATACAAGAGCGCGTTTGGGCTGGATCCAATGATTCTTGAGGAAACGTACAAGGAAGTAGCGATATGCCGTAAGTCCGGAATTCTTATCAACACATTCATGCTGGCAAGCGACAGGTCTCTTGTGGAGTTTGTGAAGAAGGTGACAGAGATCTGCCGTGGGAAAGCGTATTTCACAACCGCAGTTGATCTTGGTCAATACATCCTGATGGATTATCTGAGAAAGAAGACACAGACGATTCACTGAGTCATTTGAAGCCAAAAAAAAGCCCCGCCATCTGCGGGGCTTTTTTTATTTTCCGGCGAAGTTACTTCTTTTTCTTCGCTGCGGCCTTTTTCTTAGGAGCCTTCTTCTTTGCTGCCATTTTTGGATTCACCTCCAATTCTCTTTTCTCTACGACTACTGCTCACCTCTTACGGGTAAGCTTTCTGTTAGAAATATTTTTAAGCTATGTCACATAAAAGTTCAAAACAAAAATCACGAATTCGAAATGATTTTTCAAATGGACGGATAAGGTCTTTGGCGTGCTTCTCACTCGGATCATCGTTTTTGAAGATGCAAAATGATCTCGCGATCGGCTTCCGGAAACGGATAAGAGGTCAGCTCGGGTGGAGTGACCCAGCACAAATCCGCAACTTGAATCGAGCGTGGCTCACCGGAAACGATGGCACAGTTGAAGAAATGCAGTGACACGGATTTTCTCGGATACTCGTGTTCTATCGATAAACATTGGTCAAAAACGATAACGTTCAGTCCCAGTTCTTCCCGTATCTCGCGCATGAGCGCTGCCTTCAATGTCTCTCCCGGCTCCACTTTGCCTCCGGGAAATTCCCAGAGCCCTGGAAGATGAGCCGAGTCGAGACGTCGCGTGATCAGGATTTTCCCATCACGACCGATGACTGCGGCGACGACGGTGATCATGAAAGTGACGCAACCTTTCGATACGGACGAAAATCGAGAAGACAATTATTTCGACGAAGGAAATCCATCAGGCGTCGATACTCTCCCTCCTGGAGATGAATGAGCGAAGCCAGATTCTTGTATGAACCTCGGGTTGTGCGCAGTCCGAGGTCAACGAGAGCGACTACTTTCTCCCTTGAGATGTCACGGCGCTTGTACCGGTCGTGAACCTCCGTCCAGAAGTTTCGTCTTCCATCGGCGAGATCGGAGAGCCATTTACGAGCTTCATTGACGGACTCTTCAACAGTGGAACCCTCCATTGGTATTGAGAGAATTGTTTTTCCAGATGTGGTGAAGTATCCGCGTTCGACACAATTCTGCAGCTCGCGCACATTTCCAGGGAAATGATGCGTTAACAATGGCTCCAGTGCTTTCGGACCAATAACCTTGTCGGCTTTATGCGCGGAATTGAGCTGCTTCAGGAAATAAGCTGCGAGCATGGGGATATCCTCCCGTCGCGAACGAAGCGGAGGAAGGTTCACTGCGATCACGTCCAATCGAAAGAGCAGGTCCTGTCGGAAAGAGCCTGATGCAACCAGTTGTTTAAGATTGGAATTTGAAGCAGCGACAAGGCGGACGTCCACTTGTCGGTTTCGAGTCTCGCCGATCCTTCGGATTTCCTTCTCCTGGAGAACGCGAAGCAGCTTTGCCTGCATGGCCAGATTCAAGTTGGATATTTCATCGAGAAACAACGTTCCCGAATGCGCAGCTTCGAATACGCCCGGACGATCGGCAATTGCTCCTGTAAAGGAGCCGCGCTTTGATCCGAATAGCTCGCTCTCCAGCAATCCTTCTGAAATCGCGCCGCAGTCGATAGGTATAAATGGTCCTTTCGAGCGCGAGCTCAGTTTATGGATGGCGCGTGCAACGAGTTCCTTACCTGTTCCGGTTTCACCCTGGATCAGAACCGTGGCGCTATTGTCGGAAATCCTGGCAATATGGGCGCACAGGTCTTGTATGGGACGAGAATTTCCGACAATGCCATGGAATGCGTCGATTACGGGCAAAGGTTTGGACGCTGCGCGATTGTGGATCTGGTCGAGCGCGCTGCTTGCAAATATTCCCAGGATGGTGAAGAACTCAATCTCTTCCTCGCCCATTTGGCTTCTTTGGCGGCTGAGTACGCAGATGCCACCGGAATGCAGCGTTCCCCGAAATGGAATCCATCTATCATTAGAGTTGTATCGAGGTTGCCCTTTAGCCTTGACGGCAACGGTCAGAACGCGATGACGGAGTGAGTCCGTGAGAACAACGCCATGAGAATGCCACGACGTAAGGCCATCAAGAGTCAGCATGGCAACAACCCCTTCGCGCGCCAGTCCAATTTCGGGCAATAGACCGGTAAGAAACTCATCGGTTGTGCGAGATGAGGAGGCAGCTATGCTGATGCGATACAGAGCTCTAAAGTAGTGATGATCCCGAAATCCCGGATCGGTTTCAGCAGCGAGAAGGCGGAGAGGTTGGTCCAAAAGTTGCTCTTCATAACGCTTTCTTGCGTCCTTTCGCCACGGCCTCGCCAGATATGCCGATCGGAATCGTGTGGGAATCTGTTCTACGATTTCAGATATCAACCTTGTACTGTTGGCAAAGCATTCACGGGCAGCAGCAGACTGGTTCGTCAATGCGTAATGGACGCCGAGATAATAGGAGCTCTCACTGGCGATTTCAGGAATTCCAACGCTGGTTGCAAGCTTGAGACACAGTCCGAGGTAATGTTCCTTCTCCTTTTCGTGACGACTACACAGCGCACGCACTAAGAGAGCCCTGCATTGCAGCGGCCGATAGCCGTTTCTCTTCGAAATGCGAAGCGCTACATCGGCGTGGAGCTTTCCATCGGCAGGCTCCGATTCATGCATCCGATCGGCGATTTCAATTTCAAGCCGACATACTTCATACAACAAAGATGCTGTACGCGCAGTCTCCACAGCCTCATGCAGTTCCGATAGCGCATCACTGACTGCCGCCTTTGTCCGCGAACGAAGCAATGCCAGCTGCACCGCGTAAAGTGGAGATTCCGACCACGAGCCCTCCGAAGCAATCTGATCAATCTCGGCGGCCCTAATCCCAGCACCAATCAAGAAGAACACCTCGCTTTGTAAAAGCTGGAGCTGCAGCCGTTCGCGCTTAAACAATCTGTCAGAGTCTAATGCGGACCGTAAATGCCGGACGGCGATGCCATAATGCCCTTCCAGTATATTCAAGTAGACTGGTTCTGCTTCAATTCCCTTGGGAGAAACACTTGTTGAGCGATAGAGTTCAGACGACTGTTGCTTGGTCTGGTCGAAATACTCACGTGCCTGCTTGAATTCTCCCAATTTCACTTCAAATGTTCCCAAATTTGCCAAACATTGAATTCGCCCGAAGAGATGTCCCGCTTTTGTTGCAAAGCGATATGCCCGAAGTTGAAGAATGATTGCGCTTCGAATCAGTCCCAGGTGTTCGAGGCAGACCCCTCTGTTCGCAAGTATCGCGGCCGACATAGTCCATGTCTCGCCCGACAACGTCCTATAAACTTCTGAAGCTTCTCGAAAACTTCCCCTATTCATATAGAGAAAACCTTCCGCAGCTTTTACGAATACTTCCGCCGTCTTATTAGCTTGGCCTCGCAAAAGGAACTTAGCTCGATTTAGTGCATCAGCTGCACTGTCAAGGTCCCCAGCTGAAACGCTAGAGTTGCAGAACCGGCTTAGAAGAATTGAAGGATGCTCTTTGCCAGACTGTGATGATTCGATAGCATAGCGAAACAATTTCAGCCGTTGATCCAAACTAGTACAGTCTGTATCAGTGTGCTTTGCAAAAAGCGCCAAACGAATTCGCAAGTCTTCGTCTAACTGAGAATTCGTCAGCAATTGGTCAAGCATATGCTCCGCCTTCGCTATCTTTCCGACCTTGGCGAGGCGTATTGCAAATTCACATTGTGATTCAAGTGGGAAATTTTTTTTCAGTCGCTGCAAGAGGCGTTTGAGTATGCCGAAATATTCAACAGCTGCAACATTGTCGCCTCGCGCTGTGGCAAGTCGCGCCAGTTTACCGAAGTGCCCTGACGCTTCTCCCCAAAGACATCCCTTCAACGCAGCATTAGCCAAACATTCCTCCGAGACTAGTCTTTCCATCGATAGAATCCTGTAAAGATTGGCGTGAATTCTCCGTCGATTACTAGTGGAAATTTTCGACTCAACAACACTTCGTATGCTTTCGAGCCGAAGATCATAGCCATGGTCTGCTTCACGAACAGCACCCATGGTTCTCAGCTTGACAAGCGATTGCCGAACAGTTTCTATATCGTAACCGGTCACGCGCGCCAGTAGATCAGCCGAAGCAAGAGTTCTGTTGAGGGCCAGTACCTGGACCACCCTGAGAAGAACGTCATCTGATTGCTCAGAAATCAATGCGCACACACTTGTTGTCAGCGCCTGATGGTTTTCGATTCTAGCGTGTTCAAGAAGCCACAATGGATTGCCACCGGCACGATTCATTATTTGCTTCTGCTTTCCAGGATCCAGATTCAGATAACGACTCAGATTGGTGGAATCACTTTTATCGAGAGGGCCTAACAGTAGCCGGAAAACGTTCTCCCCCAGCAACGCTTCGATTTCTGCGGGAAGAATCGCTGCTGCAGAATTTCGGCATGTAAGTAACAAACGTACGTTCAACTCAGATGCTCGGCAACAAAGCTGCCTGATGAAGTTTTGCGTGGCCGGTCCAGCCTTGTCGATATCTTCGATGCATAGCTGAAGAGGATCCTTACGCGATAGGGCGGTGATCAATCCAATTAGATCCTGGACTACACGCTCACTGGGGAATTCAGTTCCTCCTGAAGAAGGTGTCTCCTTATCAGTAACGAGATTCACCAGGTTGCCTTCAAAATTGCCGAGAAGAGTTCGAACTCCGACGCGCTTTATACTGCAGTGCCTGTTAAGCACCATGCGAACCAGCCTGATGATTGGTGCGAGATTCGGTTCGGTCCGCTCGATGCATGCGGTCGAGTAAAATTCGGAACCGTAGAAGTTGCATCGAAATTGGAGTTCCTCAATCAGTCGACTCTTTCCAATGCCGGCATCCCCTTCGATCAGAGCCACTGTGAGAGATCGGACGGTCGATGACGAAAGCCGCGAATACAGTTGGTCAACTATATCTCGCCGTCCGATCATGGGGACTCGAGAGGCGGACTCGGGTGCAAACGGCATCTCTCGAATCAATTCTTGAATCGCACGAGCGCGGCGCCGGGGATTTCTATGCAAAAGTCCGTCTATAGCCAATGCGAGGGGGCCTCGGATACCACTAACCGCACGAATAGTTGGCATCCTTGCCTGTAAATATTTCGCTTTGAGGTTCTCGGGGAGAGAATCATCAAATGGGTCACGTCCGGCATAGACGCGGTAGAGAATTGCGCCTAATGAGTAGTAGTCGCTTTCAAATGTGGGCACACCTCCCAGCAGCACCTCGGGGGCGGTAAATCGAATATCATCGAGACTGGAAAATTCGGCACTATCTACGACTCGCATATCTCCCAGGCAGAGGCTTCCCTGGAGACAGAATATGTTTGATGGTTTGATGCGCCCGTGCAGCTTCCCGTGTTTATGGAGAAAGCACACGGCATCCAGCAGCTGGGTAACGTTAGCCTGATTTACCTTTGACAGGTCAAAGATTGCGCTGGAAAATTGGCGCGTTGAAAAGAAACTGTTTCCTCCCGAAATCCCGGCTCTGGTTATGCCGAGCAGGTACGGATGAGTTAGTCCCCTCTGCCAATAAAGGTGGTCTTCGAGTATGTGGGCCTTAGATCGGGCTGTTATCCCACTGTAGAACTTTAGTATCAGCGGTTTGTCTGTTCCGTTGTAAGGTTTCACAACAAAAGTCGATGAGTTAGCCGACTGTTTGAGCTTCTCTACGACTTGATAAAGACGATGCGGAAATTCCTTCATGTCTCTTCCTGGACAATCCAGAGCGGAATGGGGTCAGGAACCAGGCAGGTTTCGGATGTTGCTTCGAACTGCCATTCGCAGCTCTGCATCTTCACGCATCCGCCATTCTGCAATGGAGATCAGGGATTCAAGATTTGATCCATCTGGAGGAAACATCGATATTCCGATGGAGACTGGCAAGGAGACTGTTGAACCGGGCCGTACCTGGAATTTGAAATGATCGAGTTCGTCCTGGAATCGAGACTTCAAGCCTTCTGCGCGATCCATGTCTACTCGGGGCACCAGGATAATGAATTCGTCGTTGGCATACCTAACCAGCAAATCGGTCTCACGAAGTTCCGCTGTCAGGAAATTCGCAACCGTTCGGACCGCTTCATCTCCTACGGCGTGTCCCCAACGACGCCGAAGTTTCAGATCGTCCAATCGAATCGTGAGCAGAGCGATTGAGTAGTCGAATCGCATCGCGTCGGACGCGACCTGGTCAAACATCAGATAGAGCTGAAATCCATTTGGCAGATTCGTGAGCTTGTCCACCATGCCGCTTTCCTGCTCCGTATTTCTACACTTGGACAATGCTATGGCTGTTTGTGATGCCACCAATTCCAGCCGTCTGAACTCGTCATCGGTAAACTTGGTCTTGTCTCTCCGATAAAGCGAAACCGCACCCAGGACGACCCCTCCCTTGTTCATGGGAGCGATGATCGATAATTGAAACGATGGAGGTTCGCCGGACCAGTTAACGAAATCAGGAAACGGAGGAAGGTTGCAGAGCGACTGATTGTTTGCAGCAACCCAGCCCGAAAGTTTCTGTTCGAGTGGCAAACTGTAATTCTGAATTAGTCCTCCTTCCAATCCAACGACGTGCTCTGCCACGACGCAACTATTCTCAAGGTCGGCAACATAAAAGGCTCCCGCATCAAACGGAATGAGATCTTTAAGTTTGCTGCCCATAAACAAAAGTACGTCTTTCGGCGCAAGGAATTGAATATCGGCACGAGCAAATTCAAACACCGAAAATAAATCACGTTGCGACTGGGCATTCCCGCGCAGGGCTTTCCCATAAGTAATGATGGGCTGTACCTTTTCAAGTGGACGCAACGCCGCTGTTTGTTTTCCTAATTGTTCACGGATTCCCCACAAGTCGGTATCGTCAACCACGACTTCTCGTCCGGCTTGTTCCAGGCGGGGCAGGTTTGCGAGAAAGACTGCTACGATATTGGGGTCATAGGATTTTCCGGATTCACGCTGAAAGAATGTGATGACCTCTTCTCTCTGCATTGGCGTTCGATACGGCCGATTGGTAGTCAGGGC
>Ga0070664_100000666_pt1 | contig 26228 bp, 20 predicted proteins | sample KBSC73metaG_FD_65863 | JGI IMG/M metagenome (GOLD analysis project Ga0070664, IMG submission 65863) | Corn rhizosphere microbial communities from Kellogg Biological Station, Michigan, USA - KBS C7-3 metaG | ecosystem: Host-associated > Plants > Roots > Rhizosphere > Soil ... | reverse complement strand
GGTGACTACACCACTGAGATTTTCCCGAAGCTGCGCGGCGCAGGCTGGAACGGCTACTGGATCGACGCGGCGTCTACGCTGCGTATGAAGGATGATGCCATCATCGTCCTTGATCCGGTCAACCTGAACGTCATCAAGGACGCATTGGGCCGCGGTGTCAAGAACTACGTCGGCGGCAACTGCACCGTGTCCTGCATGCTGATGGGTTTGGGTGGCCTGTTTCAGCAGGATCTGGTTGAGTGGATGACCTCCATGACTTATCAGGCCGCATCCGGCGGCGGCGCACAGCACATGCGCGAGCTACTGACCCAATTTGGTTCGATCAATGCGGAAGTGAAGGCCCTGCTCGACGATCCGGCCTCGGCCATTCTCGAGATTGACCGCAAGGTGCTTGCCAAGCAACACGCCATGACGGCAGAGGAAACCAAGCAATTTGGTGTTCCGCTTGGCGGCAACCTGATTCCATGGATCGATAAGGATCTGGGCAACGGCGTTTCGCGCGAAGAGTGGAAGGGCGGCGCGGAAACCAACAAGATTCTCGGTCGCGGAGAGGGGTTCGGCCCGGGCGCAAGACCTGCGATTCCAGTTGACGGCTTATGCGTGCGTATCGGTGCCATGCGTTGCCATTCACAGGCGCTGACCATCAAGCTGAAAAAGGATGTACCGTTAGACGAGATTGAAGGCATCATTGCCGACACCAATCAATGGGCCAAGGTCGTACCGAACAACCGCGAGGCGACCATGAAGGGCCTGACTCCCGCAGCCGTCACCGGCACGCTGACAATCCCGGTCGGCCGCTTGCGCAAGATGCAGATGGGGGGGGAGTACCTGTCCGCCTTCACTGTTGGCGACCAACTGCTCTGGGGGGCGGCTGAACCGCTGCGTCGCATGTTACGCATCGTCCTCGACAACTGATATTCCGGTAATTTGAGCGGTGGATAACGGGGTCTGTTTGTAATCGGTATTTTGAAAGACTGAGTGCAAACAGGCCCCAAGTGCGTTGTGATAACGCAACATATCGACAATGGACTAACTGCTTGCTAAATATAACGTGAGGATTTTGCAAGAGTAAGAGTTTTACAGGAGTTGGCAAGTTGGTTACACTTGCGCGGCTAAGTCCATGATGATATGGTGAAAGTTCCCTCAAACTGAATTGGGGCGAACGCTGTGCCTCAACGAGATACGCAAACGGAATGCCGCCTATGCCACCGAAAATGCATTCACTTATACGCCAGGAATTCGGCGCGTTCACCCTGAAGACGCTTAGTGCCGCCGTATTATCGGCAATGGCGTTTTCCAATGTGAATGCGGCTGGCCTGGGAAAGCTGACGGTATTGTCTGCTCTGGGACAGCCTTTGAGGGCAGAGATTGATCTGACCTCGGTATCCAAGGAGGAATCCGGAGCGCTTTCCGCCAAAATTGCATCGGCTGAGGCATTCCGCCAAGCCGGTATCGAATATAGTTCCGTCCTTTCTTTGCTGCGCTTCTCAGTAGAGCAGCGCGGCGAACGATCATTCATTCGCGTGTCTTCGACTCAACCGGTCAACGAACCCTTTGTCGACATGCTGCTCGAGCTTTCCAGCTCCAACGGTCGACTCGTGCGCGAATATACTTTCCTGCTTGATCCTTCGGATCTGCGAGCCACCCAAACTCCACAAGTCGCACCGGTGCCAGCGCAAGAGACTATAGCGGTTCAGGCGCAACAGCCGGAAACGGACTCAGCGTCTGCATCCTCGAATATGCCGCGCGCTACGGCAACACGCCGCCAGCCGCAGAAATCCATACCTGAGCAGAACGCAGCACCCGCTACCCCATCTACCAACCATGCTGGCGACTATCGCGTCAAGAACGGGGACTCTCTGGCACAGATCGCGAGCAAGGTACGCGGCAGCGTCTCGCTGGACCAAATGCTGGTTGCACTCTTTCAGGCCAATCCTGACGCCTTCGCTGGCAACAACATGAATCGATTGAAGGCTGGACAGGTTCTCGTGGTGCCTTCGACCGAGACCGCGCGCAGCATCAGTACACCGGAAGCGCGCGCAATTGTGGTCGCGCAAGCAGCTGATTTCAATGCGTATCGCGGCAAACTGGCAGGGCAGGTTGCGACGGCAGCCCCGCAAAAATCCGTAGAGAGCAAGCAGACAGCCGGTGGCAAGATTGCTGCGAAGGTTGAGGAAAAGCCGACGCCAGCGAACGAGGCCAAGGATAAGCTCAAGCTGTCGAATGCGACGGCCAGTGCAGCTCGCGGGGATGACAAGGTTGGAGGCCCGGCAGAGGATAAGATTGCCAAGGAAAAGGCACTTGCCGACGCAAATGCACGCGTCAAGGAACTTGAAAAGAACGTCAGCGAACTGCAGAAAGTCCTTGAGCTGAAGAACAAAAATTTGGCCGAGCAGCAGAAGCGGGCAGAGTCGTCACAGGTTAAAGCGAATCCGGCGGCATCGGCATCCGTCCCGGCACCGGCTCCAGTTGCCCAGACGCCGACCAAGCCAGCAGAGTCAGTATCAAACAAGCACGCGGCTCCCATGCCGGCGGCGTCTGTTCCTGCGCAGGCATCTGTACCCGCAAAACCGCAGCCCAAGCCTGTCGCATCGCCACCCGAACCTAGCCTGGTCGACGAACTGCTAGACAGCCCTTTCGTGCTGCCTGGTCTTGGGGCCTTGCTGGTCGCACTTGGCGGTTTGGGCATCTACAGCGCACACCGCAAGAAGCAGAGCAGGCAGTTCGAAGACAGCCTCATTACGGATTCCAACCTGAAGGCGAATTCGCTGTTCGGATCCACTGGCGGGCAAACCGTCGACACCAATAATAGCGTGTTCAACTCCAGTTTTTCGCCGTCAATCAGCCAATTGGATTCTAACGAAGTCGATCCCGTGGCCGAGGCGGATGTATATATCGCCTACGGGCGTGATGCGCAGGCGGAAGAAATCCTGAAGGAAGCGCTTCGCACGCAGCCGGACCGTCACGCAGTACGTGTCAAGCTGCTCGAAATCTACTCGAATCGCAAGGATTTGAAAGCCTTTGAAGTACTCGCGACAGAGCTTTACGGCCTGACCAAGGGCGAAGGCCAGGAATGGGAGCAGGCTGTTGCGCTTGGTGCCGCGCTCGACCCGAATAATCCGCTGTATGGTGGCGGCAAGGATGGAGGCAGACCGAAGGAAACCGGCGGACCTGGCTTGATTGCGCCGACGCAGCCGCTCGATGAGCAGGGCTTGGCTGCGCTGCTGTCGTCGACCCAACCGGACGATCCGATGGGGGCAGTCACCGATCTGCCTAATGCGGTCAATGCTTTTGATGTTGATAGCACGGAGCCGGTTCCTCAGTCATCTGCTGAGCCTATTTCTGATGCGGTTCCCGAAGTGAGTGCGCAGATTGAGCCTGAGGCTGCAAGAAGCACGTCCTCCAACGACCTCGACTTCGACCTTGAAGGCATTACCATGCCGGAAGCTGGTGAGCCGAAGATTGAGTCGGTTCCAGCATCGGATCTGGGAGCAGATCTCGCGTCGATCGACTTCAATTTTCTAGATGAGTCGGCTTCTTCTGCGAAGCCGCAAGCGGAAGCTGCGTCTTCTCCTGCCGTTGAGGTGGAACGGGAGTCGGTTGCAGAGCAGGAACCGTCACCAATGATGGAGCCGATACCGGCATCATCATCTGAAGCACAGACGCCTGCCGAGCCAATAATGGAAAAAACTCCTCCTCTGGCTGGCCTTGATTTGTCGCTGCCCGCATCTGCTTCGGCAAGCGATGAGGCTCAGTCGAGTGCTTCCGCCGAAATGTCATCACTGAACATCGATATTCCGGACCTGCCTATGGAGTCACCGGAGGAGACGAAATCCAAGGCGGAAAGTAATGCCAATCCTCTGGATTTCGATCTATCGAACATCAGCCTGGAGCTCAATACACCTGCGTCGACTAATGGTCTTGCCGGTTTGGCGCCTGATCAGTCAGGGCATACAGTGATGGAAATGTCATCGTCGGAAGCAGAGATGGCTACCAAGCTCGATTTGGCAATCGCCTATCAAGAGATCGGTGATAGGGAAGGCGCGCGCGAGTTGCTGGATGAAGTACTCAAGGGGGGAAGTCCGGATCAGAGTGAAAAGGCACGCGCTTTGCTGCTCGAACTAGCGTAAGATAATTAATATTTCTTCGACGGGCGCCGCAAGCGAGCGCCCGTTTTTGTTTTTATGAATTCATGGCGGAGTCGATTTGAAACGCGTAGTGCTTGGTGTTCAATATGACGGCTCGTCCTGGCGCGGTTGGCAGACTCAGCCAAGCGGCGGCACGGTGCAGGATACGCTCGAAGCAGCGTTAAAAAAATTCTCATTGACCGATATCGGAACTGTCTGTGCCGGTCGGACCGATGCCGGTGTGCATGCGCTGGAGCAAGTCGTGCATTTCGATACCGAACTCAACCGTGAAATGTTTTCCTGGGTGCGAGGCGTCAACGCGTTCCTGCCCGCATCAATTGCGGTGCGCTGGGCTTGCGAAACAGTGAGTACATCGCACAAGGATTTTCATGCACGTTTTTCCGCCGTCGCACGGACGTATCATTATGTACTCTACAATCATCCTGTCCGTTCGCCATTGTGGCATGGCAGGGCGGGGTGGGTGTTTCGTCCGCTGGATGTTATTCCGATGAGAGAGGCGGCTCAGTTCTTGATCGGTGAACATGACTTTTCGGCGTTTCGTGCAGCCGAATGTCAGGCAAAGTCGCCGGTCAAGGTCATGTATGAAATCGACATTAGCCGCCGCAGTGATTTGATCGTATTCACCTTGCGCGCAAATGCATTCCTGCATCACATGGTGCGCAACATCGTTGGCTCGCTGATCATGGTTGGTAATGGTAATCAGCCGCCGCACTGGCTGAAAACAGTGCTTGCTGGTCGCGACCGCAGCCGTGCTGCACCCACATTCATGCCGGACGGTCTTTATTTGGCGAAAATCGATTACGACCCGAAATGGGGGTTGCCGCAGGACAGTAGTTATCCCTTGCCTTGGACTTGTTGAAAATAAAGATGGATTTCCGTACCCGTATCAAGATTTGTGGCCTGCGCAACGCCGAACATGTAAAAGCCGCTGTGGATGCCGGTGCCGATGCGATTGGCTTCGTGTTCTATCCCCAAAGCCCGCGTTATGTGGCGCCCAATGAAGCCGCCGCATTGCTGGCATCGTTGCCGCCTTTTGTGGCGCCTGTCGGCCTGTTTGTAAATGCAAGCGCTGATGAAGTCGCCAGGACTGTTGCTCAAGCGCCGGTCTCCATTCTGCAATTTCATGGCGATGAGTCGGTTGCGGATTGTGTTGAAGCTGCGCAACGAGCTAGTCGTCCCTTTATGCGCGCGGTGCGCGTTACACCGAATATGTCGGCTGCTGATTTGTTAAAATACGAACAGAATTATCGTGCCGCCAGCGGTTTGTTCGCCGGTTTGTTGCTTGACGCATTTGTCGACGGTTATGGCGGTGGTGGAAAGGTTTTCGATTGGTCTCTCATTCCAAAAGAACTCGCGCCTCGGGTCGTTTTAAGTGGTGGCTTGAGCGTGCAAAACGTAGCTGAGGCAATACACCGTGTATGTCCTTACGCAGTCGATGTCAGTAGCGGCGTCGAACTGTCCAAGGGAATCAAGGATTCTGCTCTGATTCGTGCATTCATTGATGTAGTGCGACAGACGAATACTTCATCGGATTAACTTTAAGCTTGTACTGCACAGCTCGCAATCCGCTTGCACCATCGTTTGCATGCGATTTGCATACGGCCCGAATTGGAAAGACCTACCATCATGAAAGAACTGAACCCACTCGAAAGTTTCGCAGAGCGCCAGGCTATCCCTGAGGCGGGCATTTATCAGACAGCGCCTTACAACCTCCCGGATTCACGTGGACATTTCGGCCCTTACGGTGGCAGCTTCGTGTCTGAAACTCTCACGCATGCGCTTACCCAGTTAAAGGAGGGCTATGCTCATTTTCGCAACGACCCCGATTTCCTGGCTGAATTCGAGAGCGAGCTGAAGCATTTTGTCGGCCGTCCGAGCCCGATTTACCATGCCAAGCGCTGGTCTGAAATGATGGGTGGTGCACAGATCTACTTCAAGCGCGAAGATCTCAACCATACCGGTGCGCACAAGATCAACAACGTGATCGGCCAGGCCCTTCTGGCAAAACGCATGGGTAAGCCGCGCGTGATCGCGGAAACCGGCGCTGGACAGCATGGAGTGGCGACTGCCACCATTTGCGCGCGCTTCGGTCTTGAATGTGTAATCTACATGGGCAGCGAGGACGCCAAGCGTCAGGTGCAGAACGTTTACCGTATGGGGCTGCTTGGCGCCAAGGTGGTGCCGGTTGAGTCCGGCTCGAAGACCTTGAAGGATGCACTCAACGAGGCCATGCGTGATTGGGTCACCAATGTCGAAAACACCTTTTATATCATCGGCACTGTCGCTGGCCCGCATCCTTATCCAATGATGGTGCGCGACTTCCAGTCGGTGATCGGCAAGGAATGTTTGGTGCAGATGCCCGAGATGGTCGGACGCCAGCCGGATTACGTAGTGGCCTGCATTGGTGGTGGGTCGAATGCGATGGGTATCTTCTATCCCTATATTGATCACAAGGATGTACGTTTGGTTGGTGTGGAAGCGGCAGGTGAGGGGCTGGAGAGCGGCCGTCATGCGGCCTCACTGATCGCCGGTTCGCCGGGCGTATTACACGGCAACCGCACCTATCTGCTGCAGAACGACGATGGACAGATCATCGAAACCCATTCGGTATCGGCCGGCCTCGATTATCCCGGCGTTGGGCCGGAGCATGCTTGGCTGAAGGATGCGGGTCGCGCGCAATATGTGTCGATTACGGATGACGAAGCGATAGAAGCCTTTCACAACTGCTGCCGCATCGAAGGCATCATTCCGGCGCTGGAATCGAGCCATGCGCTGGCCTATGCTGCGAAGTTGGCTGCCACGCTGTCCAAGGACAAGATCGTCCTTGCCAACCTCTCCGGCCGTGGCGACAAGGACATGCATACCGTGGCGGAACGGACGAAGAAAAAGTTTTAAAACAGGAAACCAACATGTCCAGAATCCAATCCACGTTGTCTGCCCTTGCTGCAAAAAACAAAAAGGGCTTGATTCCTTTTATCACCGCTGGTGATCCGGCACCCGAATTGACTGTTTCGCTGATGCATGCCCTGGTTGAAGGTGGAGCAGACATTATCGAACTCGGCGTGCCTTTTTCTGATCCTATGGCCGATGGGCCCGTGATTCAGCGCGCTTCCGAAAGGGCACTGGCAAACGGTATTGGCATGCACCATGTTTTGCAATTCGTGCGTGAATTTCGCACCTCCGATCAAGTCACGCCGATTGTGCTGATGGGTTATGCCAACCCGATCGAGCGCATGGGGACGGATACTTTCATTGCTGCAGCGAAAGAGGCGGGTGTCGACGGAGTGCTGGTGGTGGATTATCCTCCTGAAGAATGCGAGGAATTCGCTGCCCGCATGAAGGAAAATGGGCTCGATCCTATCTTCCTGCTGGCACCGACCTCGACCGATGAGCGTATCGAACAGGTGGGCAAGATTGCAAGCGGTTACGTGTACTACGTTTCCTTGAAGGGGGTGACCGGCTCGGGGCATCTCGATCTGGATGCGGTGACGAGCAAATTGCCCTCGATTAGGAAACATGTGCATGTACCGGTTGGCGTAGGATTTGGCATTCGCGATGCGGCAACCGCAAAGGCGATCGGTTCGGTATCCGATGCAGTGGTGATCGGAAGTCGGATCATTCAAGAGCTCGAAAATACGCCGCAGGAAAATGCAGTGCAGGCGGTGAGGGAATTTATCGTCGGCATTCGAGCAGGGTTGGATGAGTTGCGATAAAAACAAATTCTTGTGCCAAACTTGTTATTGGCGCAAGGCAGGCCGAGCGGTACAATGCGGCAGTCAAAAAATTGAAAAGAGGATACGATGAGCTGGCTTGAAAAACTGCTTCCTCCGCGCATTCAGCGGTCCGACGCTCCGCGCAAATCCATCCCTGAAGGTCTCTGGGTCAAATGCCCGTCTTGCGAAGCGGTGCTCTATCGTACCGATCTCGAATCCAATCTTCATGTCTGCCCAAAATGTGACCACCATATGCGCATCCGCTCAAGAGAGCGCCTGGATGCCTTGCTGGATGCAGGTGGCCGTTACGAGATCGGGCAGGAAGTCTTGCCGGTTGATTCGCTGAAATTCAAAGACAGCAAGAAATACCCGGACCGTCTCAAGGATGCGCTGGAAGGTACAGGCGAAACCGACGCCATGGTTGTCATGGGCGGTGCGATCATGACGCTGCCGGTCGTGGTTGCCTGCTTCGAGTACGAATTCATTGGCGGCTCGATGGGGGCGGTGGTCGGCGAGCGTTTTGTGCGTGGTGCTCAGACCGCACTGGAACAGAAGGTTCCGTTTATTTGCATTACTGCCACTGGCGGCGCGCGTATGCAGGAAGGCTTGCTGTCGCTGATGCAGATGGCGAAAACTACTGCGATGCTCACGAAGCTCTCGGAGAAAAAGCTGCCGTTCATCTCGGTTCTCACCGATCCGACCATGGGTGGTGTGTCGGCCTCTTTCGCTTTCATGGGCGATGTCGTCATTGCCGAGCCGAAGGCGCTGATCGGCTTTGCCGGTCCGCGTGTGATCGAGAACACTGTGCGCGAGAAGCTGCCGGAAGGTTTCCAGCGTTCTGAATTCCTGCTGCAGAAGGGGGCGATCGACATGATTGTTGACCGTCGCAAGATGCGCGAAGAGATCGCGCGACTCTTGGCATTGCTGCAGAATCAGGCGGCGGAAGTCATCGCGTAGCAATTCAATCAAGAGCCGTCACGGCGAAGGCGGCGGATGCAGCGAGAAAGTTCTCGCGGCTCCGCCGCCTTCGCCGTGATGCATTTTTAATGAAGCTTCTGTTTTACCCGTCATGGATACTCTTCCCGTTACTTTGAATGACTGGCTCGCCCGCATCGAGAAGATGCACCCGAAGGCGATCGACATGGGCCTGGAGCGTGTTGCCGCAGTCAAGGAACGGCTAGGTATCCGTTTCGATTGCCCGGTCATTACCGTCGGCGGTACGAACGGCAAGGGATCGACTTGCGCAATGCTCGAATCCATCCTGCTACAGGCTGGTTACCGCGTAGGGCTGTATACATCGCCGCATCTCATCCACTTTAATGAGAGAGCGCGCGTCAATGGGGAAATCGCATCCGATGCCGCACTCGTCGAACAATTTAATGCGGTCGAAGCCGCGCAGGGCGACGTTTCGCTGACTTATTTCGAATTCACCACGCTGGCAATCCTGCGCTTGTTTGCGGAAGCTGGTCTTGATGCGGTGATTCTGGAAGTGGGGCTGGGCGGCAGGCTGGATGCGGTCAACGTCATCGATGCCGATGTGGCGATTGTTACCAGCGTGGATATCGATCACACAGAATACCTTGGTACTACCCGCGAGCAGATCGGTTTCGAGAAGGCCGGCATTTTCCGGACGGGGAAAACCGCGATCTGCGGTGACCCGGTTCCGCCGCAGTCCCTCATTGATCATGCCAATGCGATCGGTGCCGACCTGTGGTTGTTCGGCCGTGACTACAACTACGCCGGCGACAAACAGCAATGGAGCTACGGTGGACGCAATATGCGGCGCAATTCCCTCGGCTATCCCAGTTTGCGTGGCGCCAACCAGTTGCTGAATGCGTCGGCTGTGTTGACTGCGCTCGAGGCGCTGCGCCATCGCCTGCCAGTCGGTGCGCAGGAAGTACGCAACGGTTTCGCTCTGGTCGAATTGCCAGGGCGCTTTCAGGTGCTGCCAGGGCGGCCGGTCGTGATCCTTGACGTGGCGCACAACCCGCATGCCGCTGCGACTCTGGCGCAAAATCTGGATAACATGGGCTTTTATCCCTACACCTACGCAGTATTCGGTGCGATGCAAGACAAGGATATCGACGGCGTGATCGCACACCTGAAGAGTCGTGTCGATCACTGGTGCCTGACCGATCTGCCGCTGCCGCGTGCGGCAAGTGCCGAACTGATTCGCGGCAAGCTGCTCGCCGCTGGCATCGAGCCAAGCGAGACGCCCGATACGGAAACCACGATTCGGACCTTCGAATCCCCAGCGCACGCTTTCGCGGATGCAAGAAAGAGGGCGGGGGAGAATGATAGAATTGCGGTCTTTGGATCCTTTTTCACCGTCGCCGGCGTCATGCAGGCGCGCGAATCCGAGAGTCTGTCCTGATTGGCGGTTTTTTCAGGATGGCATCTGAACTATTTGATAAGTTTATCTTTTTCGCATGAGCTTGTTATCCTCCCTCCGCAAGAACAAGCAAGAGACGGCAGTTCAAGGCAGCATGTTCCATTCGCGCGCAGAGGAAGAGTCGAAGGTTGTGCGTCGTCGCAGCAAACGCCAGGGCAGCAAGGATAACGAGCCTGCAGACCCGATTTTGCCGGAAAAGAAGCGTGCCCGGCGTCGTCTGATCGGTGCGGTTGCATTGGTGCTGGCAGCGGTGATCGGTCTGCCAATGATCTTCGATTCGGAACCGAAGCCGTTGGCTGACGACATCGTCATACAGATTCCCTCGAAGGACAAGACTCCTCAGACGGCCGCAGATCGTCCTGCCGCCAGCGTTGCATCTGCATCGGTAGCGAAGGTCGCGGCTTCGGCTGCGCTCGATCCGCAAGAGGAAGTGATCGATGCGCCAGTTGCTGCTGAAGCGGACAAGGTGCAGGCAACGGAACCGGCCAAAACTATCGCAACCGCAGTGCCGCCATCGCCGCCAAGGCAAGAGCATGTCAACCCACCAATTGAAACTTCACGCCCCAAGACCGAGGTGAAATCCGAGGCAAAGCCGGAATCAAAGGCTGAACCGAAAGCGGAACACAAAGCGGAGGCCAAGCCGGTTGTGAAAACTGCTGATACAACAAAGACGGAGGATGCCGCGCGCGCAAAGGCGCTGCTGGAAGGGAAGCCTGACCCAAAAGCTGCTGACAAGAAAGCTGGCCACTTTGTCATCCAGGTAGCGGCACTGTCAACCAAGGAAAAGATCGACGAGTTGCAGAGCAAGCTCAAGGATGCGGGCGTCAAGTCCTACACACAGAAGATCACGACCGAATCGGGCGAGCGTACGCGCATTCGCATCGGCCCTTTCACCAGCAAGGACGAGGCTGAAAAGGTGCGCGCAAAAATCATCAAGCTGGGATTGCCCGGCACAGTAGTACCTTTCTGATCAACCGTGACAATTTTCGATTATCTCGTTCTTTTCGTGCTGGTGTGTTCGATTGTCATCAGCACCATGCGCGGACTGGTTAAGGAAATCCTGTCGCTGTTGAGCTGGATCGTATCCTTCGTGGTTGCCAATGCCTATGGCCAGGACTTGGCGAGGCTGTTGCCGGACATGATCCCGGGTAGTGCGACGCGCTTGATTGTGGCGTTTCTTGCATTGTTTATCGGTATGAGATTGCTGATGGCGCTATTAAGCATGGCGATCGATGCGGCAATCAAGGCAAGCGGCTTGACTCTGGCCGATCGCGGACTAGGCGGCTTGTTCGGCCTTGGACGTGGCTTGCTGATCGTGCTGGCAGCCGTACTGCTGTGCGGTATGACGGCTATTCCGAAGCAACGGTTCTGGAGAGAAGCTGTCCTAAGTCCGCTGGCGGAATCCGCCGCGCGCACAGTGAAGCCTTTCCTGCCGGGCGAATTTGCACGGCATGTACAGTTTTGAATAGTTCTAGTTGAGGAGTCCACCATGTGTGGCATTGTTGGCGTTGTATCTCATAGCCCGGTAAATCAGTTGATCTACGACGCGTTGTTGCTGTTGCAGCATCGCGGTCAGGACGCTGCCGGTATTGCAACCAATCATGGCAATACCTTTTCCATGTACAAGGCGAATGGCTTGGTGCGCGATGTGTTCCGCACACGCAACATGCGTTCGTTGCCCGGTAATGCGGGTATCGGTCAGGTGCGTTATCCGACAGCCGGGTCGAACAGCGAGGAAGAAGCGCAACCGTTCTACGTGAACGCGCCGTTCGGCATCATCTTGGCGCACAACGGCAACCTCACTAACTCGGAGCATCTCAAGGTCGAGTTGTTCAAGAACGACCGTCGCCATCTCAACACGGATTCCGATTCCGAAGTTCTGCTTAATGTGCTGGCGCACGAAATCCAGTTGGCGACGACCGGCTACTCGCTCGATCCCTCGGCCTTGTTCAAGGCGGTAGGAGTGCTGCACAAGCGTGTACGCGGTTCCTATGCGGTGGTGGCGCAGATTGCCGGTTACGGCTTGCTGGCATTCCGCGATCCTTTTGGCATTCGTCCCCTGTGCATCGGTTTCAACGAGAGCGAGAAGGGGCCGGAATACATGCTGGCGAGCGAATCTGTGGCGCTGGAGGGGCTGGGCTTCCGCTTTCTGCGTGACGTGATGCCGGGCGAGGCGATCTTCGTCGACCTCGATGGCAAGCTGTATAGCCAGCAGTGCGCCGAGAACTCTTCCCTCAATCCCTGCGCCTTCGAGTTCGTTTATCTTGCTCGTCCGGATTCTGTGATCGATGGCGCCTCCGTCTATGCTTCACGGCTGAAGATGGGCGAATATCTCGCTGAAAAGATCAAGCGTGAGTTTGCCAGCGGCGACATCGATGTGGTGATGCCGATTCCGGACTCGTCACGCCCGGCCGCGATGGAACTCGCGCTCAAGCTCAACCTCGATTACCGCGAAGGCCTTATCAAAAATCGCTACATCGGCCGTACTTTTATCATGCCAGGCCAGTCGTTGCGCAAGAAATCGGTACGTCAGAAGCTCAATGCCATCAGCAGCGAGTTCAAGGGCAAGAGCGTGCTTCTGGTCGACGATTCCATCGTGCGTGGCACCACCAGCCGCGAGATCGTGCAGATGGCGCGCGATTCCGGTGCCAAGCGCGTGATTTTCGCCTCGGCAGCGCCGCCGGTGAAATACCCCAACGTGTACGGCATCGATATGCCGACTCGCAACGAACTGATCGCTTACGGCCGTACCGAGGAAGAGGTGTGCCGCGAGATCACCGCCGATGCGCTGGTGTATCAGGATGTCGAGGCGCTCAGGCGCTCCATTGCGGATGCGAACCCGATGATCAGGAGCCTCGAAGCTTCATGCTTCGATGGTGTCTATGTGACGGGAGATATCTCGCGCGACTATCTGGATCGTATCGAAACCTCGCGAGGCAAGGTCAAATCGTCCAGCGAAGACACAGTGCGTTCTCAGCTCAACCTGAACTTGGCGCGGGCCGACTGACCCTGGTTTTCTTGATCAAGCCCGTTCGCCGTGTACGGCCGACGGGCTTTCTTTTTTCCTGCTCCAGCAGCAAGGCGAATTCCGAGGCCGGCAGTGGCTTGCTGAAATAATAGCCTTGCATCTCGTCGCAGCGATGCTTGTGCAGGAAAGCCGCTTGTTCCTCGGTCTCTACGCCTTCGGCAATGACTTTCAGATTCAGGCTGTGTCCAAGGGAAATGATCGTGCTCGTGATCGCCGCATCGTCATCGTCGGTAGCAATGTCGCGCACGAAGGACTGGTCGATCTTCAGATGGTTCAGGGGGAAACGTTTGAGGTAACTGAGGCTGGAATAGCCGGTGCCGAAATCGTCGATCGACAGTTGCACACCCAGATCCTGCAGTTCGCGCAGCCGGGCGATGAACATTTCTTCGCTGTTCATGACCATGCTCTCCGTCAGTTCCAGTTCGAGATATCTTGCGTCGAGTCCGAAATCTTGCAGCGTTTCCGTGATCGATTCGACGAGTCGGTCCTGACGGAACTGGCGCGCCGACAGGTTGATCGACACGCTGATTTTCGGCAGCTCGGCCTTTTGCCAAGCCATGATTTGTGCGCAAGCGGTATGCAGCACCCAGTCTCCGATGGGGATGATCAGGCCGATCTCTTCCGCCATCGGGATGAAGCGGGCCGGCGATACCAGTCCCATTTCCGGGTGATGCCAACGGATCAACGCTTCGGCGCCAATGATACGGCTGCTCACTGCATCGACCTTGGGTTGGTAGAACAGTTCGAATTCCTTGCGTTCCAATGCGCGGCGCAATGTGCTTTCGAGTTCCGCGCGTTCGAGCGCGCGGACGCTCATTTCGCGTGAATAGAACTGGAAGCCATTGCCGTGCGCTTCTTTGGCGCGATACATCGCGGTATCGGCGTTGCGCAACAGTATCTGCATGTCCTCGCCGTCGCCAGGGAACAGCGCTGCACCGATGCTGGCAGTGACAAACAATTCGCGGTCGCGGACGAGGAAGGGGGGAGAGAATGCTTCGAAGATCTTGAGCACAACTGCCGAGACATCCTCAGGCCGGCGTATGCCGGTCAACAGGATGATGAATTCGTCGCCGCCTTGGCGGGCGACAGTATCGCAGTCGCGCACGACAGCCTTGAGCCGGTTCGACACTTCCAGCAGCAGTGCATCGCCAAGTTCGTGCCCGAAGCTGTCGTTGATGCCTTTGAAACGGTCGAGGTCGAGGAAAAGCAGTGCCAGTCGCAACCTGTGCCGACGTGCGTGGGCTATGGCTTGCGCGATGCGGTCGCCCAGCAGATTGCGATTGGCTAGATTGGTGAGCGCGTCATGATCGGCCAAGTATTCGATGCGCGCTTCGTATTCCTTGCGTTCGCTGATGTCGATCGCCACGCCGTCGTGGCGTAGTACTTGTCCGTGTTCGTCGCGGATCGCACGAGCCCGTTCTTCGATCCAGCGGATTTCGCCGTCCGGGCGAATCACACGATATTCGTGTGTGAAGCTGGACAGCCGCGCCAGTGCCGCATGCATGCCGCGCACTTCCTGTCTGTCTTCCGGGTGGACAAGTTCGAACCATAAGTCTTTGTTCTCGTAGAACTTCGCCACCGGTATGCCGAAAATCTTTTCCACGATCGAATTGATGTAGAGGAATTTGCGGTCGGTTGCAGACCAGACGACATTGTCGATGGAGTCCAGAATATCGGAGAGCTTTTCTTCTGTCGCGCGCAACGCCTCCTGGGCTTGCCGGCGGTCGGCAATTTCCATTTTTAATTGCACGTGCTGGCGCTCAATGGTGTTATAGAGGACAAGATTGTCATAGACCACTGCAAGCTGGGAGGCGACAGTGGCTGCGGCTTGTTCATCGATCTCGCTGAACTTTTCGCTGCCGAGCTTGTTTGTCAAATAGAGCCAGCCATACAGTTGTTTCTGCGATGCGACTGGCACGGCAAGAAAAGAGTGGACCGGGGGATGTGACTTCGGCAATCCGAGCCGTTGCGGGCTGCCTTCGAGACCAGCCCAACGGTATGGCTTTCGTTCACGAAGCACCATGCCCAATATGCCGGAGAAAGGGCGGGGCGATTCGAGCCGCGCGAGCGTTTTGTCGTCCATGCCGCGCGTGACAAAGTGCATGAGTTGCTGGTGTTCATCGTCCAGCATGCCTATCGCGGCGTACTTCGACAAGCAAATGTTTTGCACGACGCGGCAACTGATTTCAAGCAGGTGCACAGGATTGCGCTCGGCGGCAAGTTCGATTCCGAGGTCGATCAGTGCAGTCAGGCGCAGACTGACGGCCTGCAGACTCGACAATGCATCCGTCAGACGTTGCACGACATGCCGCAGGTTTGCCAGGTCGCGCTCCGTCGACGGACCGTCATGGGTCATTTGCGACATGAGATGGCGGCTGTTTTCTAGCTCGACCAAGTATTCGTTCAGTTGATTGTCGATGCCGGCAAGACGGCCGTTTCCCGCCTGAGCTAAGGCAGGGGGGGGCAGTGCCGGGACGTTTTGCAGCAAGCCAATCGCCTCGTGGACTGTCTTTAGTATCAATTCAGGATCGGATGGCTTGGGAAGAATCCAGCGAACGCCGCAGGACTGCGCCATGGCGGCAGCTTCCCGTTCATGATAGGTGGCGGTGTAGAAGATGACAGGAGTGTCGGCGATGGAAGGAATGCTTCGCATGCGTTTGACGAATTCGTAGCCATCCATGTTCGGCATCAGGATGTCTGCAATGACGAGGTCCGGGCGTCTTGCGCGAGCCATTTTCAGGCCTTGTTCTCCGTCTGCAGTCTCGATCAGGTGATGGCCGCCATATCCCAACAGCATCATGAGGAACTGCCGATTCAGCGCGTGGTCGTCGACGATCAGGATGGTTGCCATCTTCTTCTCTCCTTGTTCAGCTTGCCAGAGACTGTGATGCAGCAGGTACGTTTACCGGTCTGACAGAAACTGCACGATGCTGCCGATGAAGGTCTCCGGGACGATGGGCTTGCTGATATAGCCATCGAATCCGGCATCGAGCATCCTTTCTCGATCTCCTATCATTGCCAGCGCCGTAACGGCAATGCAGGGGACTGCGTGTAATGTGGGATGCTCCTTGAGATATCGCAAAACGTCGTAACCGTCCAAGCGCGGCAAATCGACATCACAGAGGACGAGAGCAGGCCGTTCACGTTCGGCAATGGCGATGGCTTCCATGCCATCATGGGCGCCCATAAACTCATAGCCGCTTGCCTGCAGCAGGTAGCCCATGAGTTCCATGCTGGCGTGGTTGTCTTCCACAATGAGAATACGCGCCGCCAACTAACTGCCCTCCTTACGACTTGGAAAATGAAATTCAACCGTGATGCTTTGCAAGCGACAGGGAGAAACAGCTTCCCTCGCCGACATTGCTGGTGAACGACAACTGTCCTCCGATAAGTCTCGCCAGTTTTTGACTTAGATGTAAGCCAAGACCGGTTCCTTCGTTATGGTGTACCGACGTGCTGTCGAGCCGGGCGAATGCCTGAAAAAGCTTGGCCTGATCATCAGACTGGATGCCAGGGCCGGTATCGAGAACGTCGATTCGCACTATCTGTGCATCGCCTTCCAGGCTTTCAGTCAGCGTTACGGTAACGCTGCCCCGTTCGGTAAACTTGATTGCATTGTTGATGAGGTTGATCAAGATCTGGCTCAACGCCCGATTGTCAGTGTTGATGATGATTTCTTCATCCGGCATATTGACAGCCAGCTGCAATCCCTTCATGTCAGCCAGCGGGCGTAGCGTATCGATGAGATGGGAGATCATATGCCGGCAGTCCACCGGCTCCGGATGCAGTTCCACCTTGCCCGATTCGATCTTTGCCAGGTCGAGCAGGTCATTGATAAGCGACAGAAGATGTCCGGCGCTCGTCTGGATCGTTTTCAACTGCTTTTCCTGATCCATAGTCAGAGGGCCGGGCAGCTTCATCAAAAGAGTGCTGGTAAAACCGATGATGGCGTTGAGCGGTGTGCGCAACTCGTGCGATATGCTGGCGAGGAAGCGGTCTTTTGCCAGATTGACCCGTTCGAGTTCGAGATTTTTTTCATGTAGCGTGCGCTCGATACGCTTGCGTCCGGTGATGTCGCGAACCGCACTCATTGCCACTATGCCTTCCTCGGTGTGTAGCGGACTCAAGCTGATTTCGACCGGAAACTCGACCCCATCCTTGCGCAAACCATATAGTTCGAGCCCTGCACCCATGGCTCGGACACGTGGCTGGCTGAAGTAATGGGAACGGTGGCCGACATGGCCGGCGCGAAAGCGCTTGGGCAGCAGGGTTTCGATCATCTTGCCGCGCAATTCTCCCGTCTCGTAGCCGAACATCTTTTCCGCCTGACTGTTGGGCAGCACGATGTGGCCGGTCGAATTGGACATGATGATTCCGTCGGGCATTGATTCCAGCAGGCCCCCGAATTTGGCTTCAAGCAATTGGGCGTCGCGTAGAACCTTGAGCGGCGTGACATCTTTCTGGCTGCTGAGTACAAAGCGCAGCTCGTTTCGCTCGTCATAAATCGCTTTGCAGGAGACATCGACATGAACCAATGTGCCGTCCTTCTTGCGTCGTATCGACTCGTAGCTGCAAAAGCCGGTCCTAAGCGTTTTATTGAAATATCTTTGTTCATCTTCGCGCCGTTCTTCAGGCACGATCAGCGTGGTGAGCAGCTCACCGACTGCTTCCTCGCTGAGGTAACCGAACACAGCTTCCGCACCCTTGCTCCAGTACGCCACCAGGCCTTTCAAGGTCATTAGCAGGATCGCATCCGGCGTCTCCTGCAGGACGAGGTGATCGAATTCTTTTTTCATCGCATCGGTACACAATGTTTGCAAGAGAAGACCGGAAGACCATTAAACCGATTGACGGCAGTAATTTTGTCTTTAATAACTGTTGGACCGAATAAAACAGAAATGTTTCCTGTTAAATCAGCCCGTTTGCACCACCAGTAGCGCCGTTTTTGCGTTACGATAAAGCCCGCGCCGATTTGATTCTGCTTGCGGGCGCCGGGGTAGAGCCCCATAACAAATGCAGCTAAAAACGGTTCAGAATTTCAAAATCAACCCGTTCTGGCGCATGCTGAACGGGTTTTTTATTTTTTATCCGCCATGACCGACACGAAAAAATACGGCTTCACGACGACTATCCTGCACAGCGACCGGCAAAAGCCGATCGAGCACGGCTCATTGCACAAACCCATCCATACTTCCGTCACTTTTGGTTACCGTGATGCACGCCAGCTTGCAGAGGTATTCCAGGGCAAGCAGCCCGGTTATCGTTATGGACGGCAGGGCAATCCTACGGTCGCTGCATTGGAAGAAAAAATCACGAAGATGGAACAAGGCGTGGCGACCATCTGCTTTGCCACCGGCATGGCGGCTGTCGGCGCGGTAGTCCAGGCCTTGTTGCGCGAGGGGGACCATGTGGTTTCGTCGTCCTTTTTGTTCGGCAATACCAACAGCCTGTGGCAGACAGTCAATGCGCAAGGCATTAAGGTCTCCATGGTCGATGCCACCGACGTGAAGAACGTCGAGGCGGCTATTACGCCCAACACGCGGCTCGTGTTCGTGGAAACCATCGCCAACCCCCGTACGCAGATTGCGGATTTGAAACGTATCGGCCAGCTCTGCCGCGATCGTGGAATTCTGTACGTTGTCGATAACACCATGACCTCGCCCTACTTGTTCCAGCCTAAGTCGGTCGATGCCAGCCTCGTCATCAATGCATTGACCAAGTCGATCGGCGGGCACGGCAATGCACTGGGCGGCAGCCTTACCGACACCGGCTTGTACGACTGGACGAAATTCCCCAACATTTTCGAGACCTACAAACGTTATGCATCGGCCCAATGGGGCATGGCACAGATTCGTGCCAAGAGCCTGCGAGATTTTGGCGCTTCGCTTGGGCCAGAGGCTGCGCATCACCTCGCCATCGGTGCCGAGACAATGGCGTTGCGCATGGAGCGCGAATGCGCCAACGCACTCGCTCTGGCGCAGATGCTGGAAGCGGATGAGCGGGTCGCCGCCGTTTATTACCCGGGCTTGCCGTCGCATCCCCAGCATGCAATCGCCAAGGAATTATTTTCGGGTTTCGGCAGCCTGTTCAGCTTTGAACTGAGGGATGACATCGACTGTTTCGATTACCTGAATCGCCTGCAGCTCGCCGTTCCCGCCAGCAATCTCGGTGATACTCGCACTCTCGTCATTCCAGTCGCACATACCATCTTTTACGAAATGGGGCAGCAACGCCGCGCCAGCATGGGCATTGCCGAGTCGTTGATCCGGGTCTCCGTGGGGATCGAAGATACGGCCGATTTGTTGGAAGACTTCCGACAGGCGCTTGCGAGATAAAGCACGGGTTTCCCCAGTAAAACAATTCACTGTGGCAAAAACAAACTGGCTACAATACATTGCTGGTTTGTCTGCTTTATTGACAGTGAGGAGCATGTATGGCGCGGCCGGAGAAGATCCGACTGGGGGAAATCCTGGTGCAGCAGAAGCTGCTCTCGGAAGAGCAGCTTCAGTTTTCCCTGGGTGAGCAGAAGCGGACCGGGCGTAAACTCGGGCGGGTCTTCGTCGAAAACGGCTTTGTGACGGAAGAGCAGATTTCCGGCGCCATCGCCAGACAGCTTCATATTCCCTACATCAATCTCAAGTTCTATCACCTCAATCCGGACGTGGTCCGGTTGCTGCCGGAGACGCAGGTACGCCGCTTCCGCGCCATCGCGCTGGAGGACCGCAGGGATACCCTGCTGATCGGCATGGCCGATCCGACCGATCTGTTCGCCTACGACGAGATTGCACGTTCGGTCAGGCGCGACATCGAGCTGGCAGTCGTAGGCGAAAGCGATCTGCTGCAAACGATAGACCGCATGTACCGCCGTACTGAGGAGATCTCCGGCCTGGCACGCGAATTGGAGCAGGAACTCGGCGATACTGCCGTCATTTTCGGTTCGCTGGCAGGCGGCGCAACAGGCAACGAAGATGCACCTGTCGTCAAGCTATTGCAATCGGTATTCGAAGATGCGGCCCAGGTGCGGGCTTCCGACATTCACATCGAACCGCAAGAGGAGCGCTTGCAGATTCGTTTTCGCATCGACGGCGTACTGCATCCGCAGACCGATGCCGACATCAAGATCGCCGCTTCGCTCGCACTGCGCCTCAAACTGATGTCCGACCTCGACATTTCCGAAAAGCGCCTGCCGCAGGATGGCCGCTTCGCGGTGAAGGTCAAGAACCAGCAGATCGACGTGCGGCTGTCGACGATGCCGACGCAATACGGGGAATCGATCGTGATGCGTTTGCTCAATCAGGGCGGAGGCACGTTGAAGCTCGATTCGATCGGCATGCCGGACGTCATGGTCAAGAGGTTCCGGGCCATCTTGCAGCGCCCAAACGGGCTCGTGCTGGTGACAGGGCCGACAGGCAGCGGGAAAACCACGACCTTGTATGGTGCGCTGGCTGAATTGAATTCGACTGAACGTAAATTGATCACCGTCGAAGACCCGGTGGAATACCGTCTGCCTGGCATCAACCAGGTGCAGGTCAATGAGAAGATCGAACTTACTTTCGCCAAGGTGCTGCGCTCGGCACTGCGTCAGGATCCGGACGTGATTCTCGTTGGCGAAATGCGCGATCAGGAAACGGCCCAGATCGGTGTTCGCGCTGCGCTCACCGGCCATCTGGTGCTATCCACGCTGCATACGAATGATGCGGTGAGTACGCCGGTTCGTTTGCTGGACATGGGAGTGCCCCGCTATATGGTGGCCAGTTCGCTGCAGGCGGTGCTGGCGCAGCGGTTAGTGCGCGTTATCTGCGAGAGCTGTACGGAACCTTATACGCTGACGGTAGCCGAGCACGAATGGTTGAAATGCGAGCTTGGCGACACCGTCGAGGACCGGCAATATTTGCACGGTCGCGGCTGCTCCCATTGCAATGGCGCCGGCTATCGGGGCCGTACCGGCGTCTATGAAATGCTGGAAATGAATGCGGCCGTGGCTGATGCCGCCAATCATGCCGATCCTGCACATTTTCTGAAAGTGGCACAGGAGCAGATGGCCGGCCAGACCCTGCGTCGGCATGCAGTGGCCTTGGTCCTCGCAGGCAAGTCCACGGTGGCTGAAGCGATGCGCGTTAGTAGTCAGCTTGAGGATTGACGTGCCATATTTTTCATACAAGGCGCGCAACGCGCGCGGCGAGTTGATGACAGGCGTGCTCGAAGGCGCTGATGCCAATGCAATTGCGGACCAACTCATGCGTACCGGCTTCACTCCGGTCGATATCGTCGCCAGTCGGCAATCAGGAGGGGACGGCGCAGGCAATTCGCTGGCGTGGTTGTTCGAGGAAAAGGTGCGGCCGATGGATGTGCAGCTTTTCAGCCGCCAGATGTACACGCTGCTGAAATCCGGCGTGCCCATTCTTCGCGGGCTGGCCGGCTTGCAGGAATCGTCCATCAACAAGTCCTTCGCCAGGGTGGTGCAAGACTTGCGCGAAAGCCTCTATGCCGGTCGCGAATTGTCTGCGGCAATGCGGCGCCATCCTCAAGTGTTTTCCAGTTTCTACGTCAGCATGATCCGCGTCGGCGAAATGACCGGTCGCCTCGACGAGATATTTTTGCGCCTTTTCCAGCATCTGGAATCCGAGCGCGAGATGCGCGAACGGATACGCTCGGCGCTACGTTATCCGAGTTTCGTGATCGTTGCGATGGTGATGGCTCTCGTCGTCATCAATATTTTTGTGATTCCGGCATTCACCCAAGTCTACAAGGGGTTCAAGGCCGAATTGCCGCTGATGACGAAAATCCTGATCAACAGTTCCAACTTTGCCGTTGAATATTGGCCGTTGATGCTGGTGATGGCGGTAAGCGGCGCATTCATCTTCAAGATGTACGTCAATACACCCGAGGGGTGTTACAAGTGGGACAGGCTCAAATTGCGCTTGCCGTTGGCGGGGGACATCATGCAGAAAGGCTGCCTGGCGCGTTTTGCGCGCAGCTTCGCATTGGCATCGCGCAGCGGTGTGCCTATCGTGCAAGCGCTTGGCGTGGTCGCGCTGGTGACGGACAACGTTTATATCGCGCGCCGGATCGAGCAAATGCGTGAAGGCGTGGAACGCGGCGAGAGCATGTTGCGAACCGCGGCGGCTACCGGCGTATTCACGCCCATCACGCTGCAAATGATCGCCGTGGGCGAGGAAACCGGAGAAATCGACGGTTTGATGGAGGAGGTCGCCGACATGTACGAGCGCGAGGTCGAGTATGAAATCAAGACCATGAGCGCGAAGATCGAACCCATTCTCCTGATCGGGCTGGGAATCATGGTGCTGATTCTGGCGTTGGGTATTTTCCTGCCGATGTGGGATCTGGGCAGGGCGGCGTTCTCCAGATAGCGATGAATAGTGTGCGAAGGCCCTTGCCTGAAACCGTGATGACAGTTCGCAGCCGTGGCTTTACTTTGTTCGAATTGATCCTTGCCATCATTGTCGTGGCGCTCGCGGCAGGAGTCTTGTTTGGTCGCGTGTTGTTTTATCAGGAGATGGCCGAGAAGACGGCAATGGAACAAACCGTGGGAGGGCTGCGCAGCGCATTGACGATCCAGTTGTCCGGCCTGATGGCGCGCGGCAGGATGGAGGAGATTCCGAAGCTGGAATCGGTCAATCCCATGGTGTTGCTCACCAGGCTGCCGGAGAATTATGTCGGCGAATACTATGGCACGCCGAGCGATGTCTCTGCCGGTAACTGGTATTTCGATTTGAAGTCTCGGGAGCTCGTGTACCTGGTTCGTCACGGCATGCATTTCCAATCCGCAGAGAAGGGGGGCAAAACCATGCGCTATCGAATCAGCCTGGTGTACAACGACTGGCTGCAAACGGCGGGCGGCATGCAAGCCGGGAAAGAACCTGGCGGTATCACGCTTCAGGAAGTGCAGCCCTACACCTGGGCGGTCAAGTAACCGCAGTTGCCCAGGCGCCCAGTTCGCTGACGATTCGTGCCATCACACTGGCCCAGTCATGCAGCGTAGGTTGTCGGAAGATTCGGATAGTCGGATACCAGGGCGAATATTCACGGCCTATCATCCAGCGCCATTCGCTCTCGAAACGGTTCAGCAGCCAGACCGGCTTGCCAAGTGCGCCTGCCAGATGCACGGTCGAGGTGTCCACGCTGATTACGAGGTCGAGGTTTTCCACCAGCGACGCTGTGTCAAGGAAATCACGGCATTCTTCGATGTAGTCTCGCACTATCCAGTCTGCGTGACGCGCCTGCTCCGCGCTTTCGCCTTTTTGCAGGCTGATGAAGGTAATTCCGGGAATCGTCTTGAGTGGTTCGAAGGTCTCGAACGAAACGCTGCGCAATGCATCGCGGGTCAGCGATTTGTTGCCCGTCCAGACCAGTCCCACTTTCAGACCGGGCAGGGCGGCAAGCCGCTCTGCCCATTGGCGCTTCATGTCTTCCGGCACGAAAATGTATGGCGTCTCATGCGGGATCGTTTCCAGGCGTGTGCCGAGAAGATAGGGCAGGCTGGTCAGTGGGCAGTGATAGTCGTACGTTCCCTTGCGCAAGGCTTCCTCTGTTTCCACCACCTCAACCGGATAGGGGAGGTGGTGAAAGATGCGTGACAACTCGGGGCGACTGTTGACCACGAGCTTGCGGCAACCCTGCTTCAGCAGCTCGGGCAGATAGCGCATCATCATCAGGTTGTCGCCCAAACCTTGCTCCGCCCAAAGGAGGATGGTCTTTCCTTCCAGGTCCTTGCCGCCCCAGCGGGGAGCACGACAGGTGACGGGGAAATAATCGGTGTCGTAGCCGAGTATTTGCTTGGGGTAGAGCTTGAACCTGGCTTCGTAGAGCTCCAGACCTTCGGCGTAATTTCCTTGCATGAGAAGCAAGGTACCGAGATTGAAATGCACGTGATGAAAATCGGGATCGCATGCCAAAGCTTCGCGAAAGTGGCGTTCGGCTAGCGCATGTTCTCCGTTCTCGAAAGCGATGAATCCGAGTTGACTGTGTGCCGCAGCGCATTGGGGGGCAGCTATGAGCGCTTTTCTCAGCCAACTCGTTTCTGCTTCGGCATCTCCTTGGGCGCGGTAGCACATGGCCATGTTCAGCATTGCCCATACATAGTCTGGTTTCAGGACTAAGGCCTTTTCGAAACAGGCGACGGCTTCGTCCAATTTTCCCTGTGCCTGGAAATAGGAGCCCAGATTGTTATGCGCTTCGCAATAATCGGGTTTGAGGGATAGCGCCTTTTCGTAGTAATGCACCTGCTCTGCGGCATTGCCGTGCGCTCTGTGCCAGTTGCCCAGATTCAGGCAGGTTGCAGCATGCGCCGGGTCGATGGACAAGGCTTTCAGATAGCAGTCAACGGACTCGCCGAAGCGTTCCAGCTTGTCCAGCACAAGCCCCAGGTTGTTATAAGCCTCGGCGAGATCCGGATCGAGAGCCAAAGCCTGGCGATAGCATTTTTCGGCTTCTTCCAGTGTGCCCTTGGCCATGGCATCGTCGCCTTGCAGCTTGGCTTGTTTTGCTTGATCTGCAAGAGCCGGGCGAGGATTGGAATTCCTTCGGAAGAATAATGACGGCGCTTTGAATCCACCTTGGCCATTACCGGAAAAGAGAACCTTTTGTAATTGCTTGAACATCCTGCAGTGATGTGATGTGGAACGGTGGATGAGGTTGCCGGATCGGGGGCGTGAAAATCTATTATCTGGAAAAGCAGCGTTTCTTTCTTGTCGTTAATCTTACGCGAAGTGTTCGTGTTTATTGACATGATTCAATGTTTCTATAAGATTGACTCTGGGAAAATTTCCATAAAGACTTAAATTAAAAAAAGGAAAACTTTCCGGGAGCAAGAAATGATGGCGTTGGCGTGCGGCGGCGTTTTTTAACAGGATGGGAACGAATATGAAAACAAGGCAACAATCTGGCTTTACCTTGATCGAGCTAGTAATGGTGATCGTGATTTTGGGGATTCTGGCTGCCACGGCTTTGCCCAAATTCGTCGATATGAAAGCCGATGCTTCCAAGGCTGCGGTACAAGGTGTGGCCGGTGCGCTGGGTGCCGCATCGGCAATCAACAAGGCGGCGCGTACGGCGAATACGGCAAGTGGCAGCGCTATTGCTAACTGTCAGGCTCTGACTGCGGTGCTGGAGGGTGGTTTGCCGTCAACTGCCTATTCCATCGCATCGATAAGCATCTCGGCTGGGAGTACTGCGACTTGTACGGTAACAGGGGAGAACAGCCAGACTGCAACGTTTATCGGGCACGGCATTTCCTGAGCCGGTGCATCTATCAATAAAGAAGTCAAAGCCCGCTGCGGCGGGCTTTTTTGCGTATTGAGAAACCAAGGTGATTTCCGTGAACAAATACCCCATCTTCGCGGCGCATACGGGCGCGCTGCTGCGTTGTTCCTCATTTGTGTGGCCCGCCACACGGCACTCGTCACACCTTGCATCGCATCCCGTCTGCACCACGACCATGGGATATTCATTCACGGAAATCACCTAAAACCGCAATGAAACTCTTTAGTTTTACCTCCGGCAAAGTAGTCGATGCCTATGCCCGGCAACTGGCGCAAGATTTTTTCAAGTCCTGCGCACGGCCCATGGCGACTTCCGGCAAGGACAAGGTATTCGAAAAAAAGGCCGATCAGGTGCTGTTGAGCATCTATGCACGTGCCAAGGCGTTCCGCATGGAGAGGCGCCTGTGGGTGTTCAACCGCGCTCGTTTTGCCAAGAGCTTCCAGGATGAGATGTTCAAACTCGGTTATGAGGCGGATCTGGTCAAGCGCGTTACGAAGGCGCTTGTCACTTCGGCACTGTTGGGCAAGTAGGAGACAGGCATTTTCAGTGTCGGCATAGGGTCAGGTAGACGTAAGAAAGCAGACATGGTTGGAGTTGCAGTTGCGTATACGGCGGCGCCAGGGCGAAAAACATGCTTCTGGCGTAGTTTGTTTCTGGCGCTTTTT
>Ga0070664_100000663_pt1 | contig 26298 bp, 21 predicted proteins | sample KBSC73metaG_FD_65863 | JGI IMG/M metagenome (GOLD analysis project Ga0070664, IMG submission 65863) | Corn rhizosphere microbial communities from Kellogg Biological Station, Michigan, USA - KBS C7-3 metaG | ecosystem: Host-associated > Plants > Roots > Rhizosphere > Soil ... | reverse complement strand
TTGAGCAGCATGCCACCCGATATCGCGGGTGAAATCACCACATTGGGAAATCCCCCGGCCAATGTCGCCAAGTCCGCACAGAGCCGCTCGAGGCTGTTTTCACCGATAATCGCAATGGCGTCTCCCGGCGCCAGACCCAGACCGTACAAGGCCAAGAGAATATTCCCAACCATCGCGCCAAACTCACGCCAGGAAATGTCCACGGGTCCGGTGCTCTCTTGGAGTCTGATGAACGGGCGGTCGTCAAGCTCGGCAACACGTTGAAAAAAAATTTGCCCGATGTGGCGGTATGGAGTTGAAGCAACGGATTGGATGGCGCGGTCATTCATAGCGGTTGAAAGTACCCCGGTTCGTATTTTGAGCGCGCGGGATCTTCGCTGCGTCTCAGCCCGGTAATTTCATTGCGCCTCGAGTAGGCGTAGCAAAGCGCCTCCGCCACGTCATCCAAGTGCGCGTCAAGATATTTACGCGCGGGTATGGCAAGCCGGAGGAGTTCCATACCGCGCGCCGCTTGAGTCGGCGCCGGCGGCGGGCCTTTAGTCACCCTGATCCCCGCGTACCGGTACAAAAACGCCCCCAAAGCTTCACTGCGGAATTCAGCGGAATTCAAATCCGGCAAAAAGGCTTTGACGTCTAGAAACACAGCATGCCCGCTCGGGGGACTCACGACGGGAATACGATCCTTTAATCGTTGCCACAGATAACGGACTTGTTCGACGCGGCTTTTGACATAGTTATCCGCGGCAAAAATCTCGCGCAGCGAAATCGCGAGTTGCATCATGGCTAAGCCCGGCAGCTGCGCGCCGTCGAGAAAAGCCTGCATCGAAGCTTTCTGATAGCTCTCTTTGCTCCGACTTAAGATAAGTCCGCCGGAAGAGACTAAAAAATCTTTGAGGGCGCTCAGGGTGGCGCCGTCGGCCAAATCGCAGGTTTCGCGCACGATCTCAAGGATGGTTCGCTCCTGATATCCGGCCTCACGTTGTTGAACCAGGTAGCTGTTTTCCAGAATCCGGCATGCGTCGAGAAAAAGCGGGAGATGGTGCGCCGCGGCGATCTCCTTGATAGCCCGGAGATTGGCCAATGATATCGGATGGCCGCCGCAGGCATTGTCACTCAGCTCGACATAGATGCAACTGACGTGGCCCGCGCCTTTTTCTTCGATCGCGCGTTGAAGCTTTTGAACATCCAGATTGCCCTTGAAGGGTTCATCGGAGGTCAAATCATAGGCCGCCTCGGCGGCAGCGTCGATCACCTTCGCGCCATTCATTTCGATATGAACACGGGTGGATGGAAACAGGAGGTTTCCTACTACGAAAGTGTTGGGTTTGACGTGAATTTTTGTCCAGATGCGCTCTGCCGCTCGCCCCTGCGGCGTTGCTACCACATAAGAAAAACCGAAAACGCGACGCACTTCATCGGCCAGTGCGGCGAAGGCACGGCTGCCTTCGCCGGCTAATCCCATTCCGGGCTCCAACTCTGACGGCGCGGCGGTGGCGGCGAGCTGGCGGGTGCTCGAGGAACTGATACCGCTATCCGTGCACAGATCGATGTAGACCAGGTCTTGGGGAATAAGCTCCACATTGAAGTGCGCATCGCGCAGGGCGGAATCGCGCTCGGCCGGCGACGTCTGGCGCAGCGGCCGGACCACGGCAATTTCATATGGAACAGAAAAAACGAAGCCCGATGACGTCTTGTCCATGCCTGCAGAACTCGAACCATCTCTGCATAACATGAAACGGGAGAATCGGGAAGAATCCGACGGGGAAACTAGCGGTTAATTATTTTCACGCGCCCGCGCCGGCCGTGGCTGGCCTAAGCGCGAGCTGAGTATCGCCGCGGCGCGGTGCACCATTTTCCGTTCCGTTGCAAATTTGAGCAGCTTGATCGCCTGTTCGATGGGAAACCAACGCGCATCGTCGACCTCATGATCGTGATCGCGCACGTCCCCCTTCAAATAGCGCAAAAGAAAGAAGTGAACTCGTTTGCTAATGCGCACCGGCTCATCGTTTTGGCTTTTGTCGCGAAACGAATAGCGAATTTCCCCTAGCTTTCGAATCAATTTGCCTTCCAATCCCGTTTCCTCGCGAACCTCCCGAAGCGCCGCCTGGTCATCGCGCTCGCCTTCCTCCACGTGCCCTTTCGGGAGGCCCCAGCGATGGCGCACATGAATGAGGGCTACTTCATGATCATTGCCATTGCGCCGATAAATAACCCCGCCAGCAGAGACTTCTTTAACGGTTCGAACGTCGTCATCAATCGAGCCCGCGCCCGTGGCGACCTGCTCACCCAACCAGCCAAGATATCCTGCGCTACCGGCGAGCAATGGCACGGCGATGATTTCCGGAATCGAATAACTGTGTAGCTCGCGCACGCGCCTCTCGAGCGCGGGAAAAAGCTCTTTGCGCGTCTTGATAATGAGCAATTCTTCATCACTTTGTTCGATCTGACCCTGCCAGCGATACGTCGACTGCACGGAACGAATACGGTTCACGCATGCTGCCAACCTCTCGCTAACCAACGTCTGGGCAAGGTTCTCAGCCTCAGCCCCCGATCCGGCCGTGACATACACGACGATAAAATCCACCATCAAGAAAGATCTTACAACTCGGTTTTATAGTCAGTCAATGAAGCCTCAACCGGATCGATTCTGTGGCGGGACGCATAAGATGAATGCGCGGAATGTTATTCCGACCCAAGCGAGGAATCTTTCCGCCTCAGGATACCCCGACTGATTCGAGAACAAACTTGCAACCCTCGGCACAATTACGAATCGCACATCAACGTTCTTGTTATTGGCTCTCGATCGTAGTGAATTGGGGGCATCAATATGCGGACCAAAGACGCCATCCGGCGCGTTGTGTGGGAGAGTTTGAAAGAGAACCGTGTTTCTCGTTTTCCCGGGGTTGAAGGAAGAATTCCTAATTTCGGCGGCGCTGAGGCCTGCGCTAGTGTCTTAGCCGATGCGCCCTACTGGCGCACCGCCAAAGTCGTGAAGATCAATCCCGACTCGCCCCAGCGCGCCATTCGTCAAATAGCATTGGCAGAAGGCAAGACGGTGTATATGGCGGTGCCGCGTCTGCGCAGTGAGAAACCTTTCATCGAGCTCGATCCTAAAAAACTCAGTTGCTCGCCGTATGCCGCCTCATCGATCAAAGGCGCGGCGCAGCACGGCCGTCCAGTGACATTGAAGGAACTGAAAAAGATCGATCTTGTGGTCTGCGGCTCGGTGGCAGTCAATCGCCGCGGCGCCCGTGTCGGCAAAGGCGGCGGCTACTCCGATTTGGAGTTTGCGCTGCTCGTAGAGGAGAAAAAGATCGGCCACGAAACGGCAATCGTCACCTCAGTGCATCCGTTGCAAATCGTTGACGAACAAATCCCCATGACCGAGCACGATATTCCGCTCAACACTATTGTAACACCGGCAGAACTTATCGAGATCAAGCCCCGCTTTTCGCGCCCCAAGGGAATTTACTGGAAAATGTTGCCGCCAGAAAAAATCGAAGAAATTCCGGCGCTCGCGAAACGCCGCGATCCCCCGCCAGACAAACGTTGATTCCGATTGGTTGAAGCCTCCCGACATTCATGTTAGCTAAACAATTTCACAAGGAACCTGCTGCATGGCGTCAGAAAACATCGATTTCAAGAAGGGCAATGGCCTTGTTCCCGTCATCGTGCAGGATTTTGATTCGCGCGATGTGCTGATGGTTGCCTATATGAACGAGGAAGCCTGGCAGAAGACCAAGCAAACCGGCAAAGCACACTATTACAGCCGTTCGCGCCAAGGGCCGTGGTTCAAAGGCGAGGAATCCGGTCACTTTCAAGAAGTCAAAAATGTTTTCATCGACTGCGACAACGACACCATTTTGTTACAGGTTCATCAGGTGGGCGGCGCTGCATGCCACGAAGGTTATCGTAGTTGTTTTTACCGCCAGCACGCCGACGACGATTGGAAAATCATCGCCGAGCGCGTGTTCGACCCGAAAGAAGTCTACAAAAAATCCTAACCAAGCCGATTGAAATTTGCATTGCCATGAAGCTACCGAAAGAGTGAAGACGCGCACTAAATCCCCCCTTAATCCCCCTTTTCGCAAAGGGGAAAAGAGGGGGATTTGTCTCAGGCGCTAGCTGACAAGCAAATAACAACGCTCACCAGCTAATACATCCATGCAGGCCAACAAAGAGTTAAAGCTCGGCATTCCCAAGGGCAGCCTTGAGGAAATGACCATCGAGCTTTTCAGAAAATCGGGATGGAAAATTTCCACCACGAGCCGTAGTTATTTTCCTTCAATTGACGACGACAGTATTCGCTGCAGTCTGGCGCGTCCACAGGAGATGTCCCGTTATGTCGAAATGGGTACTCTGGACGTGGCTATTACCGGCAAGGATTGGACTCTCGAAAACAATTCGGATGTCCATGTGGTCTGTGAAATGGTCTATTCGAAGACGAGCTTTCGCCCGACCCGCTGGGTTTTGGCCGTGCCCCAAGACTCCCTGATCAAGAAAATCGAAGACCTCAAGGACAAGCGGGTTTCCTCGGAAATGGTCAACTTCACCAAGCGCTACTTCGCCGAACGAAACATTCCTGTGACAATAGAATTTTCCTGGGGCGCCACCGAAGCGAAGGCCGCGGAGGGACTCGTGGACGCTATTGTCGAAGTCACCGAAACCGGCAATACCATTCGCGCTCACGGTCTTAAGATCATTCATGAGCTGATGGAATCATGCCCACAGCTGATTGCGAACAAGCAGGCTTGGCAGGACGATTGGAAACGAGCGAAGATCGAACAAATCAAGCTGCTCTTATTGGGAGCACTTTCGGCCGAAAACAAAGTCGGCATTAAGCTGAATGTGGCGGAAGGCAATCTGGAAAAAGTTGTCGAGTTAATTCCGAGCATCACGGCGCCGACTGTGGCGCCTTTGCATCCGTCGCCGAATCTCAAGGGGATAAGATGGTATTCCGTCGAAAGCGTTTTGGAGGAAGCGAAGGTGCGTGATTTGATTCCTCAGCTGATTCAAAACGGCGCGGTGGGTATTATCGAGTATCCATTGAACAAAATCATTTAGGAGGCGACCGCCGGTCGCCTCTACATTCGCTGTTGGTTAGTGCCTGCTCGCTGCATGTTGTCGATTGTCGATCGCTTGGTTTCGCCCATCGCGTAAAGTGAAATAATCCCTGGCGATCTCCGGAAACAGTGCGTAAGTGACTACGTCTTCTTCACTGGTGGCGAGACCGCCGGCATCCTTGCGCGCTTGTTGAAGCCCCGGTTTCAGAAGATCCGCCGGACGACAAGTGATCGGCTCTTTTTTGCCAAGCACCATCTTTTTCATTTCGTCGCTGACCGGACCGGGCGGTTTTCCATACAGACCCATCACGTAATTGCGCGTTTCCATGGCAACCACCGAGTAGCGCCTGCCGGTCATGACGTTTAGCGCGGCCTGCGAACCGACGATCTGGCTCGTCGGCGTAACCAGGGGCGGATATCCCAAGTCTGCTCTCACGTGCGGCATTTCCGCCAAGACGGCATCTAGCTTGTCTTCAGCCTTCTGCTGGCGCAGCTGCGCGACCAAATTGGAAAGCATTCCGCCAGGAATCTGCGAAATAAGCACATCGGTTTTAATCTGGTTATTGACCGGGCTCTCGAATTCAGCGTAATTGCGCCGTATCCGATAAAAGTAATCGGCAATTTTGTTCAATTTGTTGAGATCCAAGCCGGTCTCGTGCAGCGTCCCCTTGAGCGCGGCGACAACTTGTTCCGTCGCCGGCTGTGAAGTGCCTTGGGAAAACGGCGCAATCGCGGTGTCAAGAATGTCCGCACCCGCTTCGATCGCCATCATGTAAGTCATCGGTGCCAGGCCAGCGGTGCAGTGCGAATGAAGATGCAACGGCAGAGCGATGCGCGACTTGATTTTCTTGATAATCTCGTAGGCCGCATAGGGCGCCAGCATTCCCGCCATGTCTTTTAGACAAATCAGCTGCACCCCCATATCGGCGAGATTTTCGGCCACCTGAAGAAAATAGTCGACCGAATGTACCGGGCTGATGGTATAGCACACGGTGCCTTCGACGAGTTTTCCGGTCTTGAGCGCCGCCTCGATAGCGGTTTTCATGTTGCGGATGTCATTCATCGCATCGAAAATGCGAAAAACATCGATCCCATTGGCTGCCGCGCGTTGGACGAACGCCTGAACCACATCATCGGGGTAGTTTCGGTAGCCGACCACGTTTTGGCCGCGCAAAAGCATTTGAAAGCGGGTTTTCGGCATCGCGGCTCGCAATTTGCGCAATCGCTCCCAAGGATCTTCTTTCAAGTAACGTAGCGTCGCGTCGAAGGTTGCTCCGCCCCAGGTTTCCGCCGACCAGTAACCGACGTCGTCGAGTTCGGCGGCGATTGGCAGCATGTCCTCCGTTCGCATGCGCGTCGCCACCAGACACTGATGCGCATCACGCAGCACTGTCTCCATGATTTCAATTTTCTCCGCCATCATTAACTCCGTACGGCTCAGCTACTCGTAGAGCTCGCTTTGCTTTTCTTCCAGGCGCGCTTTTTCTTCGCTGTCGATGACGTACTGGCCGTTGACTTCCTTAATTTTCGTCTTGTCGTAAAAATATTCGGACATCACCAGTCCATCATCGAACTCATACATTTTAATCGCGTCCCAGGGGCAAATCTTTTTATCCAGGCGGTCTTCCGATTCGGTGCCGATCAATTGCAGTTGGAATCGCTTTGGCACGGCATCCGGCGGCACGGGCTTTCGATTGGCATCGTAGAATCGATTGGCATATTCGTAAAAAATTTCGCCGGTTTCCTTGTGCTGCTGAACCTTGGTCAAATCATCGCTGTAACACATCTGACAACCGATGCACTTGTCGTTATCGACGAATACACGGTAGGGCTTCAAACCGCCGCCGGGGAGTTCCTCATAAACCAAATTGATGCAGTCATCCACCGGACAATGGGCTTCGCAGATGGGCGAACCGGCGCAACTCGAGCAGCTTTCATTCATCACCGCCAGGAGCGCTGTTCCTTTGCGTTTCTTAGCTTCAGCCATTCGCTTCGATCCTTCCTTTCATGATCCGCCCTCTAAGCGCGACGACGACCGCCACCGACAACAGCACCCACCAATACCGAATCAATCCTATTCTGCCCCACTCGAGCCAGTAAACAAAGTTTGGCGACCGTCGAACGAGCGCGCGCAATGCCTGTTGAGCGCCGGCGTAATCACGCGATTCGCGCATCGCTTGCGCCATGCCGTAAAGCGCGCCGTCGTCTTGCGGATCGAGCTTCAGGGCGGTCTCGAAATCGCGGCGCGCCTCGGGCCATTTGTTTTGTTCGGCTAAAATTCCGCCGCGCATCGTGAGCGCGGTGACAAAATCGGGTTTTCGTTCCAAAGACCGGTTCAGGTTTTCGACTGCGCGATCGAGTTGCCCCTTGCGCTTTTGCGCCACCGCGAGATTACTGTACGCCTCCGGCAGTTCGGGATGCAGCTCGATAACCTTTTCGTATTCGCTGATCGCCGCATCCACATCGCCGCGCACTTCCAGTTCGATCCATGCCAGAAACGTTCTGGCATCGACATGTTGCGGATCCAAAGCGATTGCTTTTCTCGCTGCAGCCTCGGCTCCGTGGGGATCCCTCGATCGAAGCAATGCCATACCGAGAAACAAATGCAGATCAGCGTTGCTGGGATATTCCGCCAGCAGCTTTTCAAATTCTGCCTTAGCTTCGCTGGTTTTACCGTCAGCCAAGTCGCCGCGCGCCTGCTGCCATCGCGGGTCGTCGCGAGATAGGGATGCGCTGTAGGCAGGATCAGAAGCAGCAACCCCCATGAGGACGGCCAGAAGCGCCAGCCATATCCTCATTATTTCCACATGTCGGTGGGGATTTCGTTCTCTCTGCCTTCTTCGATCAATTTATCGTTTCTGAATGCTTCACGCAGCCCCAACCAGGTGAAGAAAATCACGAGAATCAGCATCGCGACAATCGGAATATTGTCGGGCTTGGTCACGATTTCCAGGAAATTCTGCAGTCCGCTCGCTTCTTCCATAGTAATTAAGCACCCGCAACTACGTAATAATTCAAACTATTAAATTACCTCTGCAAAGTCAATGTAACTTCACCTGATTAGCGCTGATAAGTATTTGTTCTCTCCATCTTCCATTCACAATCTTCCATCCTCGATTTTCGTTTCAATGCGCGTGATGGGTGTGACCACGACCATGCTCGGTATGGCGGAAAATCAATGATTTGATGACTACAGGGACCGCTTTGGCATCGGGCAACTCCTGGCCGATATCGATAAAATCAAAATCCTTCAGATCGATGCCATCGATTGAGATGATACCGGCGCCGGGAATCAGCTCCCGTTCGATAATATTGCCCATGAGCTTGGCGATATCGGCATCGAATACCAATACCAACGGCTGACCTTGATCGATATGGTCTTTCATGGCGTTCACCAGGCCCTCCGCCAGGGTCCGAATCAATGGATACGACGGTCCGAGCTCCCAGCGAATCGCCAGGGCCACCGTTCGCTCCGTATCCTGGGCATCGAATCGCTGCAATGCTCGGGTCACCGCATCGCGTATGTCCGCCACTGTGATCGTTTCGCGCTGCTCGAATTGCGGCGTGACCACTTGCAAATTGCGCAGCGGCAACAGATCGGGATGCGAAAGATAAATCGTATTGCCGCTCACCTGCACGGTGTACTGCGAAGCGCCGATGACCGTGGCACGAATGCGCACCTCCGCGGGACGCAAAGGGACGTTGCCGCCGTTCAGCTGGTTGGCTCTGGCCCGGACCTTCTTCCCGAGCTGCACGCCGAGATCGCCAAGATTGCGTTTTTCGTAACCATAGACGAACTCAGACACGCCGCCGGAAAACATCACGGCGTGAATCGGATCCTTGAACTCGATATTGGGCGTCAGCAGAAGATCTTGAACCTGAGGCGAGAGCGGACCTCGCTCCATGACTTCGAAAAGCGAGTCGCAAAGCGCCTTGGCGAACTTGTCTTTATCGTCTTCGGTCATTTTGCCGCCGAGACTCAAATCGATACCGGCCATTTTGGCGATTTTTAGCGCCGTATCTTCGAGTCTGTTGATGACGCCGTTCTCATCCATCGCGACGAGCCGCGCGCCGACTTCCACCGCGCACGTATCGATGACTTTGCCCGCCTGAACAATGGCGATTTTGCTGGTGCCACCGCCGATGTCGACATTCATTACGGTAAAATCTCCGCCCTCATGATAGGTCATGTGGACAGCGCCAGAACCATAGGACGCCAGAATCGCTTCCAGGTTGTGACCGGCGGTAGCGCAGACAAATTTTCCCGCCTCCGCGGAAAACAGCGCCGAAATCGCTTCGGCGTTCTTCTTTTTCGCCGCTTCGCCAGTCACAATCAGCGCGCCAGTATCGATATCTTCCGGAGTGAGATTGGCCTGTCGGTAAGCTTCATGAATGAAATCGGCCAGCTGATTGGTGTCGATGGTGGTCTTGTCAACATAAGGCGTTAACAGAATCGGCGACTCGTGAATGATTTCACGATTGATGACGACAAACCGGCTCGACAGCGCGACACCCTGGCGGCGCAACGTCAAGCGCGAAAAAATCAGGTGCGAAGTGGAAGAGCCGATATCGATGCCGACCGAATTGAGCGTGATCCGCTCCGATCGCCACATCGGATGATCTTCATCCATGAGCATCTCATCGCCGTCCTCGCCAAATTCGTCTTCATGTCCCTCGTGCAGCTCGAAAATTTCGCTCCCGATATTATCCATGCTCGCGTTCAATTCCTTTCTCTTCGGCTCTCATTCATCCAGGTTGCATAGCACAAGCGATTCGCTCTTGCCACTTGGCAGATGACGCGCCGTGGGCATAGACAACCTTTATTAACGGGGATAAGATGACGCTGATTTTCGCGCCATGGGACAAGAAGAATATCAGTATCTGTCGCGGTTTCTGAACCGCTTCACGCGGAGATTCAAGCTGCTCCGCGCCGTCGAGGGCGTGTGTGTTACGGCGATCTGTGCGCTGGTGCTTCTGGCACTCGGACCCGGCGTCGCTGAGCTCAAAAACTTCTTTCCTTATGCGCCGCTCGTTTACAGCGTTTTGACCGGCGCCGTGCTGCTCGCGGCGATCGGCTGGACGTTGTTCCATTTTCTGCGTCGTTTTTCGCCGGAAACGGCGGCGCTCTATATCGAACGGAAGCAACCGAGGCTGCGCAACAACCTGATCAATTCGCTTCAGCTTTATCCTCAGGTTGTCGAGCAGCGTGGGACGGCCGGTGCTTCGGCCTCGATGATCTTGGCACTGTTACGCGTCACGCGTAAACAAATTGCCGATCTTCAGGTCGCTGACCTTCTCGATACGCGCCGCTTGAAATCCGGGATCCGCCTTCTCGGTTTTGTCGCCCTACCGGTGCTCGCGATGGTTCTGTTGAATCCTTCTTGGGTGAGCGGCACCTTTGGCATGCTGACGGACCCGCTGGCTCATTTACCGCCGACAAAAACCAGCATTGAGATCGAGCCCAAAGGCGTTCGTCTGGTTCGCGGCGCGCCGCTGACGATCGAAGCCATGACCGCCGGCGCGCTGCCCCAATCCCTACAGCTGATCACGTGGAGCGGCGCAAACGAAAAAGGTGAATTGGTCGGCATGGAAAATGTTGCGATGGAAAATCTTGGCGCGGGAAAGTTCAGCGCCAAGTTCGCGCGCCTGGCAAAGACGGTTCATTATCGTGCGGTCACCGGTCCTTTTTCATCTAATACCTACACGGCCGAAGCGGTCGACCCGCCGGAAATCGCGAACGTGCACCTTGTCCTCTATCCGCCGGCTTATAGCGGCCTCGGTTCGGTTTCCGTGCCGGAGGGCAGCATCGAGGGACTCAAAGGCTCGACGGTCCGTCTCGATGCGGTCGCGACCAAGGACCTCGTCAAGGCTGAGATTGAAATGGACGACGGCAAAAAGCTCCCGCTCAAAATCGACGGGCGCAAGCTCCAAGCGACCCTTGTCCTGTTTCAAGCCCAGTCTTACCGCATCCGCGTCGAAGACGCTTACGGATTTCGCAACACACCGATCACCTATCAGCTTCGCGTCAAGCCCGACGGTTTTCCCACTGTGGATCTGCTTCGACCGACTGAGGATTTGGAGATCAATGGCGACGAAACCCTAGCGCTGGAATACACCGCGCGCGACGATTTTGGCATCGGCGAAATTGCGCTCGTGACGAAAGTCGGCGATCGTGAAGATAAGATCATCCTGCAAAAAGACGAATCCAAGCGCCTCATCATGCGTGATCAATATAACTGGGACTTGGGCAAGTTGGCATTACGCGAGGATGAAGAAGCGGTATTTTTCCTGCAAGTGTTCGACAACGACACCATTTCCGGCCCGAAAATCGGCACCTCTCGCTCAGTTCGGCTGAAGTTGAAAAATCTCAAAGGCGAGCACCAACAAGTCGCCGACATGGTTCGCGATCTGAACAATCGCATGGTCGATCTTTTGGCCGACCATCTCGAGAGACCTGCACCCGGAGAAAAGCCGGCCGTACCTCTCGAGAACGAGAAGAAATTCGAGCAGAACCTCGCGGAGGCGCTGAAACGAACCGAGGACGTGATGCGCCAAACGGAGAAAGATCGCATGTCGGACTTTGCGACATGGAGCGATCTCGAGGCACTCAAACGCAATCTCGAATACACCCAGAATGAGCTGTTGAAAAAACAAGAACAGGCGGCGAGCTCAGAGGATAAGCTCAAAGCCCATGATCAGATCGCTGGCGAGCTCGAGCGCATGTCGCTGTTGTCCGAAGACATCGGCAAGAGACTGAAAGCTCAGGAACTGGCCTCCACTGCGCAAGACTTGACGCGCAATCAGGAACGGCTGATGGACGCTTTGGAAAAGCTGCAAAGCGGCGACAAAAACCTGGACGCGATTATGAAACAGATCTCGGATCTGGCCAACACGCTGCAAAGCTTGCAGCAGGCATTGTCGCAACTCGCCCAGCAGATGCCCGATGATTTCATGAACGCGGAGAATATGCAGGGTCTCGGCTTCGATGACATGTTCCGGGCCTTGCAGGAGATCCAAAAAAAACTCAAGGAGGGAGACATCGAAGGCGCTCGGCAGCTGGCGCGAGAGTTGTTCAATCAGATGGCGCAGATGGTTGCGGCGTTACAAAATGCCCAGCGCTCCACGATGGCCTCCGGTATGGGCCGCATGCAAGGCGAGATGCAGCGCCAGAGCAGTGAGCTTCAGGAGATCGCTCGCGAGCAGCAGGAAATCCTGATGAAGACCGAGGGCATGAACAATGCCGCGTTGACCGAGCGCGATGCCGCGTTGAAAAACAAGCTCGACCGGTTTCTTGAGAAAGCCATTGCAGAGTTGGGCCAGCTCACCGATCTTTTTCCCGATCGCGAAGGGCCCGACGATCCCAGCCTGTTGACCAATCTCGATGACGCGACCATGAATTCGCTACTGAAAAATTTGATCGCGAAGCTCAGCAACAAAGACTTTCCCGGCTATAAGGAGGGAGACGGCCGGGCGCGCAAGGAGCTTGCGAAAAACCGCAGCCGAACGCAGGAAGCGCGAGCTCAGCGGGCCGAGAAGAGCCTCGATAACATTAAATCGGAGCTGGAGTCCATGCTTAACCAGCCGGGGCAGGCGTTGTCGGATGCCGAGAAACGCGACCTCCGGGATCTCGCCAATCGGCAGGATGTGCTGAGAGAGCGAACCAACGAGCTGCATGAAAAATTGGAGTCGCTGTTTCAGCTGTTTCCGCAGCTCGACCCCAAAATCGTGCAAAACATTGGTGAGGCCGGGAGCTCGATGGGCGGCGCCCACGAGCGTCTCGGTCAATTGGATTCCCGCGGCGCGGTGCCACCGGAACAAACCGCTCTCGATCGCCTGTCACAGTCCCAGCAACAGATGCAATCGTCGATGCAGCAAATGGCGCAGCGCGGGCAGATCGGTAATATGCCGATGACTCGCCTGTTCCGTCAGGGCCGGTTTCTCCCTTACGGTTCGATGATGCCGCTTCCCGGCATGCCGCAGTTTCCCGACTTCAACATAGAAAACGGCTTCAGCGGTTTGGATACCGAAAAGTTCCGCCTTCCGGGGAAAGACGAATATAAGGCGCCGCGCAACTTCCGCGAAGAAATTCTCGAGTCATTGAAGCACGGCGTGCCGCCGCAAATGAAAGATCAGATCGAGCGTTACTTCAAAAATCTTTCCGAGTGATCCTGGTGTCCTGCCGTAGAGCTTTTTCCAATTATTGGCCGTGGTCGTCGGGTCGTTGGTGCCAGGCGTCGAACTTCGCGCTGTGGCTTGGCCTGGTTGTTCTGCTTTGTGTTTTGGCGCCGATAGGCTCCTTCGGTGCCGAAGCCGATCCGAAGTTTAAAGCCGGCGAAGAGTTGCTCGATGCCGGACGGATTGCCCAGGCGGAAGAATTTGCCGCCAAAGCGCTCAAGGAGCAGCCAAAATCCGCCGCCGCTTTGGACTTCGACGCTCGAGTCAAATTTTACCAAGGACGCTACGCCGAGGCTTTAGCTATTCTCAATCGGGCGCTCGCCATCGACTCGTCGAACCAAAGACGCCAGGCCCTAAAGCTTTTCAGCCAGCTCACCCTCGACGTTCATAAGTCACTGAAGCCGTTCGAGAGCGCGCACTTCGTGCTTTTCGCTGATGAAAAGCGCGATGGCATTCTTGTCCCTTACGCGCTGGACACGCTCGAGAAAACTTATCAAACGACCGGCGCCGAGCTCGGCTTTTTCCCAAAAGAAAAAGTCCGCGTCGAAATCGCGCCGGATGCGACCAGCTTCAATGCGATTTCCACTCTGTCGCTGCGTGATATCGAGGAAACCGGCGCCGTCGGCATCTGCAAGTTCAATAAGCTAATGCTCATTTCACCGCGCGCGCTGAGCTTTGGCTACCGTTGGCTCGATTCCCTCAGCCACGAATACCAGCACTATGCGATCGTCGCCCTGAGCAACAACCAGGCGCCGATTTGGCTGCACGAAGGCATGGCGCGGTTTTATGAGACGCGCTGGCGCAAGCCCGCGCCCGCGAAAGATGCCGCCGAGGATTATCTCACGCCGGCCAATCAGACCTTGCTCGTCCATGCTCTGGAGAAGAATCAATTCGTCGGTTTCAAAAAAATGGAACCCTCGCTCATTTATTTGGAAACACCGGAGCAAGTCCAGCTCGCATATGCCGAGGCCGCCTCGGCCGTCGACTTCATCAACCAGAGCAAGGGGCGCGAGGGCGTGCGCGAATTGCTCGCGACCTTGAACGACAAGCCCACACCGGAAGCCATCGAAAAGGTCTACGGCATGTCTTTCGACAACTTCGAAAGCAAATGGAAAGACTTTCTCAAAAGCAAAGGACTCAAGGAAATCGAAGGCAGCCGCGTGCGTAAGCTCAAGGTCAAAAAAGATCAACGCGAAGACGAGGAAGTCGTGGAGCTGAAAGAAATCCAGTCGGCGGTGGCCCGGAACCGGACCTATCTCGCCGATCAGCTGCTCGCCAAGGGACGCGCATCGGCGGCGGCCAATGAATACCAGCGCGCCTTGCAGGCGAGCCCGCGTTCACCGGTGATTCTGTACAAGCTCGGCCGTATCATGGTCGAGAGCAATCGTCCTGACGACGCCTTGCCGCTGTTTCAGCAAGCTCTCGAGATCGACCCTGATAACGTCAATGTCTATGTGCAGCTGGGTCGGGCCGAGCACGCCAAGAAGAATTTCAAAGCAGCTCGGGCCGCGCTCGAGGAAGCGATTCAGATCAATCCCTTCAACCCGCTCATCTATCGCTTGCTGGGCGATGCCTACAGTGCGCTCGGAGATCAGGAAAAAGCCCGCTCGGCCAAAACGGCGCTGGAGAGACTGGGCGCGAGCAGAAATTAGCCAGAAGGGACGTCATGGAGTTACCCGAGATACAGCAGCACGAAATCGCCGAAATTGAAGACTTCGCTGCCAAGCGCGACAGCATGCTTGGCGAAATCCGCAAAGTCATTGTTGGCCAGGATCACGTCATCGAGGAAGTTTTGATCGGGCTATTCGCCAAAGGGCATTGTTTACTGGTTGGCGTTCCCGGATTGGCAAAAACGCTTTTAATCAGCACCCTCGCGGAAATCTTGGATCTCGAATTCAATCGGATTCAGTTCACGCCCGATTTGATGCCTTCGGACATCACCGGAACGGACATCCTGCAGGAAGACGCCGGCACCGGCAAACGAAGCTTTCAGTTTCTCAGGGGACCGATCTTCACCAACATTCTGCTGGCGGACGAGATCAACCGGACGCCGCCGAAAACTCAAGCCGCGCTTTTGCAGTCTATGCAGGAGTACAAAGTCACCGCGGGAGGCAGCACGTTTGCGCTGTCTCTGCCGTTTTTTGTCTTAGCGACGCAAAATCCCATCGAGCAGGAGGGCACCTATCCTCTTCCCGAAGCGCAGCTCGATCGGTTCATGGTGAACATCGAAATCGGCTACCCCAACTTCGAAGACGAAGTGCAGATCGTGATGCAGACAACCTCGACGAATAATCCAGCGCCGCGAAAAATTCTCGACGCGGCGGCAATTTTGCATTATCAGGAGCTGGTGCGAAAAGTTCCGGTTTCCCCGTTTGTCGTTTCCTACGCCGTCGCGCTCGCTCAACGCTCGCGCCCTCAGAGCCCGGATGCCTCACCGTACGTGAAGGACTACGTCGAATGGGGCGCGGGCCCGCGCGCATCCCAATATCTGATTCTCGGCGCCAAGGCGCGCACGATCCTGCAGGGCCGCTATGCGGTCTCCATCGAGGACATTCAAGCCCTTGCTCCTTCCGTGCTGCGCCATCGCATCGTGCCCAACTTCAAAGCTCAAGGTGAAGGATTGTCCTCGCGCGATATCATCGGCCGCCTGCTCACCGAAGTAAAACCGTCGAGCGACGGTAAGCTCGGCAAGTAAAAACTTCAGGCATCGCAGAACGAGCGCAAGCTCAACGAGTGCAGCAACGCTTGCTGGATTCCCTTATCCGCCGGTGGTACAAATCCGAGGATAGAACATCGAGGATGGAGTATGGCAATCCTCGATGCTCCATCTTCCATCCGCGGCGTGAGATCGGATCCAATGGCGACCCACGATAAGAACTACTTCGATCCCAAAGTGCTGACGGGAATCTCGAACCTCGCGCTGCGCGCCCGCTGGGTCGTCGAAGGGTTGATGTCGGGTGTGCACCGGAGCCGCGCCAAGGGCTTTAGCGTTGAGTTCGAAGAGCACCGCGAGTACTCGCCGGGGGACGAAATCCGCCGCATCGATTGGAAAGCGCTCGGAAAATTCGACCGTTACTATATCAAAGAATACGAGGATGAAACCAATTTGCGTGCCTATCTGGTGCTCGACGCCAGCGCCTCTATGAATTACGCGTCCGATGGCATTAGCAAGTTCGATTACGGCTGCACGCTGACCGCATCCCTCGCCTATTTGATTCTCAAACAGCAAGACTCCGTAGGACTGGTCACGTTTTCGGACCGCGTCGAAGCATTCATTCCGCCTCGGGCGAAGCGCGATTATCTGACGCAGATTCTGCATGCGCTGGAAAACCGCGGTCCCGGCGGCGACACCAATGTCGGTAAAATTCTCGAGGACATCGCCGGCCAGGTAAGGCGGCGCGGGCTGATCGTTCTGGTTTCCGACCTGCTCGATGATCCAGACGCGATCCTCAAGGGACTGCGCCATTTTCGCTTCAAGGGCAATGATGTCATCGTGTTTCACTTACTCGATCAGGCCGAGCTCGACTTGCCCTTCGAGGGCAACATTCTGTTCGAGGATTTGGAAGCGGCAAATCTGCAAGTCATCGCCGACCCGCGCGCGATCCGCTCGACGTATCAGCAAGTCGTGCAGGAGTTCATCGGGAACGTTCGCAAGCAGTGTCACGATAGCGCCATCGATTACCAAGTCATCTCCACTGCCACCCCTCTCGATCGCGCGCTCGCCAGCTATCTCAGTTGGAGAGGCTAGTGTCTTTCAGGCAAACTGCGCAGAAAGATAGCATCGCCATTCGGCACCAACGCGCAGTCGGAGGAGTGCCTGGCATGCGCCCTCTGGATGCTTGGCACCGATCGGGTTTGGCGCAAGCGTTCAGCGGCGTCATGACGAAAAAGCAACGTCTCGTTCACGCGATTTCATTCTCGAACTGCGAGCGCTGATGTCGCTCTTTTTTCTTTATCCGATTTTTCTCTTCGGCCTTGCGGCGGCGGCGTTACCGGTCCTCATTCATCTCCTCAACCGGCGCAAATTGAAACGCATTCGGTTTCCGGCTGTCCGTTTTATCTTGCTTTCGCAAAAACGTATCTCGCGGAGTTATCGTCTGCGGCATTGGATTTTACTGGCGCTTAGGACTTTGGCCATCGTGCTTCTCGCGCTCCTTCTGGCCAATCCAATCTTCCAGACAGGCGCCGGACTTTTCGCCGGCGGCGGGCCGGTTGCGCTCGTCGTGCTCCTCGACAATTCACTCAGTATGACCTGGAGCGGTGACGGCAATGGTTTCAAGCAAGCGAAAGACGCAGCGCGGCTATTGATCTCGGCCTTGAGCGAGGGCGATCGAGCCGCCATCATTCCGACCAATTTATCAGCTGATGAACCGTTTCGACTGAAGGGTCAAAAGGACGTGCTCTTGAGGGAGCTGGACGCCATCGAGATTGCGGATGGCACAGCGAATCTTAACCTTGCCTTAAGCAAAGCTTATGAGTTGTTGCAGCAACCGGCCGGGCAAAAAGAAATTCGTTTGGTAACTGACATGGGGCTTACGGGTTGGGATCAATTCACCGTTGCCGCCTTGAAGCAAGTCGATCCGTCGATCCCGTTCAAGTTGATTCATATCGGCAGAAAAGAACAGCCGCTGAACGGCACGGTCAGGGAAATCCGCTTGGCGAGTCAAGGCGTCGGCGCCAATCTGCCCCTGCAGATCGAAGCGACCGTGACAAACTTCGGCGAAAGAGAGATCAAGGATGCCCTGGCGCAACTCACAATCGACGGCCAAAATCGCGCCCAGAAGCTCGTTACGGTGCCGCCGAGATCGGAAAACAGCGTCAGCTTTCAAACCCGACTCGGCCAACCCGGCGCACACGCGGCACAGATCATCCTCAAAAAAGACGGATTGGCCGGAAACTCCAGCACCAACTTCACCCTCGATGCGCAAGACAAGCTCAAGGTTCTGGTGGTCGACGGCGATCCACAGACATCCTTGATTCAAAGCGAGACTTTTTTTCTGAGCCGGGCCCTCGATCCCTCGGGAGAGAGCGATGGTTCGGTTTTTCTTCCCACTGTGATTTTAGCTGACGGCTTGAATAGCGCCTCGTTGGAAAGCTATCAAGTTGTGATTCTGTGCAATGTCGGGTCACTCCCCGATAGCTTCACTGCGAAGCTGCCGAGTTTTTTGCAAGCGGGCGGCGGCCTGTTGATTTTTAGCGGCGATAAGTTTCAGCCGGAAATTTATAATCAAAGATTGTCACGCAATTTGCCCGGCCAACTGGGCGAAAAAAAACTCGCTCCGGAAGCCAACGGTGAAAAGATCGGCAAGTTCGACGCCGGCCATCCGGCGCTGCAGTTTTTATCCGATGCGATCCTGCAGGAATCAATCAAATCGGCACGGGTATGGGGCTACTTCCGCACCGCGGGCGTACGATCACCGTTGATTTCGCTCGCCAACGGCGATCCACTATTAGTCGAACAAAAGATCGGTGCGGGAAAAGTCATTTTCATGGCCACGGCGGCGGACCGGGATTGGACGGATTTGCCGCTGAAAACCGCTTATCTGCCGTTGATCCAGTCGTTGACCCAGTACCTCGCTGGGGGCAAACGCGGCGGCTTGGACGCGGGCATTGCCGTCGGGAGCATCAAAGAGCTGGCGCTGCCGCCGAGCTACGTCGGAAAAAATCTCCGCCTCACGAAGCCGGACAAGCAAACCCGTGATGTCCAGATCAGCGCCGCGAAAGATCGGGCAATCGCCGCGATCGAATATAACGATCGCGCTGGTTTTTATCGGCTGTCCATACCGGCGGGCGGCGAGAAGGACGGCGCGGTGCCGCAAGTCTATGCGGTTAATCCGCCGTTTCTCGAATCTCGTCTCGACGAAATCAGCGCGAGCGAACTGCAAGCGAAGCTCAAACCGATACACCCCGAGGTCGTTCCCGTCGAGGCGCTTAAAGAGGGAGGTAAGCGCACGGATCTCGCGCTTCCGCTGGTCGCGTTCTTGATGATCACATTGCTCTTCGAAGGCTGGCTCGGCGGGCGGTTTTAGACGACAGAGCAGTAACGGAAGACGAGGAGAATTTCACCACGAAGTGGTTCATGAACTTTGATCGCCTACAGAGAATGAAAGATTCCTACTCCGACACGAGTTGTCATTCCCGCATGCTTTTAGCGGGAATCCAGGTTTGTTCCCCGGCCTTCGCGGGTATGACGAAAGAAGGCATGCCTCGTTCGGCAGGTGCGAGCGAATTTTCGAAGGAGACGCGAAGGACACGAAGTTCTAGAACCTTCTCTTCGTGAACTTCGTATGCTTCATAGTAAAGAGAAAATGATCCAATGAATCGTCGTCAGTTCGTCCGAATCCTTGCATACGGTCTTAGTGGCTCGCTACTGCCCGGAGTGTTAGACGCAGCAGAATCCGACGACAAGCGCCGGCTCCAGTTTACATTTGCCCAAATCAAATATCGGGGCGGCGATTGGAATCCGCACCCGCTGGCTGTGACGCCGCTCCTCGAGGAGTTGATGGCGCGGACGAGTGTAGAAGCGGCCAACGCGAAGCGCGAAGTGACCTTGTCCGATCGCGATCTGTTCAATTACCCGTTTCTTTATTTAGCCGGCAAATACGAATTCGAGCCCTTTAATCAGGAGGAAGTCGAAACACTGCGGCGCTTTCTGAGCTACGGCGGTTTTCTGCTCATTGACGATGCGCTCGGCCAGCAAGGATATGGCTTCGACAAGTCGGTGCGCCGCGAGCTGCAGCGCATCTTTCCTGGCAATGAACTCAAGCGCCTACCGTCGGGACATGCAGCGCTCCGAAGCTACTACCTTTTGCGCCGGGTCGGCGGCGTGCGGATCGCCAGCCCGAACCTCGAAGGGATTTCCATCGGTACGTCGACACCGGTGATTTATTGCCAAAACGATCTCGGCGGAGCCTGGGAGCGCGATCAGTTGGGCAATTGGACCAATCCGTGTACTCCGGGCGGCGAGCCGCAGCGCAAGGATGCCTTTCACCTCGGGATCAATATCATCCTGTACGCGATGACTGAAAACTATAAAGACGACTTGATCCACGTTCCGTTCATCCGCCGGCGTCTGACCAGGTAAACATGAGCGACCTCTATATTCTTGGCGCTTTGCCCTGGTGGCTTGTCGCGCTCATCGCTGGCGCCGCAGCCGCACTTTTGGTGCGTCAGTTCATTAATTTACGCGAGCGCCTCTCGCGTGGACAAACAACCTTTCTCACGCTGGTTAGAACGTGTGTCTATGCGGGGTTGATTTTTTTTCTTTTGGGTCCGGCTCTGATCGACAAGCGGGTTACCAAGCTTCGCCGGCCGCTCACGTTGCTGATCGATACTTCCCAAAGCATGGGTTTTCCCGCTAGCGCCAAAGCCGGTGCGCCGGATAAGCCGGTGAATAGCAGGCTGGATCTGGTGCGACAAAAGCTCACCGCAGGTCAAACTCCGCTTCTGCAACGACTCAACCGCGACTACGATTTACACATCATTCGCTTCGGTACCGGAACCGAGCCCATCGCGCCGGAAAATATCCCCCGTCTACGGCCTCAGGATCCCGGCACCCGTTTGATCGAAGTGCTGCAAAGCACAGCCAAGGACCCGGCGGCGCGCTCCGGAATGATTGTATTCACCGATGGGATTTCCAACGGTGAAGCCAAAGCTGTAGACGGTGCTAGCATCGGCGCTCCGGTGTTCACGGTGGGTGTTGGCGAAACTCAGGGATTCACCGATCTTCGCATCGCCAGTTTCGGCGCGCCGGAATTCGCTTTTCGCGGCCGCGAGTTCAAGATCGAGCTGACGGTTCAGGCCTTCGGCCTGAAGGGTAAATCCGTGCCGCTGTTTTTTAATCGTGGGAAAAACCTCATCGCCACACGCAACATTACCATTGATGCGGACCCCTTCGAGCAAAAGGTGACATTGAGCTTCACGCCCAAAGAGCTCGGCACCCATACATTTTCGGTGAGCCTGCCGCCGCAGCCCGGCGAACAAATTCCGCAAAACAATCAGCGGGAATTCAAAGTGGACGTCGGACGGGACAAGATCCGCGTCCTGACTTTATCCGGTTCGCCGGCATGGAATTACCGTTTTCTGCGCATGGCGCTGAAACAAGATCCGTTGGTGGAACTGGTCTCATTTGTGTTTTTGCGCACACCCACCGATACGGTCGATGTCCCCGAAAACCAGTTGAGCCTGATTCCGTTTCCCATCGACGACATTTTTTTGGAAGAGCTGAAAAACTTCGATGTAGTTGTGTTAGATGATTTTTCCTATCGTGCCTATTTCAATCCGGTGTACCTGGAGCGGGTGCGGGATTTTGTCCGCGACGGTGGTGGGCTGGCGATGTTTGGCGGTGCGCGCTCCTTTGACAACGGCGGCTATGGCGACAGCGCTTTGCGCGAAGTGCTGCCGGTGGAGCTCGATGGCAAGGGAACTTTTCAAGCACGCGGCGAGGTCCAAGCGACGCTTACGCCGGCGGGCAAAGCGCACCCGATCACGCGCTTGCTGCCCGACAGCAAAGCCAACGAGGAGACTTGGCGCAAGATGCCCGCGCTCACTGGCGTTAACCCGGTGCGCAGCGTCCGCGGCGAGACACTGCTGACAGCAGCCGGCGATGGCGCCCAACCCGGCGCTCCATTGCTTGCGATCGGGCGTTTTGGCAAAGGCAGAACTCTGGCGCTGATGAGCGATGATGCCTGGCGCTGGAACTTCATCGCGGTCGGCAACAAAGAAACGCCGCAAAACCATTTGAAATTTGTTCGCCAGTCGATCCGGTGGCTCGCCCAAGAACCCGCCTTCGAGCAAGTGCAAATTTTTCCGATCGCGACCACGCAGCCGGGAGAAAAGGTCCCGATCAAGATCAAAGTGTTGAACGATGACTTCACGCCGGTGCGCCAAGCCGCGGTTCAGGTTCGTGTGTTCAGCCCGGAAGGCGAGCCCATCGTGGTTCCAACCGCGCCGGAAGGCGAAGAGGGCGAATACGGTGGCGAGTTTACGCCGACCAGGGAAGGGATTTATCGGGTCGAAGCCGAAGCGAGCGCGAGCGGCAAAACTTTGGGTAAAGACAAGAACAGTTTCACTGCGGCGTACTCCTACGGCGAAATGGATGACGGCTTGCCTCGTCTCGATCTACTCAAAAAGATCGCCGAATCGAGCAAAGGCGAATACATTTCAATCAACGATTGGAATGACCGGACCTTCGACAAAATCGCAGCGAAGCTCGAGCAGATCGCGCCGTCGGAAATCGTCGAGCAGCGCCAGGTCCGTCTATGGAACAATCTATGGCCATTCGGCCTCATTCTCACCCTGCTCAGCATCGAATGGTGGATGAGACGAAAATGGGGGCTCATTTAATAGATTGTCTCGGGTCTAGAGGTTTGAGTTCGAAAGTCCAAACGCGAGACTCTAGACGCTAGACCGTAAACGCCAGTACGCGTGACTCAAGGTGCGCCCGAAACTAAGAATAGACTTATTACTTCTGATCTTCTTGTCGATCGCGATACCAAAACGCGGTCTGGCCTTCTGCCATGAGCTCGAAGTAGTTCAAAGCGGTCTCATGCGCGTGGCAATGGTTGCCGCTCCAGTCGTGATCATTGAATGGATGGGCCATTCAACATTTCAAATTAATTCATCGAAGGGCACGCGGATTCTGACCGATCCACACGGCGCTTTCGACTTGCCTCATCCGACATTGCCGCAGCACATCGTCACGACCAGTCACCAGCACGGCCCGCACAATAGCGTGCACATGGCGCCCGGCACGCCGGTGATCCTTCACGGACTCACGCCGACGGGCGAAGACTGGCAAAAAATTTCAACCACGATTCGGGATGTTTCCGTTTACGCCGTGCCCGCCTATCACGACAAAAGCCAGGGCATGCAACGCGGCAAGAATGCCATTTTTGTCTTTCGCGTGGATGACATTTGCATCGCGCATCTCGGCGATTTGGGCCATGTTTTGACTCCCGAGCAACTAAAAATGATGGGCAAAATTGATATTTTACTCATGCCCATCGCCGGCGGCTACTTCACCGTCACTCCCGCCGAAGCCCGCGATGTCACCAAACAGGTCAACCCGAAAATTGTCATCCCCATGCATTTCTGGTGGGAACGGGCCGTGCAAGAGTTTGTTCAAGACATGCCTAACGTCAAGAGGTTAAATACCCCGGTGCTCAAAATAGCCAAATCCGAATTGCCGAAATCCACCGAGGTTTTTGTAATGCCTTGGGGGCAGAAATAAACAGTGCTTTCCATCGCGTGCGATTCGTAGGTGAATCAAAAATTCCCATGCGGGCCCTCGGAATCTGATCAACAAAAATGGCTGCATGCGCAGGAATGACAGAGAGCTGGAGCATTCGCTAAATTAAATTTCTCTTGCTAACGCGCTAAGCGGTCAAGTAAACGCGAGGGTATTCATGAAAGCCATTCGAATTCACAATCACGGCGGCCCGGAAGTATTGGCCTACGAGGATGTTCCAGTCCCGGAGCCTGGGGCGGGAGAAGCGCGCGTCAAGATCGAGGCGAGCGGCGTCAATTTCATCGATATTTATCATCGCATCGGTCTCTACCCGATGAACCGACCCTGCATTCTGGGCAGTGAGGGAGCAGGTATCGTCGACGCGCTGGGAGAGGGCGTCAGCGAAGTAAAGCCAGGCGATCGGGTTGCTTATGCGATGATTCCGGGATCCTACGCCGAGTACGCCGTGGTTCCAGCCGTCAAGCTTGTGCCGGTTCCTGACGACATCGATGCGAAATCAGCCGCGGGCATTATGCTGCAGGGAATGACGGCGCACTATCTCAGCCATAGCACCTATCCATTGCAAAAAGGCGACACCGCGCTCGTTCACGCGGCGGCTGGAGGAGTGGGGTTGCTGCTCGTTCAGGTCGCTAAATTACTCGGCGCCAAAGTGATCGGTACAGTTTCCACCCAGGCCAAAGCGGATCTTGCCCGCAGGGCTGGAGCGGACGAAATCATCCAATATACGCAGGACGATTTTCTCGCTGAGGTGAAGCGAATCACCAATGGCCAAGGCGTGCACGTAGTATACGATTCGGTGGGCGCAACGACGTTCGAGAAGAGCCTCGATTGCCTCCGACCGCGCGGCTATCTGGTGCTGTTCGGGCAATCGAGCGGACCGGTCGCCGCTTTCGATCCAGCAAAGTTGGCCGCCAAAGGCTCGCTCTTTCTCACCCGCCCGAGCCTAGCGCACTATGCCTTGACTCGTGCGGAGCTGTTGCGCCGTGCCACCGATCTGTTTGATTGGATGCAAGCGGGAAAGCTCAACTTGCGGATCGAAAAAAGCTTGCCGCTGCAGGACGCGCGTGAAGCCCAACAGCTTCTCGAAAAACGTAAAACCACAGGCAAGCTGATTCTTATTCCTTAGCTGAAGGGTTTTGCCCTCGTGCTGCTCGGGGTGGGCGCGATTCGACGGTGTCGTAAAACTTTTTTCGCTGCTCCGGAGTTAACGTCGCTTTTGCTTGCTCGATCACCTTTATCCGAGCAATCCGCAGATCCGCCCGTAGTTTTTCCGTCTCACGAACTTTGGCTTCGACTTTGGCAAGATCGACGGTCGGAGTATCCAGTAAACCGGCGATATCGAGTTCGACGATCCTGAGGTCGGCATTGTTACGGATGCTGAGGCGCTCGAAGTTGTCGCGTAGTTGCTCGATTTTTTTCCCCTGATCGGCCGAAAGACCCAACGCTTCTCTGCGATTGAGCATTTCCGAGATTACCGGGCGGTTTTCCACGTTTTCCCGGCCGACGCCGAAGCGCTCCCGGAAACGATCGCTCCACTCTTGAAGAACTTGCTGAAGGCGATCCCAGGCATCGCCGACCTCATCGGGAATGGAGGGCCGCGATTTTTCCCCCTCGGCTGCGCTCGCACAAATCCCCGATCCGAGCGCGACTGCCAACACGATCGCGTTTATAAGCTTTCGCATACGCAAATCGTTGGATTGAGATTCAACCCAAATCGATCACGGCCAATCTACCACCCCGAGATCCGGCACATTGACAATGTCCGTGCGCACGTCTTTGACACCAGGAATAGTTTTGATTTTTGTCACCAGGGTCTCCTCCGAAACCCAACTGGGAACCGAGCCGGAGACTGCGACATTGCCAGCCGAAGCTTTGACGTCCAGACGAGTCCGCGTGGCGTCCGTCGACATTGCCAGCACCGCCCTGACCTGAGATGCCAAAGCGAAATCTTCGAACGCCTGTTTCGAACCGGGCGTGATCTGGTAATCCGGCTGCCGTAGGGTTTCCAAAATCAGATGTTTAATCGTGTTGACGCTCATGCGCCCGAGGTTCACCACGAGATCAAACCGGCTCGCATCGCACCAGTCGACACCGAACATCCCCATGAGCCGCCGACTGCGCGCTTTGTCGGTCTCATCGATAAATTTTCGCGCCGCAGCGTCGCTCAGCCCCTGACGGGCTTTGACCTGCTCGATCCTTCTTTCCATGGGAGCGGTCAGCAAAACCTTCAGCACGTGTTTGTAATCGGGCAAAAGCTCGTGTCCCAAATGACCATGGTAAACGAGGTTCTCTTGTCCCTCGGTAACAGCGATTTGGCAAAAAGCAGCCTGCAGAGCGACGCGATAAGGCTGGAGATTCTCCATAAACCTGCTCCACCAGTTTGGTTCTCGCTCGACGATTTTGCTAAGCTTCGCCTCCGGGATACCGTATCGCAGGCTCGCTTCCACCAGCACCTCCCGACTGATGCAACGACAACCGAGCGATTGCGCCAATGCGCCGGCGAGTTCTTCGCCGCTACCCGATGCGCCTTGGTAAATCGTAATAATGGCCATGGATGAACCTCCCCTGCGACTCGGATTACGTTTTCGATTTTATGCTGCGCACGAATATTTTCGGCCTATGGGCTGATCCTCAATGTGGCGTGTTGGCGCCAGAAATAGGCGGCCATCACTGCAGCGGCGAGTAAATTTCCGACCAGCACGGATGGCCATGCAAGAGCCCTCAAAATCGGCTCTGCGAACACCAACGCAGCTCCGACAAAACCAAACTCAAAGATCACAAACAGCAGAAGAATGCCAAATCCCACATGGA
>Ga0070664_100000662_pt1 | contig 26301 bp, 24 predicted proteins | sample KBSC73metaG_FD_65863 | JGI IMG/M metagenome (GOLD analysis project Ga0070664, IMG submission 65863) | Corn rhizosphere microbial communities from Kellogg Biological Station, Michigan, USA - KBS C7-3 metaG | ecosystem: Host-associated > Plants > Roots > Rhizosphere > Soil ... | reverse complement strand
CGCCCGCAACCGCAGGCACGCCCGCAACCGCAGGAGCGCTCGCAACCGCAGGAGCGCCCGCAACCGCAGGAGCGCCCGCAGCCGCAAGCACGACCGCAGCCGCAGGAGCGTCCGCAACCGCAGGCGCGGCCGCAGCCGCAGGAGCGCCCGCAGCCGCAGCAGGAGCGCCCGCAGCCGCAGGCACGACCGCAACCGCAGGAGCGCCCGCAACCGCAGGCGCGGCCTCAGCCGCAGCAGGAGCGCCCGCAACCGCAGCAGCGCTCACGAGGCAACGACAAGGATAAGGACAAGGATAAGGATAAGGACAACAACTGAACGGGGCGCGCACGTCCGGGCACGACGCGGCGTGCGCGCTACTTCGAGCTTCGCGACGCCTCGATCTTGCGATCTTCGCTCTTGGCCGCCTGCATCGCCTCGGGCTCCAGGCGCTCGGCCACTTCGTTCTGCCGGATGAAGAAACCCCAGCCGACGAGCAGCCCCGCGGCGGTGAGGCCTATGGCGGCGGCATACGGCAGGTTCGCGGGGTTCTCGCGGCTGAAATGAAACACCGCGACCAGCGCTTCGATCGACATCGACACCACGAGCACGACCATGAAGCGCGAAAGGAATCGTCGCACGCGGGTCGGGGCGCTCATGTGGGCCTCGCGCTGCACTTCCTCCTCGACGATCGTTTGCGCAAGCTCGAGCGCGGCCACCGCGATCGTCAGAAGCGCGATGGCGTCGAGCACGTGGCTCAGGCGATCCGCCATCTGCACCGACTCGGCGGGCGCCACCACCTGCCACAGCTCGTAGCCGGAGAAGGCTAGGAGCCCGAGCGCGGCCAGCACGAACAGCGTGCTGATGACGAGGTGCGCCGCGGGGAAGATCCGCAGCAGCACCTTCATCGGCGCCGGGCTTTCCTTGCGATCGACCACGGCCCCGGAAAGCCGAACGGTCTACCGGATCGACATGCCCGACGGGGGTCCGGACGTCGACATGCCGCCGCCGGTGGCCCGCGGAACGGTGATCTGGGGCAGCTTGATCCCGTCGCGTGAAGTGTCCGGCGGGGCTGCCGAGCTGCCCGGTCCGTACGGGGTCGAGGAGCGCATGCCGGCCACGATTTCGTCGACGGTGGCCGGGCCGCCGCGGGTCGCGAGATTGATGCGGTCGATCGCCGGGCAGTTGTCGGTGTCCATCGCGATCAGCTGCTGGCCGCGGGCGCGGAGCGCGTCGCGGGCCGGCGCGCCATCCTCGCTCAGGTCGACCGGCGAAAGGGCGCCCTGGTAGATGACCTCGTTGCTGCGATCGACGATGGCGTAGCAATTGAACGCCGCAGCCGGTGTCGAAACCACGACGAGCGCCGCAGCCGCGGCCGCCCAGGAGATTCGCGATCCGCGCATGAGCTTCTCCTTTGTCAAAAAATGCGAAACGGCTTTCATCGTAAGCTTGCGTGCACGCCGCCCGCAACGCATTTGATCGGCAGCCGGACGCGCGGGCCGGCGACCGTGGACGATTGCCCACAGTTTTGCGATTCAGCACGGGAGGCCGCATGAAATCGCTGACCAGCGCATTGCTGCTCCTGCTCGCCGTGGCGATTCCCGCACCGGCGGCCGGGCCGCAGGAAACGACCTATTTTCCGGTGCCGCAGGGCGCGCATCCCCACGACGTCGCCGCAACGCCGCAGGCGCGCGGCCCTGTCTACTACACCGCGCAGGCAACCGGCCGGCTCGGAATTCTCGATCCTGCAAACGGGAAGGTCGTCGAGGTCCCGCTCGGCGACGGCTCTGCGCCGCACGGCGTCGTCGTCGGCCCCGATGGCGCGCCATGGATCACCGATGGCGGCCAGAACGCCATCGTGCGCGTCGATCCGGCCACGCATGCGGTCAAGCGCTACCCGTTGCCCGAATCGGCCCCGAGCGCCAACCTGAACACGCTGACGTTCGATCGCAGCGGACGCGTGTGGTTTACCGGGCAGAGCGGCTATTACGGACGCGTGGATCCGGCGAGCGGCGACGTGCGCGTCTGGCGCGCTCCGCGCGGCAGCGGACCCTACGGCATCACGACGACACCCTCGGGCGACGTCTATTACGCGTCCCTCGCGGGCAGCCACATCGCGCGCATCGACGTTACAACGGGCGAGGCGACGGTCATCGAGCCGCCCACGCGCAACCAGGGTGCGCGCCGCGTGTGGTCCGATTCGAAAGGCAACGTCTGGGTGAGCTACTGGAACACCGGGCAGGTTGGCCGCTACGATCCGGCGAAGCGCGCATGGACCGAGTGGAAATTGCCGGGCGATGCGCGCACGTACTCGGTGTGGGTCGATCCGGACGACCACATCTGGTTGACCGACTGGACAGCGAATGCGATCGTCGAATTCGATCCGGCGGCCGCAAAGTTCACGAGCTATCCGTCGGATCGCGAAGGGGCCAACGTGCGCCAGATGCTGGGCCGCGCCGGCGAAGCATGGGCCGCCGAGTCGGGCACCGATCGCCTGGTGCGGATCGTCACGCGATAGGCGACGACCGCGACCATCAGCGCGGCGGCGGCCTCCACCGTCAGCGCGGCGGGGGCGTCGTCAGCGCGGCGGTGCGCCGTTCGGCGCAAGCCGCTGCCAGCCGCGCGGGCACGCGCGGACGGCCGGGTAGTAGCCGGAATCGGGACAGTAGTACTGCACCCTGGGCGGCGGAGGCACCGGCGCTACCGTCGCCGGCAGTTCGACGTAGGTGTCGGTGGGATCGTAATAGGTCGAAGACGGGTAGCCATAGTAAGCCGGATACGCGTCGTAATAGGTGTACGGGGACGTGTACGCCGGATAGCCGTAGTAACCATAATAGGCGGGCCCCCACCAGTACGACGGCCAGCCGACATACGCGCCGCTCCAGCCGTAGTAGCTCCGGTAACCGCCGTGCCAGTGGCCGCTTCCTCCATGGCCGTTCCAGTTGCCACGGTTGCCGTGGCCGCCGCCGTGCCATCTGCTGCCGCTCCAGTTGCCGCGGTTTCCGCTCCAACTACCGCGGTTCCCGCTCCAGTTGTTTTGCCCGCCGTTCCAGTTGCCGCGGTTTCCGCTCCAGCTACTCGGGCCGCCGCCTCCGTTGCCGCGGTTTCCGCTCCAGCTACTCGGGCCGCCGCCTCCGTTGCCGCGGTTTCCGCTCCAGCTACTCTGGCCGCCGCCTCCGTTGCCGCGGCTTCCGCTCCAGCTTCCGCCGCCTCCGTTGCCGCCTCCATTGTCGCCGCGCGCCGCCAGCACGTCGCTCGCGGCGAGGCTCGTCGCCGCCGCGAAGGCAAAAGCGATCAACGTTGCATTCATGAAGTCTCCCCGATCGCCCGTTACACGTTCGTGCTGCATGAGCCTGACGGGCCGCCCCGAAGCGCCGATGGCACTGGGTATCATCGGAAGTGGGCAGGCGCGCAGGGCAGTCCCGTTGAGCGCGCGACGCAGGCGTAGTTTCCCGCAAAAACGGCGGCCGTGCCCATGCCGTTGACGCCGTTACAAATGCCGCGGGTCGAGCGCATCGCGCAGGCCGTCGCCGACCAAGTTGAACGACAGCACGAGCAGGAAGATCGAAAGGCCCGGCCAGATCGCCATCCACGGCGCGTTGTCGATGTAGTTCTTCGCGACGTTCAGCATGCTGCCCCAGCTCGGTTGCGGGGGTTGCTGGCCGAGGCCGAGGAACGACAGGCTCGCCTCGGCGATAACCGCTGCGGCGATCGCAAGCGTCGCCTGCACGAGCAGCGGCGCGACGATGTTCGGGAGCACGTGCCGCACCGCGATGCGCAGCGGGCCGTTGCCGATCGCCCGCGCGGCGAGCACGTAATCCTCCGCCTTCACCGCGAGCGTCGTGCCCCGTGTCAATCGGATGAACACGGGCGTCGCGGAAATGCCGATCGCAATCATCGCGTTCGTGAGGCTCGGTCCGAGGAACGCGGCGAGCGCGATGGCGAGGATCAGGAACGGGCAGGCGAGCATCGCGTCGGTGATGCGCGAGATCAGCACGTCCGTCTTGCCGCCGGCGTAACCCGCCAGCAGCCCGATCGGCACGCCGACCGCGAGCGAGATCAGCACCGACACGACGCCGGCAAGCAGGGATGCGCGAGCGCCGAACACGATGCGCGACAGCACGTCGCGCCCGATTTCGTCCGTCCCGAACCAGTGCAGCGCACTCGGTGCCTTGCGCACCGTGGAGAAGCTGGTCGCGATCGGGTCGTAGGGCGCGATCCACGGCGCGAAGATCGCCATCGCGACGAACATCGCGACCACGACGACACCTGCAGTCGCCGCGGGCCTGCGCAAAAGGCGGCGGACGACCGCACGGGATGCGACGACCTGCGGCGCCCCGGCATTGCCCGACGCGCCTGCGGCGTCGACGGCAACCGCGGTGTCCATCAGCGTGCGTTCATCGCGCTCGCGTTCCTCAATGCACGCGGATGCGCGGATTGACGATCGCGTAGGCGACGTCGGCAATCAGGTTGAGCAGGATGTAGGCGGTTGCCGTGAACAGCACGACGCCCTGCACGACCGCGTAGTCGCGGTTGAACACCGCGTCGACGATCAGCTTGCCGAAGCCGGGGATCGTGAACACCTGCTCGGTGAGCACGGCGCCGGACAGCAGCGTGCCGAATTCGAGTGCGCCGAGCGTGATGATCGGGATGAGCGCATTGCGCAGCGCATGCTTCAGCACGACGTCGCGCTCCTTCACGCCCTTGGCGCGCGCCGTCCTCACGTAATCGGACGAGAGCACCTGCAGCATCGCGCTGCGCGTGTGGCGCATCAGCACGGCCGCGATCGCATTGCCGAGCACGAACGCCGGCATGATCATCGCTGCCAGGTTCGCCCGCCAGTCCTCGCGCGGGCTCACGTAGCCGGAGGCCGGCAGCCAGCCGAGCGTTACCGAAAAGAGCAGGATCAGCATGATGCCGAGCCAGAAGTTCGGCGTCGACAGGCCCCACAGCGCGACGACATTCGCGCCGTAGTCCCAGCCGGTGCCGCGGCGGACCGCGGAGATCACGCCGGCGGGAATGCCGATGGCGAGCGCGATCACGATCGCGATGCAGGCGAGCTCGATCGTGACGGGCAGCTTGTCGGCGATCAGCGCGCGCACCGGTTGCTGCATCCGCAGCGATTCGCCGAGGTCGCCGTGCAGCACGCCACGCAGCCAGTAGAGGTAGCGGATCGGGAACGGCTCGTCGAGGTGCATCGTCTCCCGCAGATGCGCGATCACCGCGGGATCCTGCTCCTCGCCCGCCAGCACCTTCGCGGGATCGCCGGGCAGAAGCTGCTGCAGCCCGAAGATCAGGATCGACACGAACAGCAGCGTCGGAACGATCTGCGCGATCCGGCGGATCAGGTACGTCCCCACGGCGTCGCCGCCGGCGTCCGGCGCTCCCTGCCTACTTGAATCGGGCTCCCTTCACGCGCACGAGGCCGTCGGGAATCGCCTGCACGCCGTCGAGCTTGCCCGTATACGCCCACAGCCAGTGGCGATGATAGAGATAGACGATCGGCCGGTCCTTGAGCACGATCGCCGCGATGTCGGCGTACAGTTTGCGCCGCTCGGCCAGATCGAGCGTCGTGCGCGATCGCTTGAGCAGGTCGTCGACTTCCGGCTTGCAATAACCGGCGTAGTTGAGCGGCTGCTTGCACGCGTCGAAGCTGAAGATATTGCCGTCGGGATCGGCGCGGCCGCTCCACGCGAGGACGTACGCCTCGAACTGGCCCTTGTCCGCCATGTCGAGCGACGTCGCGAATTCCGTCGACTGGATCTTCACGTCGAAGCCCGCTTCGCGCGCCATCGCCTGCACGACTTGCGCGATTCGCTGGGCATCGCCGGTCGTGGCCGTCATCAGCGTGAACGACGGATTCGCAACGCCGGCTTCCTTGAGCAGCGCCTTCGCGCGCTCGACGTTGCGCCTGGGAATCGGCGAGCTCTTCGCGTAGAACGCGTTGCTCGGCGCCACCCACTGGTTGCCGGGGTCGGCCTCGCCATCCATCGCGACCTGCACGATGCCGTCGCGGTCGAGCGCGAGCTCGAGCGCCTCGCGCACGCGAGGATCGCGGCCGAGCGGGTTCTTCTGCGCGAGGTCGCTTTTGCCCACGTTGATCGTGATGCCCTGGTAGCCGATCTCGGTGATCTTGGTGAGCTTGAATCGCGCATCGCTCTTGACCTGCGGGACGTCGGACGCCGCGAGCCGCTCGACGAAGTCGAGCTGCCCGGAGCGGAGGTTCGCGAGCCGCACCGTGGGATCGGGAATCGGCAGGAACACGACGCGATCGAAGTGCACGGCGTCCTTGTCCCAGTAGTTCGCGTAGCGCTCGAGGACGATGCGATCCTGCGCGACGCGCTCGACGAAGCGGAACGGTCCCGCGCATACCGGCTTCGCGCCGAACTTGTCGCCGGCGGCTTCGGCGGCCTTCGGCGAGACGATCATGCCGGCGCGGTCGGCGAGCTGGGCGAGCAGCGGCGAGAAGGGCGCCGACAGATTCAGACGCACCGTCGCCGGGTCGACGACGTCGACACTGGCGAGCGGCGCGAGCTCGCCGCGGCGGTTCGAGCCCGCCATCGTCTTGTGGCGCTCGAGGCTGTACTTGACCGCGGCGGCGTCCATCTTTTCGCCATCGTGGAACGTGACGCCCTGGCGCAGCTTGATCGTGAGCGCCTTGTTGTCCGCCGACCATTCGTAGCCGCTCGCGAGCTGCGGAACGATATTCAGCCTGTCGTCGATGTCGAACAGCTTGTCGCACAGCGACGCGAACACGATGCGGCCGACGAAGCTTCGCGCGAGCGTCGGGTCGAGCACGTCCGGATCTTCGGCGAGGCCGATGCGCAGCGTTTGCGCGCTCGCGCCGGCGGCGAGCAGGCAGGCTACGGCCGTGAGGAAACAGCGGATGCGTTGGTCCATGGACGTTCTCCGGGTGACCCGCCTGCCGGGGATGTCGTTTCCCCCGGCTGACGCGGTGCCGGGCGGATCTGCGCCCGGCGCGGCAGCGCGCGCTGCTGCCCAAATCAGCATAGCACGCGCGTCGCGCCGTTTTGCTGCCGCGGCGGTCCGGGGATTCATGGCGTTTTGCGCCAAACCGTCGCGAGCCACGGCTGTCGGGCGCGCGGCAACCCTTCGGGACGGTAGTACTCGTCGAGCAGCGCAAAGCCCGCATCCGTCACGAAGCGCGCCCACGTCGCCGGCGCGTGGTACGCACCATACCGGCCGCCGCTCCATCCTTCCTCGTCGCGGCCATGCGGATTCGACGCAAACAGCACGCCGCGCGGCTTGAGCGCCTGCCGCAACTCGCCCAGCACGCGCGGCAGCTCCGCGGCCGGCACGTGGAACAGCGACGCATTGGCGAACACGCCGTCGAAGCGTTCCGCGGGAAGATCGAGCGCAAGGAAATCCTGCGCCCATACTTCGCACTCGCCGTGCGCGCGCGCCATCGCGACGAATGCGGGCGCGCCTTCGAGGCCGACCGCCTCGTGGCCGAGCCTGCGGAAAGCGGCGAGGTCGCGGCCGGGGCCGCATCCGAAATCGAGCACCGCGAACGGCGGCGGGCCCTCGATGTGGCGCAACAGTGCGTCGATGTTCTGCCGCACGTCGTGATCGCGCGTTCCTTCCCGGAACGCTTCGGCGCGCCCCTCGTAATAGGCGAGCGTCTCGCGCGAAACGCGCGCCAGCGCGACAGGTGGGCCCACGGGCTCGCTGCCGCCGCTCACGTGTGTGCACCGGCCGCCACGTGCGCTGCCGGCGTGTCGTCGAGCGCGCGTGCCAGCACGCGGACCGCGTGCACGGCTTCGCGCGCGCCGGTCGTCCGCGTCAAGTCGGCGATCTGATGGCGGCAGCTCGTCCCGTCGGCCACGATCAGCGTGTCGCGGCCGGCCGCGCGCACGGCCGGCAGCAGCGACGCCTCGGCCATCCGCTGCGAAACGTCGTAGTGCGAGGCGGCATAGCCGAACGCACCCGCCATGCCGCAGCAGCTCGACTCGATTGGCGCGACGTCGAGCGTGGGGATCCACCGCAGCACGGTGGTGACCGCACTCGCGGCGTCGAACGCCTTCTGATGGCAATGCCCGTGCACGAGCGCGCGGCGTTCGGGAAGGGCGCGCAGCGGCAGCGCGCATCGTCCCGCGGCCCGCTCCTGCGCGAGGAACTCCTCGATCAGGAACGTGCGCGCCGCGAGGCGCTCCGCGGCCGCGCCGAGGCGCAGCGCCAGGAATTCATCGCGCAGCGACAGCAGGCACGACGGCTCGAGGCCGACGATCGCGGCGCCGCGCGCCACGTGCGGGGCGAGCGCCTCGACGACCCGCACGGCTTCGCGCCGAGCCTCGTCGACCAGCCCGTGCGCAAGGTACGTGCGACCGCAGCACAACGGCCGCGATGCGGCGTCGCCCGGCTGCGGCATCGCGACCGCGACGCGATAATCGGCGGCGCGCAGCACGGCGAGCGCAGCGTGAACGTTCTCGGGCTCGAAATGCCGGCTGAACGTGTCGACGAGCAGCACGACGTCGGCATCGGCGGATTGCGCGTGTGCGTCGCCCGCGAACGGATGCAGGCGAAAGCTCGGCAGCGTGCGCGCCGCCGCGATGCCGGTCGCACGCTCGGCCAGCGCGGCGAGGAACGGGAGGCGATTGCGCAGATTGAAAAGCGGCGCGACGCGGGCCGCATACGGCGCCCAGCGCGGCAGCGTCGCGAGCAGCCGGTCGGCGAAGGAAACGCCGTGCCGGCGCTGCCACTGATACTGGAACTCGATCTTCATCCGCGCCATGTCGACGCCCGTCGGACACTCGCGGCGGCAGCCCTTGCAGCTCACACACAACTCGAGCGCCTCGCGCACGGCAGGATGGGCCAGGTCGTCGCCGAACGCACCCGAAAGCGCAAGGCGCAGCGTGTTCGCGCGGCCGCGCGTGACGTGGACCTCGTCGCGCGTCACGCGGTAGCTCGGGCACATCGTGCCGGCGTCGAACTTGCGGCAGTGGCCGTTGTTGTTGCACATCTCCGCGGCCTTGGCGAACCCGTGCGCGGGGTCGCCGCCGCTTCCGGGGCTCGTGAGCGCGCCGGTGAGCGGGTCGTTGCGGACGTCCCACGCCGACCAGTCGAGCGCCGTGTCCACGGCGAGCGTGTGATGCGTCGGCGGAAACCGGAACAGCGTCGCATCGTCCATCCGCGAGCCCCGCACGATCTTGCCGGGATTCATCACGCCCTCCGGGTCGAACAGGTCCTTGATCTGCTCGAACGCCTGTGTGAGGCGGGGGCCGAACTGCCACGCGACCCATTCGCTTCGTACGAGTCCGTCGCCATGCTCGCCGGAGAACGCGCCCTTGTATTCGCGGACGAGCGCGGCCGCCTCTTCGGCGATCGCGCGCATCTTCTCGGCGCCGTCGCGGCGCATGTCGAGGATCGGCCGCACGTGCAGCGTTCCCACCGACGCATGGGCATACCAGGTGCCGCGCGTGCCGTGCCGGCGGAAGATGTCCGTCAGCCGGTCGACATAGTCGGCCAGATGCGCGAGCGGCACCGCGCAATCCTCGATGAAGGACACCGGCTTGCCGTCGCCGCGCAGGCTCATCATGATGTTGAGCCCGGCCTTGCGCACGTCCCACAGCGCCTTCTGCGCGGAGGCATCCGGCAGCCGCACGAGGCGATCGGGCAGGCCGATGTCGCCCAGCAGCGCGGCCAGGTCGTCGAGCTTGCGGCGCGGGCCCGAAGCATCGTCGCCGATGAACTCGACGAGCAGGATCGCCTCGGGCGCGCCGATCAGCGCGCGCTCGATCACCGCCCGGAACGCCGGATTGGCGCGCGCGAGGTCGATCATCGTGCGATCGACGAGCTCGACGGCGGAAGGGCCGAGCGTGACGAGCGGCTGCGCCGAGGACATCGCCTCGCGCATCGACCTGAAATTGACGACGCCGAGCGCGCGATGCCGGGGGAGCGGCGACAGCGCGAGCGTCAGCGCGCGCGTCCACGCGAGCGTGCCTTCGCTGCCGACGAGCAGGTGCGCGAAGTTGACGCTGCCGTCGGTCGTGTACGGCCGCTCGCTCTGCGGGTTGAAGACGTCCGCGTTGTAGCCGCCGACGCGGCGCATCGTCTTCGGCACGCTGCGCGCGATTTCGTCGCGCTCGCGCGCGCCGATCGCGCGCAGGGCCGCCAGCAGGTCGCGGACGCGCGGGGCTTCCGCCTGCATCTCCCGTTCGGGTCCGAAGCGCGCTTCGGTGCCGTCAGCGAGCCGCGCCTCGATCGCGACGACGTTGTGCACCATGTTGCCGTACGCGAGCGAGCGCGAGCCGCACGAGTTGTTGCCGGCCATGCCGCCGAGCGTCGCCTGCGCCGACGTGCTGACGTCGACGGGGAACCACAACCCGTCCTTCGCGAGCCGCGCGTTCAGCGCGTCGAGGACGATGCCGGGCTCGACCGTGACCGTGCGGCGCTCGACATCGAGCTCGAGGATGCGCGCCAGGTTCTTGCTGTGGTCGACGACGAGCGCTGCGCCCACCGTTTGCCCGCATTGCGAGCTGCCGGCGCCGCGCGGCAGGATCGGCACGCGGGCCTCGGCGCAAATGGCCATCGCCGCGCGCACGTCGTCGTCGCTCGCGGGAACGAGCACACCGAGCGGCTGCACCTGGTAGATCGACGCGTCGGTGGCGTAGCGCCCGCGCGACGCGGCGTCGGTGTGGAGCTCGCCCGCAATCGTGCGCCGCAGCCGCGCCATGGGCGGGGCGTCGCCGGCAGGCGGGCGAAACACGAGCGGCTGCACGGTGGGCTTCACACCGGTAGTTTAGCGAGCCGGCCCGCGCGAATTGTTCTTGTGAACAGGTGCGCACCTTGTGTATCGTCCCGCCTAAACGTCCAAAACAGTCCCAAAGGAGGAATCCCATGGCACCTTCGCTGACCATGGCCGCGCAGCGCATTCGCGCCGCGGTCGTTCGCATGGGCGGCATCGCGGCTGCCGCGGCGCTGCTCGCCACCCCGGCAGTCGCGCAGACCGAGATCAAGCTTGGCCACGTCGGCGAGCCGGGATCGCTGTTCCAGAAGAGCGCCGACGAGTTCGCGAAGCGCGCCAATGCGAAGCTCGGGAACAAGGCGAAGGTCATCGTCTACGGCTCGAGCCAGCTTGGGGGCGACAAGGAAATGATCCAGAAGCTCAAGCTCGGCACGCTCGACATGGCGGTGCCGTCGACGGTCATGAGCTCCGAGGTCGACCTGCTCGGCATCTTCGAGATGCCGTACATCGTCAAGGATCGCGCGCACATGGGGCGCATCGAAAAGGAGATCTTCTGGCCGCAGATCGAGCCCGCGATCGAGAAGAAGGGCATCAAGGTGCTCGCGGTGTGGGAGAACGGCGTGCGCCACATCACGAACAACAAGCATCCGATCAAGGTGCCCGCCGATCTGCAGGGCATCAAGCTGCGGGTCCCCGAAGGCAAGTGGCGCGTGAAGATGTTCCAGGCGTACGGGGCGAACCCGAGCCCGATGAAGTTCTCCGAGCTCTTCACGGCGCTGCAGACGGGCGTCATGGACGGCCAGGAAAATCCGTTCACGCAGATCTATTCGGCGAAGCTGCAGGAGGTGCAGAAATACCTGTCGCTTTCCGGACACGTCTACACGCCCGCGTACGTGACCGTGGGTACTAAGCGCTTCGAGAGCCTGCCGGCTGACGTGCGCAAGATCCTCGAGGACACGGCCAAGGAGACGCAGGCGTTCGTCTACCAGACCGCCGCGCACGACGACGAAGAGCTGCTCGGCAAGCTCAAGCAGGCCGGCATGCAGGTCAACGACGTCGACAAGGACGCGTTCGTCGCCGCGAGCAGATCCATCTACGAGGAATTCGGCAAAGAGGTTCCCGGCGCGAAGGAGCTTATCGATCGCGCGGTCGCGCTGCGCAAGTGACGGCAGGCGCTCGCCATACGGGAGAACCGGCGCGGTGACTGCGCTGCAGCGGTTCCGCGACCGCTACGGCCGCGTGCTCGAATGGGTGGTCATCGTGCTGATGGTCGTGCTGGCCACGGAGGTCACGGCCGGCGTCGTCTTCCGCGGCATCGGCCACTCGCTCATTTGGTACGACGAGGTCGCGTCGGTGCTGCTCGCGTGGCTCACGTTCTACGGCGCCGCGCTCGCGTCGGTGAAACGCGCGCACATCGGCTGTCCGGAGCTCGTCGACGCGATGCCGTGGCGCGCGCGGCGGCTGTTCAACATCGCCGCCGAGCTGATCGTCATCGGCTTCTTTGTGCTGCTCGGCTGGGTGGGTGCGTCGGTGCTGCCGATCCTGGCGACCGACGCGCTCGTGAGCCTGCCTTCGATTCCGATGAGCGTCGTGCAGTCGGTGATCCCGATCTCGGCGGCGCTGATCGTCGTCGCGGAGGTGCTGCACCTGATCGACCTCGTCACGCACGCGAAGCCGCCGGCCGCGCCCGAGGCGGGGCTCGCCGAAGCGCTGCAGTGAGAGGGGGCGCCCGATGATCATGCTGCTGCTGTTCGCGGCGGTGCTGGCGCTGGTGATCATCAACGTGCCGATCGCGGTGGCGCTCGGCGTCGTCGCGATCGTGTCGATGGTCGCCACGCATGGGACCGATATCCTGCCGAACCTCGCCGTCGTCACGTACAACGGCGCGACGAGCTTCCCGCTGCTCGCGATACCACTGTTCATCCTCGCCGGCGCGATCATGAATGCGTCCGGCATCTCGCAACGGCTGATCGCGTTCGCAACGGCGCTGTTCGGCTGGATCCGCGGCGGACTCGCCCACGTGTCGATCGGCTCGTCGCTGTTCTTCGCCGAGATCTCCGGCTCGGCGGTGGCGGACGTCGCCGCGCTCGGCTCGATCCTCATTCCCGGCATGAAGGCCAAGGGGTATCCGGCACCGCTCGCGGCCGCCGTGATGTCGTCGTCGGCGACGCTCGCCGTCATCATTCCGCCGTCGATCCCGATGATTCTCTACGCGGTGATGGCGGAGACATCGGTCGTGCAGCTCTTCGTCGCGGGCATCGTGCCTGGCGTGATCGGCGGCTTCGGCCTGATGGCAATGGCCTACTGGATGGCGCGCCGCTACGACCTTCCGCGCGAGGGACGTTTTTCCGGCCCCCGCGTCGCGCAGACCGCGCGCGAGGCGCTGTGGGCATTCCTGCTGCCGGTCATCATCCTGGGCGGAATCTTCGGCGGCATCGTCACCGCCACCGAGGGTGCCGCGCTCGCCGTCGTCGCGGCGATGTTCGTCGGCTTCGTCATCTATCGCGAGCTCGACATCGCGCACCTCCGGCGGGCGATCGTCGAGGGCGGCGTGCAGACGGCCGTCGTCATGCTGCTCGTCGCGACGAGCTCGCTCCTCGGCACGTACCTGACCGAGGTGCAGGCGCCGCAGCACCTCGCGCAGGCGGTCGCGCGCATGACGCAGAACAAGTGGCTCGTGCTCGCGCTGCTGAACCTGCTGTTCCTGCTGCTCGGCATGTTCCTGCATTCCGCGGCTGCGATCATCCTCGTCGTCCCGGTGGTGATGCCGCTCGTGCGCACCGTCGGCATCGACCCGGTGCACTTCGGCCTCATCGTCACCGTCAATCTCGGCATCGGCCAGCAGACGCCCCCGGTGGCGAGCGTGCTGATGGTTGCGAGCGCCATCGCGAAGGAATCGATCTGGGCCGTGACGCGCGTCAACGTGTGGTTCATCGCGGTGCTGCTCGCGGTCCTGCTGATGGTGACCTACATCCCGGTCACCGGGCTTGGCCTCGTGCGGCTGTTCTACGGATGATCGCCTACGAAGACGACACGATCCTCGTCGCCCGCGACGCGGATGTCGCGACGGTCACGCTCAACCGTCCGGACAAGCTCAACGCGCTCACGAAGGCGATGTGGCGCGGCCTCGGCAACGCCATCGCCGATCTCTCCGGTGAGGCAGGGTTGCGCTGCATCGTCATCCGCGGCGCCGGCGAGCGCGCGTTCTCGCCGGGCAACGACATCGGCGAGTTCGCGCACGAGCGTGCAAATCGCGAGCAGGCACGAACGTACGGCACGGTGATGCACGCGACGGCGCACGCGCTCGCCGAATGCCCGATCCCGCTCGTCGCGCAGATCCACGGCATCTGCGTCGGCGGCGGGCTCGAGATCGCGGCGCTCTGCGACCTTCGCATATGCGGCGACGGGAGCCGCTTCGGCGCGCCGATCAAGAATCTCGGGCTCGTGATGGCCTACGCCGAAATGGCGCCGCTCGTGCGTCTCGTCGGTCCCGACGTCGCGCTGGAGATCCTGCTCGAAGGCCGGATTTTCGACGCGGCCGAAGCGCAGGCAAAGGGGCTCGTGACGCGCGTCGTTCCCGACGGCGACGTCGCCGCCGAAGCCGCGGCAACAGCCGCACGCATCGCCGAAGGCGCGCCGCTCGCCGCGCGCTGGCACAAGAAGTTCGCGCGGCGGCTCGCCGACCCCGCGCCGGTATCGGCCGCAGAAGCGGACGAATGCTTCGCGTGCTTCGACACCGAGGACTTTCGCGAGGGCTACGCCGCATTCCTCGCGAAGCGCAAGCCGCAGTTCCGTGGCCGATGACTGAGAAAGCATCGTCGCCGGCAACGCCCGCCACGGGGCATCCCGGCCCGCTCGCGGGCATGCGCGTGCTCGAGCTCGCGCAGATCATGGCCGGGCCGACGTGCGGCATGCTGCTCGCGGACATGGGCGCCGACGTGATCAAGGTCGAGAAGCTGCCCGGCGGGGACGACGCGCGGGGCTATCGCGAGCCGCTCGTCAACGGCGTGTCGGCGCCGTTCATGATGCTGAACCGCAACAAGCGCGGCATTGCGATCGACCTGAAGCAGGAGGCCGGGCGCGACGTGCTGCTTCGCATGGTGCGCGACGCCGACGTGCTGACGGAGAACTACCGGCGCGGCACGCTCGAAAAGCTCGGCGTCGGCTACGACGTGCTCGCGAAGGCGAATCCGGGGCTTATCTATTGCGCGGTGTCGGGCTACGGGCGCACGGGCCCCTATGCCGACAAGGGCGGCTTCGACCTGATCGCGCAGGGGTTCGCGGGGCTGATGTCGATTACCGGCGAGCCGGGCGGGGCGCCGGTCAAGACCGGCAACTCGGTCGCCGACATGAATGCAGGCATTCTCGCGGCCGTGGGCATTCTCGCCGCGTATGCGCACAAGCAGAAGACCGGGCAGGGGCAGGTCGTCGACACGTCGCTGATGGAGGCCGCGCTGCAGCAGACGTACTGGCACGCTGCGATCTATTTCGCCACCGGGCGATCGCCCGGCCCGACCGGCTCGGCGCACCTGCTGACCGCGCCGTACCAGGCGTTTCGAACAAAGGACGGCTGGATCAACATCGGCGGCGCCAACCAGGCGAACTGGGAGCGCATCGCCGACGTGCTCGGTCATCCGGAATGGCGCGCCGATCCCCGGTTTGCGACCAATTCGGCCCGCATGGCCAATCTCGACGCGCTGACCGGTGCGATGACTGAAGTGCTCGCCGCGCGCACGCGCGCCGAATGGCTCGCGGCATTCGACGCCGCCGGAGTGCCCGCCGGGCCGGTGCAGACGATCGGCGAGGCGCTGACGCACCCGCAAACGCTCGCGCGCGGCATGGTCGTCGATCTCGCGCACCCCCAAGCCGGCACGACGAAGGCGCTCGGCTGCCCGCTGCATTTCAGCGCCACGCCGACCCGCGTCACGCGGCCGGCGCCGATGCTGGGGGAGCACACGCGGGAGGTATTGCGCCAATTCCGCTACGCCGACTCGGAAATCGACCGGCTGCTGGCGACCGGAATCGTGGCATCATCCTGGCGGGGAAGCAAAGAAGCTTAGCCGTCGCGCAGCGTTGCGTTCGCGACAGAAAGGCTGGCCCACGTGGTTTCGACGGCGATCGGTGTCGAGCAAATTTACAAACGCCAGGTTTGAGTCGCTCGTTCAAACAATAATTAACTATGTTATTCAATGACCTGCAAATTTGGAATAGCAGTTGCTTATAAAGGGTCGGGATACACCCTCGAACCCTAGGAAATCCATGAAGATTCGTTCACTGCTCCTCGCCGGTATCGCCGCCGGATTGTCTTCGATCGCGTCTGCAGCCGTGATGACGTTCGATATCGCTCCGGGCAGCGAGCTGGACAACCTGCCGGTCAGCGCCTCCGCGACGTTCACGACGTCGGCGGACACGCTGACGATCCAGCTAACCAATCTGCAGGCCAACCCGACGTCGGTCATTCAGTTGATCAGCGACATATTGTTCACGTTCAGCAACGACGTAACAGGAGACTCGACGCTGACGAGCAGCACCGCCACCGAAATCACGATCGATTCGAACGGAAATGCGACCACGGGGGGCACGGTGGCGACCGGGTGGGGGCTTGAAGATGCTTCCGCGCCTACACTCCATCTCACTGTTCTCGGCTTCGCCGGTCCGGAGCACCTGGTCATCGGTCCGGGGCCGTACACCAACGCGAACGGCTCCATCGCCGGTAACCAACCTCACAACCCGTTCCTGATGTCGTCGCCTACCTTCGTCCTCACGAACGATTCGATCACTGTGGACACGTTGATCACGGCCATGTCGTTTTCCTTCGGCACGACCGGCGGCCGTGACGTGCCTGGAGTGCCGACCACGCCCGACCAGCCGGTACCCGAGCCCGGCACGCTCTTGCTGCTCAGCCTGGGGCTCGCCGGACTCGGCTTCGCGTGCCGTCGCAACGGCGTAAGCAGGGCATAGTTACCCGAAACGTCGCGTCACATAGAACAAGCGGCTGCCCTCCCCGGAGGGCAGCTTTTTTTGGGCATCGAAGGAGCGCTGAACCGATACCGATAACAGCATCGCTGTGCAGAATTGGCGGCGCTTCGGCGCCGTTTTTGTTGCGCACCGCGCGCGGCGGTGCGCATTGGAAGAGACGGATCGGAATTCACCGGGAACGCGGGCGGAACGCGGCGCGATGTCACAATCGGTCCTTCGGTTCCGCAGTCGCCTGGTCCCCCCTCATGGAACTCACTCCCGTCCAGCGCCGCATTCGCGACTTCTACTTCAAGGAAGGGCTCGGTGCGCCACCCGACGTCACGCACGTCCATCGCCCGAACCTGGTGCCCGACCAGCAGCTCTTCTCGCTCGAGCATCTGCGCCGTCACCTGAACGATCCGCTGTTCGACCTGGACTACGTGAATCTCTTCCAGGCGGGCAAGCCGGTCGACTTGTCGTCGGCGGGTCTCTACAAGCTCGTGCAGAAGCGCAAGATCCGCTTCGTCGACCGGCGCGTGCTGCAGCAGCATTTCGAGCGCGGCGCCGCGTGCGTGCTGGAGGGGCTCGACATTCTCGAGCCCGAGATCAACGCGCTCGCGACGGCGCTCGACCGCGGGCGCACCGCGACGTTCTCCAACGCGACGGCCTTCTTCTCGCAGCGCGGACACGAGGCCTACCGCGGGCACGTCGACACCGACGACGTCCTCGTCATCCACATGGCCGGCGAGAAGCGCTGGTGGTTTCACCGCCGGCAGGCGCCGCGCCGCGTGAACCTCGCCGATCTGGACGCCGCGCAGATGGGGCCTGTCGAGGACGAGGTCGTGATGCGCCCCGGCGACGTGCTCTATCTCCGCAATTACACGCCGCACCGAGTCGAGACGCTTTCACCGTGCTCGCTCCACGTTTCCTTCGACCTGTGCGACCGCCAGCCGAGCATCGAGATCGCGCTGCAGACGCTGCTGCGCCACTACGACCGCGACGCGAGCCCGCGGTCGACGCCGCCGCTCGAGGATCTCGAGAAACTGTTCCGGCTGAGCCGCACGCCCGCGTACGGCGCCGAGATCGCGCAGGCACAGGCCGGCGAGGACGCCGGGCACGCCGAATTCCGCAGCCTGCTCGCGCAGAATCGCGTCACGTACCTGGATCGGTTCGTGACGGCCGAGCGTGTGTCTTCCGGGCAGCCTCCGCATCGATCCGATACACACACTTGACGCCGTCCCAGTCGGCGCAGATTTCCGAGAGGTCGATCTCGGCCACGGGCACGACGTCGGCCGCGAACGTGGGCGACTTCCCGAATCGCAGGTACGTGCCGTCGGGCGCGGCGGTCAGCGCAACGCCGTGGCGGCTCGCGTAAGCGCCGAACGGCACAAGCATGCCGTTCTCCCAGATTTCCACGAGCCGCCGGTATTCCTGCGGAAGCTGCGGGCGCAACTCGTCGGCGTCGATCTTCGCGACGCCGTCCGCTCGCAGCACGCGCATGACTTCGCGCACGACGGCGAGCTTGGCGCCGAAGTAAAGCCACGCGACCTGGCTGTAGACCAGGTCGAACGTGTCGTCCGGGAACGGCAGGCCGTTCGCCACGTCGCCGAACGCAAGCGTCGGGAGATCGCGCACATCCGGCGTCGCGCCGAGCAGCCCGCGCTCGCGCGCGTTGCGCAGCAGGATGTCGGCGTTGCCGTCGTCGGGCAGGTGGTTCATGCCGTGCAATTCGGCGCGCTTGCCGTACCGTGTCGCGAGCTCGAGCAGTGCGGTGCCATAGCCACAGCCGAGCTCGAGCACGCGCACGGTGTCGCGCTTCGCGAGCCGCTCGTCGATCTCGTCGACGATGCCGCCGACGGTGCGCGCGAGATCGCTTACGCCGCGGCCGCGATGCGCGAGCTTTTCCCGATAGTGCGCGTCACGCAGCACGGGTGCTTTTGTCGACGGCCACGCTCGGTACGCCTTGCGCTGCGATTTCCGTCGCCGCGACCAGCGCCGCGAGTTGCGCGGCATCGGCGATCGCGTAATAGGTCACCGGATCGGCGCGCCCGCGCACGGTCACCGTGTGCTCCGGAAAGGCCGACAGGTCCACGCCAGCGGCGTGGGCGCAGGCTGCGGAGACGACCACCATGCATTCGCGATGCTTGGTCTCCGCCTCGAGCCGCGCCGCGACGTTCACCGTGTCGCCGAGCGCGGACAGGATCGGCGTCGCGGGCGGGCCCATCGTGCCGACGATCGCATCCCCCGCGTGGATGCCGATGCCTGCACGGAGCGGGCGGCCGAGATCGGCGGCCAGTGCGGCATTGATGCGCGCAAGCCGCGCCTCGATCGCCGCCGCGCCGCGCATTGCGTCGCGGCATCCGCGCGCAACGCCGGTTTCCGTCCCGTACAGTGCCATCAGGCCGTCGCCGTTGAACGTCGAGTAATAGCCGCCCGTGTCGCGCAGCGCATCGGCCATTTCGGCAAAGAACCGGTTCAGGATGAAGAACACGTCGTACGGCATCCGCTGCTCGCCAAGCCGGCTCGACTCGCGGAGATCGACGAACATCACGGCGACGGCGCGTTCGCGGCCGGCCGTCCGGTGAGTGCCGATGTCCGCCGGCGCGACGTGCGGCGGCAGAAGCGGCGTGACGTGCACGCTCTTCGTCGGCCGCAACTGGCACGCGAGACGCACGCCCGCGTCAGCCCCGATGCGCGCGAGCGCGGCCGCCTCGATCGGCTCGGCCGGGGGCAGATGGCGTGCGCCCTCGCCCACGCGGACGCGGCAGGTCGTGCAGCGCGCCCGGCCGCCGCAGACCGATGCGTGCGGAATGCCCGCATCGCGCAGCCCTTCGAGCAGCGAATACCCGACCGGGACCGTCAGCACACGGCCCGACGCGTGATGAATCCGGTAGCTCGCGCCACGCGCCCGTACCGCCCGCCGTGCGGCCCGGGCGAGCAGCACGAAGCCGAGCAGGCCGAGGTAGATCGCATAGGCCTGGTCTTCGCGCGTGGCGAGCCGTGCCTTCGCCTCGGGATCGACCTTGGTGCCGTCCCCGGGTGCGTACGCGTACGAGTCCGCAACGGTCGTCTCGCCGCGGGCTTCGGTCGCGAGACGCACGCCGGTTCCGAAGAGTCCGAGCAGCGCCAGCACAGGCAGCAGGATCGCGATCGGATACAGGATCGGCAGCGCGTTGCGGTACCAGCCCCGCAGGCGCAGCCAGAAGTGCATACCGATCGCCAGATGCGTCCACAGGATCACGACGAGCGCCGGATGCCGGATCAGCGCGACGGGGTTGTTCCAGATGCCGCTCACCACCGAGTGATAGCTCGGTTCGATGCCGAGGATCGACTGGGCGATGCGCGTGCCGAACACGTGCGGGATCAGGAGGACTGGAATCGCGAGCCCGAGCACGAGCTGAGCGAGCTCCCACCGTGGCATCCGCAGCGTCCGCCGGCGCCAGAGGGCGTACAGGCCGAGCGCTGCGTGGGTCAGCAGGGCGGAGTAGAGGGTCAGCGTGCCGAGCGGCGATTGCCAGATGGGCCTCAGCACGTCGAGAAGCGCCTGCTGCGCCCCGATCGAGAACACCCCGAGCGCGTGGTTTGTGAAATGCGCGGTGACGAAGACGGCGATGACGAGCCCGGTGATGTTGCGCAATCGCCGCACCGCGCCCGCCGTGCCGGGGCTCGAACGGATTGCAGGCAGTGCGGCGGTGCTCATGGGACCGATTGTCGGCTATCCTACGGGCCGCGCGCCACAGGACCGAGGGGAGCACCGTGGAACGACTCGACAATGCCCGGATACTGATCTACAGCCACGACAGCTTCGGGCTCGGTCACCTGCGGCGCTGCCGGGCGATCGCGCACGCGATCGTCGACCGCTACAAGGGTGTTTCGGTGCTGATCCTGTCGGGCTCACCGATCATCGGCAGCTTCGACTTCCTGCCGCGCGTCGATTTCGTCCGGATTCCGGGCGTGATCAAGTTGACGAGCGGGGAGTACCAGTCGCTCGGTTTGCACATAGACCTCGAGCAGACGATGGCGATCCGCGCCGCCATCATCCAGCAGACGGCCGAGAGCTTCCGCCCCGACCTGCTGCTCGTCGACAAGGAGCCGCTCGGCCTGCGCGGCGAGGTCGTGCCGACGCTCAAGATGCTGAAGGCACGCGGGGCGACGCTGGTGCTCGGCCTGCGCGACATCATGGACGAGCCGACGCTTCTGCTGCGCGAGTGGAAGCGCAAGAAGTGCCTGCCCGCGCTCGAGCACCTGTACGACGAGATCTGGGTCTACGGCCTCGCCGGCTTCGCCGATCCGCTGGAGGGCGTCGCGTGTCCCGCCGCGGTGCGCGCGAAGATGATCTACACGGGCTACCTGCGGCGCGCCGTGCCGCGCCTCACGAGGCCCGAGCCGCCGCCGCGGCGCGAACCGTACGTGCTCGTCACCGTGGGCGGGGGCGACGACGGCATGGCCGTGATCGACTGGGTGCTGTCGGCCTACGAGGCGGACCCCGGCATCCCGCTCGGCGCGGTGATCGTCACCGGACCGTTCATGGCACCCGAGCGGCAGCGCCACTTCCGCGAGCGCGCGGAGCGCCTGCGCGGAATCGAGGTGCTCACGTTCGACACGCACCTCGAGCTCTTGATGGAGCGGGCGATCGGCGTCGTCGCGATGGCCGGCTACAACACGTTCTGCGAGATCCTGTCGCTCGACAAGCGGGCGATCCTCGTGCCGCGCGTGCGGCCGCGGCGGGAGCAGGTGATGCGCGCGATGCGCGCGGCGTCGTTCGAGCTCGCCCACGCGCTCGACCCCGAGGGTCCGCGCGATCCCGCCGCGATGATCGCCGCGTTGCGTGGAATTGTCGATCAGCCGCTGCCGTCGGAACGCGGCGCCTCCGCGATGCTGAACGGCCTTGGCATCATCACCGATCTCGTCGCCGAGCGGGTGGGACAGCCGGCACGGCGCGTGCGCGCCGTCGCGGCCCAGCGTTGACCGTCCTCGTCTACGTCCAGCATCTGCTGGGCATCGGCCACCTGATGCGGGCGCGGCTGATCGCCGAAGCGCTCGCCGACCGCGGCTTCGACGTGCATCTGGTGAGCGGCGGCACGCCGATCGGTGGCCGCATTCCGCGCGGTGTTCGCATCGTCCAGCTCCCGCCGATCCGCGTGTCCGACGCGAGCTTCACGCCGCTGCGCGACGGCGAGTTCATGCCGATCGACGAGGCCTATCGCGAGCGGCGCCGGGGGCTGCTGCTCGCGGCCTTCGAGGCAGCCGCGCCCGACGCCGTGCTGTTCGAGACATTCCCGTTCGGGCGCCGCTCGCTGCGCTTCGAGCTCGTGCCGCTGCTCGAGCGCATCGAGGCCGCGCGTCCGCGGCCGCTCGTCGTGAGCTCGATTCGCGAGATCCTGCAGTTGCAGCACAGGCCCGAGCGCGAGCGCGAGATGCTGGCATGGGCCGCGCGCTGGTTCGATGCGGTCCTCGTCCATGGCGACCGCCGGTTCGCGCGCTTCGAGGATACGTTCTCGTTCGCAGCGGAGCTGATGCCGCCCGTGCGCTACACCGGCTTCGTGTTCGGGAGCGCGTTGCAGGCGCGGGCGACCGCAGGCGGATCGCGCGACGAGGTGGTCGTGTCCGCGGGCGGCGGTGGCGTTGGCGTCGAGCTGCTCGCGACGGCGCTTGCGGCGCAACCGCTTTCGGGACTGCGCGATCTGACGTGGCGCGTGCTCGCGGGCCCCAACATCCCCGAAGCGGGTGTCGCGCGTCTGCTCGCTGCCGCGGCGCCGAACGCGATCGTCGAACGCTCGCGCGCCGATTTCGCGGACCTGCTCACCCGCGCCTTCGTATCGATCTCGCAAGCCGGATACAACACGACGCTCGACGTCATCGCGAGCGGCGCTCGCGCCGTCATCGTGCCGTTCACCGGCAACGGGGAGACCGAGCAGCGCGCGCGCGGCGAGCGGCTCGCGCACTACCGGCTGGCGGAGATCCTCGACGACCGCTCGCTGACGCCGCACGTGCTCGCGCAGGCGGTCGACCGCGCGGCGGCACGCACGCAATGGGGCGAATGGGACTTCGACAGCGACGGTGCCGCACGCACGGCCGAGATCGTGACGGAGCTGATCGCCGCCCGCCGCGCACGCCCGGCGGTCCCGGCGGGACACGTGCATTGAGCGCTGTGTTCGACGTTCTCGCGCGCGAGCTGGACGCGTGGGGCGAGAAGGACATGCAGGCCACGCTGTGGTGGCGCGACGACGACGCCGAACGCGATTCGCCGCAGCTTCGGCGGCTGCTCGCGATCGCCCGCGCGCATGGCGTCCCGATTGCGATCGCGGCGATACCGGCGGGCGCGGATCGCACGCTCGCCGCGGCGATCGCCGACTGCCCGCCGGCAAGCGTGGTGCAGCACGGTTACGCGCACGCGAATCATGCGCCGGCCGGCGAGCGCAGCGCCGAGCTCGGCGCGCAGCGCAGCGTGCCCGAACGCGTCGCGGAGCTCGACCGTGGCCGCGAGGCGCTGCGCACGCTGTTCGCGCACCGATTCGTGCCCGTGCTCGTGCCCCCCTGGAACCGGATCGCCGGCGACCTGATCGGCGTGCTGCCGGGCGCGAACCTCCGCGGCCTGTCGTGCTTCGGCGCCCGCGTGTCGCGCGAGCCTGCGCCCGGCGTCGTGCAGGCGAATGCGCACGTCGACCTGATTGCCTGGCGGCGCGATCGCCGCTTCATCGGCATCGGCGCGGCGCTGCAGCGCCTGGCGGCGCATCTTCGCGCACGGCGCGAGGGTGAAGCGGACGCCTCGGAGCCTACCGGCATTCTCACGCATCATCGGGTTTTCGACGACGACGCGTTCGCGTTCGTCGACGCATGCTGCGACTTCCTGCGCGATCACCCGGCGGCGGCGTGGGTCGGCGTCGAGGCGATCTTCGGCGCTTCGCAGCTCACTTCCGGCCGATCAGCATGAAGCGCGTGTAGCGGCGCATCCTGCGCTCGCCGGCGAACAGCGTTTCGGCGAGCGGCGCCTGCGCGCGGAAGGCGGCGAGATCCGCAACGCAATTGACGTGCTCGGGGCAGGCGAAGTAATCGTTCGACTGCAGCACAAGCAAGCGGCCCTGGGGCACGCGCGCGTACCAGGCGCCGAAGTCGGGCAGGTGCTCGCAGCTCGTATTGACGATCAGGTCCGCCGCGCTCTCGCCCGCGTAGTCGAGGTCGAGCATGTCGGCGGTTCGCGCGGCGAACCGGCGGTCGCGTACGTGCGTGGCGTTCATCGATTCGGCGACCGGCGCGCAGCGCGGGTCGATATCGACGCTTTCGATGCGGCCGATCGCGAAGCGCGGGTCGTGCAGCAGCAGGGCCGCGAGCGCGCCGAACCAGCCGCCGAGAATCAGCACGCGGTCGAGCGCGGACGGCACGGTCGCATGCAGCGAGTCGACCAGCCAGCGCTTGCTCGCCATCTGGTTCTTGTTGAGGGCGACGGCAATGCCGGGTTCCTGATGCCGGGTGAGCGCGCCGAGGACGTCGCGGTGAAACGCGCTGTCCGTGTACACGGCGAGGCCCTCGAGGATGTCGCGGTAGAACTCGTCGCCGAACGCGGTCACGGTGCCCTTTCCTCGTTTCCTGCCATGCCGTATTCTGTCGCAGCCGGCACCGCCGTCCGCGGCGAGGCACGCGCAGCCGGCCGATCGAAGGAGGCGATGGTCGTGGATGTCTCGGAGGAAGCGGATCTGCTGCAGAACGTGCCGCTGTTCAGCGGCCTGTCCGCGTCCGAGCGCAAGCTCCTCGCGTTCACCAGCCAGTTGCATTGCTTCGCCCCCGGCGACGCGCTGATGCGCAAGGGCGAGCCCGCCGATTGCGCGTACGTGATCCTGGAGGGCGAGGCCGAGGTGCTCGGCGCAACGAGCGCCGGCGACTTCGTCGTCGCGACGCTCGGGCGCAACTCGATGCCGGGCGAGATCGGCGTGTTCACCGACGCGCCGCGCAACGCGACCGTGCGAGCGAAGGGCGCCGTGCGCGCGCTGCGCATATCGCCTGAAGTATTCCTGAAGCTCGCGTCCGGACGGCCCGATCGCGCGTTGCAGGTGATGCGCCAGCTGTCGTCGCTCATCGCGAATGATTTGCGCACGATCGCGGCGCTGAAGGGCGAACTGCAGAAGGCTCTCGCGGGCTCGCGTCACGCGGGCTAGGATCCCCAGCCTCCCTGAGGCTCATCGCACGCCGCCTGCTTGCGCGGCAACCGGGTCGAGCGGCACGTTGCACGCGTCGATCGCAAGGCGGGGACCCGGTGCGAGCCTGAACCGGTGCAGCGTCGCGGGGCGCAGCTTGACGGGCGGCTTGCCGCGCATGTCCCAATTCATCGCAAGCACGAGCAGCGCGCGCAGCACGCCGTTGTGCGTCACGGCGACGAGCGGGCGCTCGCGCGCGGCGATGCCGTCGAGCCACCGCTCGATTCGCGACACCACGTCCCGCGGCCGTTCGCCGCCCGGCGGCCTGAAGTCGAGTCCGCGAGCGGCGTTGCCGGTGAATTCGTCGCCGAGGCGCGCCTGCAACTCGTCGAGGCGAGATCCTTCCCACGCACCCCAATCCATCTCGATCAGCGCAGGCTCGATGCGCGGCGTGCGGCCCGACATGAGCTCCGCCGTTTCCACCGCGCGAAGCAGCGGACTCGCGAACCAGTCCGCGTCGTGCGCGAGATCGGCCGGCAACGTCCAGCCCGCGACGTCGGCGCGTCCGGCCGCCGACAGCGGAACGTCGCGCCGGCCCTGCATCCGGCCTTCGGCGTTCCAGTCGGTTGCGCCGTGGCGCAGGCAGGCAATGATCGGCATGGGCCGCCCCGAACTAAGCCGCGGCGCGGTGCGCCGTGCATGCGCGCCGGAGCAGGGCGTCGATCTGCGCTGCAGCGCGAGGAACGTCGTGGCGCTCGCGGACGTACGCGAACGCCGCCGCGCTCATCCGGCCGCGCAGCGCCGCATCGGCGAGGAGTCGCCGCGTCGCCGCTGCGAAGGCGGCGGCATCGCCCATCGGCACGAGCAATCCCGTCTGTTCCGCCGCGACGACCGCTGCAACACCGGGCGTCGCCGCGCCGACGACGGGAACGCCGCAGGCTTGCGCTTCGAGAAACACGAGGCCGATCGCTTCGTCGATCGCCGGCCACAGGAAGATATCGCTCGCCCGCAGCAACGAAGCGATGTCCGCAGGCTCCCTCGCGCCGAGCAACGCAATCCGGTCGCGAACGTGCGCAAATGCCGCTTCGACATCGGCGCGCGCGGGACCGTCGCCCACGATCGCGAGCTGCCAATCGAGGTCGCGCAACGATTCGAGTGCGCTCGCCAGCACGCGGTACGACGCGAGCTTGGCGCGCCGGCGCATCATCGCGACCGTCACGAAGCGCACGCGTCCATTGGGCTTCGGCGTTGCTGGCCCGGCGTCGCCCGCGAAACTCGCAACGTCGATGAACGGCGCGAGCGAGCCGGCCGCTGCTCCGGCCGGCCTCGCCTGCGCGACGCCGGCGACGTCCGCGGGATTGAGCGACACGACGAGATCGGCCGCGCGAACGGCCGCGCAGGCCCGCGCGTAGCCGGCCGACCAGGGTCCGTCGCGTTGCTTCGCCGCTATTGACGCCTCGGCGATCACGTACGGAATGGCGAGCGCCCGGCTTGCGAACGGTCCGAGCAGATCGGGCGCCTTGTGATGGA
>Ga0070664_100000657_pt1 | contig 26415 bp, 27 predicted proteins | sample KBSC73metaG_FD_65863 | JGI IMG/M metagenome (GOLD analysis project Ga0070664, IMG submission 65863) | Corn rhizosphere microbial communities from Kellogg Biological Station, Michigan, USA - KBS C7-3 metaG | ecosystem: Host-associated > Plants > Roots > Rhizosphere > Soil ... | reverse complement strand
ATCTGCTGTAGGTTTATCCCGCGTGTACTCGACAGCGGCGGACCCTGCACCAACCAGTTCACTCGACGACTTCACATCCTTTCGAATCTTGAACCAGTAGTGCACGGGACCAAGCGTGTGCACCGACTTACGCTCCCGCAACTCGGCGAGGCTCGCTTGCAGAGGTTCCAGCAGAATGAGGTCGTCGTTGTCCGCTGACAGCACGAACTCTGTCCTGACCCGATCGGCCACATCCGAAAGTTTTCTCATGTACGCAGGCAAATCGCTGTCGAACGGATATCTGATGTATTCGTAGTCGAGGCTGGGATAGTGCGTTCGATCAAGCAGATGCTGCTCGATGGCGCGGTCCGAACCCCCATCGGCGATGAGAATCTTATAGGGGAACCGTTGCGCCTCCATCCATTGCATCCACCGATACGTGAATGCGCTCCGGTCTTTCAGCGTTAAGACGATGGTCAAATCATTGATGTGCATTGGCTCGTCCTCATGGACATGACGCCCGGACCCGACGAAACGTCATGGCTTCGGTTCGTAATGCGCCCGGATTGCCACGATGACGCGATCCACATCCGAATCGGAAAGCTCTGGATACATGGGGAGAGAGAGCACGCGACGGGCCACGCGCTCGGTACTGTCGAGAGAGGAAGCGCAAAACGCTCTGTGAGCCGGATGAAGATGATTCGGGATCGGATAATGAACTCCCGCCAGAATGCCCTGCGACTTGAGCCGTGCCATCAGCGCGGGGCGGTCGTCCACCGCGATGACGAACAGGTGATACACATGCTGGAGTTCCGATGGATGTTCGGGCAGATCCACAGGAAGGTCGTGGAGACCGGCGTGATATCGGCGGGCAATGTCGCGGCGGCGTTCGTTCGCGCGGTCCAATTCCGGCAACTTCACAGCGAGGATGGCTGCCTGTAGCTCATCGAGGCGACTGTTGAAGCCATCCTCCTCACAGACTCGATCCTTCGACCATCCAAAGGTCCGAAGGCGACGCATCCGAGAGGCGACCTCCGCATCGAGCACCGTAATCATGCCGCCGTCTCCGATGGCCCCCAGATTCTTCGTGGGGAAAAAGCTGAAACATCCCGCATGACCGATCGATCCCACCCGTCGATTCCCGATTCGTGCTCCTGCGGCCTGGGCACAATCCTCGACAAGGACGACGCCTGCCTCCTCTGCCACTTTTCGAAGTTCAACGGTATCCGCCGGCCGGCCATACAAATGGACGGCGATCACCGCCTTGATGTCTTTCTTCAGAGCAGCGCGCACACGCTCCGGTGTGATGACATAGCTGCGCTCATCAACGTCAAGAAACACTGGAAGCGCTCTCACCTGTCGAATCGCGGAAATGGTGGGGCTTGCGGTGTGTGAAGGAACGAGCACCCGGTCACCGTCGCCAAGGCCGAGGGCCAGCATGGCGATCACAAGCGCATCCGTACCGTTCGCGACCGCAACCGCGTGTGGCACCCCGACGTACTCGGCAAAGGCCCGCTCAAAGGCGTCATGCGCCGGTCCCTGAATGAACGTTCCAGCCTGAAACACGTGTTGAATCGCCGCTTCAATTTCGGCTCTCTGCGATTCCAACTGTGCCTTGGGATTTGCAAAAAGCAGGGGAACAGTCATAGATGGGCCGGTCCGGCGGTGAACCAACCTCCTGCCTACTCCACGGCCACCTTGGGGACGAAGACGACCCATTTTCCCCCTTGCGCCGCATACTGCTGTTCCTTGGCGAGGATTTCGCTCTTATGGTTCCACGCAAACAGGACAGCATAGTCAGGGTACTCTGCCGTGAAGGCGTCATAGGGCTTGATCGGGATATGCATTCCCGGCGACACCTTTCCCTGTTTAATGGGAGTGGTGTCACAGATATACGGAATCAACTCCTTGGTAATCCCGCAGTAGTTGAGCACGGTGGTGCTCTTCGACGTCGCCCCATATCCGGCGACGCGTTTCCCGTCCCGTTTCAGCGAGGTTAATAAATCTCTCAAGGCTTCACGCGAGGATTCGCAATTTCTTCGAAATTGGACAAACGTCTCCTCACGGTTGAGTCCCTGCGCACGTTCCTTCTCGTACAAGACCTGCACAGCCGGCGACACCGGCCGGCTGCCTTTCGGAGCAAGGACATATCGCATCGAGCCGCCGTGAGTCACTTGCGGAGCCACGTCCACGAGCTCCAATCCGTGCTGGCCGAACGCGGCGCTCACCGAGAGCGCGGAAAAAATAAAGACGTGCTCATCATAGATCTGGTCGTACGACGTCTTGGCAATCATGTCGCCGAGGTACGGGTCCTCGAACATGAACACTCCATCCGGCTTGAGCATGCGCGCCACACCTGCCGCCACGGAATGAATATCCGGGATATGGCAGATCACATTGGCGGAAAGCATGGCGTCCGCATGCCCATACTCTGCGACCAGACGGTCGGCAAGCTCGACCGTGAAGAATTCACTTAACGTGTTGATGCCTTTGGCACGCGCCACATCAGCAACATTCTGCGAAGGCTCGATCCCCAGATGGCGTATACCGGCGCTCTGAAAATGCTGCAGCATGATCCCGTCATTGCTGCCTAGTTCGACGACAAAGGGGTCTCTTCTTCCAGTGCACGCTTTGCTGACTGCCATCTCAGAGAAGGCCTTGAAGTGCGTCTGCATGTGGCGCGACGTGCTCGAATAGAAGGCATAGTTCTCGTGAAACATCTTTTCTCTAGCAGGCTGTTCCATGAGCTGCACGGTACTGCACCCCCGGCAGAACGCCGGTGCCAGTTCAAACATATATTCTGAAGCGGTGCGGTCGGGAGGAAGAAATCCATTCGCAATCGGCATTTTTCCAAACGACATGAACGGCAGAATCTTGGCTCCACATACGCGGCAAAGCCTGCCGTTGCTCTCTGTGATATTGGCTGTCATCATCGGTGACCGACCCTTAGTCGCGTACCTGCGACCTGTTCATCATCTGCCATTACGACGGCCCGGAATTGGCTTGACGTAGCCGGGCAATGGTTTCACCAATTCCTCTCCGCAAATCCCCCGTGAAGGCGAATCCCTGGCGCACAAATCGATCGCACGAGACGACATAAGAAAGCTGGTTCATGATCTGACTCTCGACGAATGTCACTTGTAGCCCGGGCATGAACTCGCGGATCATGTCCACGATTTGCCTGACCGTCGCATTCTGAGTCAGGACATTGTAGATGCGCCCGTCAAACAGATCGTTCCTGATCAAGAATGAGATAGCCCGTGCGGCATCGACCAGGTCCAGGTAGGGGCGCTGTTGATCATAGGCGGTCTTCCACACGGTAATCGCCTGTCCCATCGCCGCTTGCCAGCAGAATTTGTTTACCGCCGTGTGAAAACGCATCCCGGGCGATGCCCCCACAATCGTGCCGAACCGGCAGCATACCGCTTTGAGCGACTTGTCCTTGTGGAGACGGGTAACCAGCGACTCCTCTTTCAATTTGGTGTGCGCATAGGGGCTTTGAGGCTTGAGCTCTTCCGGCGAACAGTCTTCCGACACCTCCTGCTTCTGGGTCCCGTACACGCTCGTCGAAGACAGGCTGATCAGGCGCGCCCCGGTTTCCACACAGGCTTCCGCCACTTTCTCGGTCCCCTCGTAATTGTTGGCCTCCACCTGCGCCGCCTTATCAAAACTGCCGGCGGCATCCGTGATGGCCGCCAAGTGAATGACCGTATGGGCATCCTTAAACAGGCTGCGCAAATCCAACGACCGCACATCCCCCTCGATAAACCGGTATCTGCCCGTCGCCGGGAGATCGAATAAGGACGAGTATCGTTGGGTCATCATATTGTCGATCATCATGACCGACATCTGGGGAAACTGAAGCGCCAGGTCACGAGTCACATAGGAGCCGATATGGCCGAGCGCGCCGGTGACGACGATTTTCACCGCTGCTCCGTGTCCACGTGTCCGGAATTCATGCGGTAGGCCAGGAATGCGCGATAATCCCGAATGTAGTCCTCCGCTTCGTACGGCCGATCACAGAGGACCGTCAGCAGAGACCCGGGCGCTTGATAGGTCTGTTGCGCCCAGATGGAGGGCGGGATCAGGAGTCCCATCCCAGGCCGATCCAGAACGTACGTCGCCTTCTCGAGCCCGTCGTCACACACTACGTCGACGCGGCCGGCGGAGCATGTCAGAAATTGTGCACATTGCTTGTGCGCATGCTGGCCGCGAATGGCCCCGGCCTGCGCGAGCACCATGAAGACGCGGACGATCGTGAATGGGATCTGGCGATCCCGTTCCATGACCACCAAGTCTCCATTGGCGGCAAAGTTTCGAGGCAACTCGATCATGAGCACGGACCTGATGGAGTGGAGACCTGTGGAACTCACGTTCATGATCTTCGTTGCAACAAGTGGTGGATCCCCTGACTGTATCTCTCGACCTGAGCGTCCGTCAGGGTGAACGCGCACGGAAGATTGATTCCGCGCTCGGACACGTCATAAGCCGTGGGATTATTCCGTCTTCCCTCCGCTTCACGATTGAATGCCGGGAGAAATGACAGCGGATAGAAAAATGGGCGCACTGGAAGTCCCAGTTTAGGAAGCTCTTCGAGCGCTCGATCCCTCGTCATGCGGTGACTCTTGCCAAACACCAATGCGGTCGCCCAGGCCCCATTGGTCACATGAGCCGGCTCGGGGTTCAACAGAAGGTCTGGAATATCCGCCAGGCGTTCGCGAAAGGCGCGAAGCATCCAGCGCTTCTTGGCCACCAGCTCATCAATGCGTTGCAATTGTGCGTAGCCAAGGGCGGCCTGGAGATTGGCCGGCATGTACTTAAAGGTGACTTCGGTGTTGAAATAACTCCCCGGCGCTCGACCGTGATCGCGCAGGAATTTACACCGACGGAACAGGGATTCATCATCGAGCAGGAGCATTCCACCTTCGCCCGTGGTAATGGTTTTTGTTCTGTGAAAACTGAAGGTGGATCCGACACCGAACTTCCCGGCTCTGACGCCCTTGTAGACAGATCCCAGCGCTTCAGCGGCATCTTCGACGAGCGCTACCCCGCGTCGGTCGCACACTTCCTTGATGCCGTCCCAGTCCGGCATGTTGCCGAAGAGATCCACCACGATCACTGCCTTGGTGCGGGGGGTGATGCGTCGCTCGATACTTTCCGGTGTCAAACACCAGTGGATCGGATCGATATCGGCCAACACGGTCGTCGCACGCTGATAGGTGATGCAGGCGACGGACCCGACCCAGGTGCAGTCCGGAGCGATGACTTCGTCGCCCTCGCGGATGCCAAGTCCCGCAAGCAACAAATGCAGGGCGGTCGTGCAATTCGGCGTCATCAGCGCAAATGCGCGGCCGTGGTATTTGGCAAACTCAGATTCAAACGCCTCCACATAATGGTACGCCTGCTTTCCATACCAGCCATTGCGTACAGCGTCAGCGACGATTTTCTCTTCCAACTCCGTAATCCACGGGCCGGCCATATGAATGTCCGGAAGATCTTTCATCTTCCGAACCTCGTGTCGCCAGGAAGGGCCAGTCGGCTGACGGTGTTACCGTTCTTCATCCGCGCTTCCGTAAATAGCCGCCCGGCATATTGCTGAGCAGAAGCTTATTTTCAATCGTGCGGTCCACTTCAAAGTCGTTGCAGTCCTTCAGAAATTCTCGAAGCGCGGTGGCGGGGCTATTCCCGACACCCCAGGGACGCGGACGCTTGGGGGCAGGAGGCTGCTCTTCGATGATCGTGTCCCCGCAAATCAGATAGGAGCCCGGCGTCACCAAGGGAGCGTACAGGCGCAACTCCTGGAGCACGTGGTCATGCGTGTGATTGGAATCCAGGATGACCATCGTCGGCTCGTCACCAATGAGATCTTTGACTTTTTGCACCGTCTCCTCCGACGTCGAAGACGCTTCCAACAAATGCACCATCCCCGGTCGCGGCAATTTGGCCGCAATACGCTCCCGCAAGTCCTGCGGGATGAAAACATCGATGCCGATCACCTGCTTTCCTCCCAAGAGATGGAGCAGTGCGGCGTGAAACAACGTGGTGCCGCCCCATGCCACGCCGGACTCAATGATGAAATGAGGCTTCGCGCGGTAGATGGCGTCCTGCAGGGCAAACATATCTTGCGGCAGCTGCAGGCACGGCTCGCCCATCCAATTGGTCTGATGCACCCAGTAATACTCATGGCCGGCCCTTACCTTCACGTCCAGCGCCTGTTTTCTTAAAGCGACATCCTTGGCCATGTCCGCTGCGGCTTTCAGCCGAAGATCTTCGAATTCTTCGCGTGTCAGATTGACTTTGCTCATGGCGTGTCCTCGATTAGACAGGGTATCCGTAGGCCTGAAGATTCAACTTCACCGCCGACGCGAGCCTGCGATTTCCATCAGCATAATAATTGCGTATGCGCTCTATCCACTCAGCGGGAATGTCTATGCTTGCCGCCCTCCCCTCGTCCAACCAGGAGCCCATGAGGGATTCCATCGGTCTGTACACGATTGGCAAGTAGGACGCCCACCGGTGGAACAACATCCTCCGGTGAGAGTTCCGAGGGCGCTGCCGCTTTCCGACGACACGGCTTTCAATGTCTTCCGCAGGCACGCCAAGGACCGCTGCCCATCGGGCAAAAAATTCCCGCGGATTGGCCTGCAAGTCCTCATAGAGCAGCACATGGACGTTGGCAGCCCCGAAGAACCGCGAGAAGACTCGAAAGTACCGCTCGTAGTTCATCGCTTCCACAGGCGTGAGGTTCGGAAAGAGAAAGCAATACTCCAGCCACTCCGTAAACGCCACATATCGCTTCCAATATCGGCGCGGCACCAGCTTCAAGTATGCGCCATGATTCACATACCATGAGGGCCATGTCGTCAATTGGTTACGGATCACCATGACGACTTTCGCGTCAGGCATCAACTTCTTCAATCGTGCCGCACATACGCTCGGGTGGCGTGTCGTCATGATGTCTTCGTTGGAAAACATCATCACCGCCTTCTCACTCCGCAGATATCGATCAAAGATGCCCTGCATGCGGGGCTCATCATAGAAGGAATCGTCTTCATGTACCAGAGCATGGATGTCGTCTTTGACCTGCTCGTACTGCGCGCAATCCTCACCCAGGTACGCAATGGCCGGATGCGCGGCGAACAACTCCCGCTGAAACAACGTGCTGGCAGTCTTATTGCCTCCGATATGAATGATTTGATTCATGCCTGTCTCGCAGTGTTGCGCCTGAACACCAAATCACATTTTCGCCGCAAGCGATGGCTGCGTGGGAAATTCGACATGGGCAGGTCCCGCACACGGCCAAAATACCTTGCTTCCGCCTGATTTCGAAATACACAGTCGTATCCCAATCCCTCGACCACACTAATGAATTCGTCTTCGTTCCAAAACCATACCGGCAACCGATTCCCGTAGTACGACTGCAAGGACCCGAAGGTGGGGATGGGACCAGCCATGACACCCGGCAAGACCAGCAGTTCCGGCTTCAAGCTCAGTGCCCGGGCGAGGAATTTTTTCCAATCCAGCACATAGTGGAGACTATTGGCGGCATGAAAGATGTTGATGCGCCGGCCGGCACTTGGAAGGGTTGATCTGAAATTGACCCGTTCCTCGAATCTGAAGAATGCCCTTCCGGCCCTGCAGATCGTCGGAGTCTCGATCACGCAAAACCGGATGTTCTTCATCGGCAGTCTCGCGGCCTGGAGTCGAAGATATTCCAGCGCCAGTCCACCGCCGAAATCCAAGATGGAGATCGGCGTAACGTGGCCCACGAGATATCCTGCAAGGACTTCCTTCAGGATCCCTCGGCTCGCCCCCGGTCGATTGCCGTCCTCACGGAGTTTTTTCGCTTCCTCAATCTGATGTTGCACCCATCGCTGCTGTTCAAAGGAACTCGATCGGCGGCTCGACGAACCTTTCGAGGCCACTGATCCACGTCTGGCGTCCGACGCGGCCTCTTGAATCGTCCGGTACACTCCCGCCCATACATGCGTCCGTTGAGTTCGCATCGAATCTAGGCCCTCACTAAGCTGGTCGTTCTGCAGGCATTACTAAGACGATGTGTCATGGGGCAGCTGGTCAGCAGTCAACTGTTTGAACAGCGGATAGGCCGCATCACGCCGGCTGAGATTGGGTGACTCGACCGGCCAGCGAATCTTGAGATCCGGATCGCGCCAAAGCACACCCCCCTCATCCGACGGATCGTACTCACGACTGACCTTATAGTGAAGGTCCGCCCAGTCGCTCAGCACGCAAAACCCATGGGCAAACCCTGGCGGCATATAGAGTTGCCGAGGTCCGCTATCGCTCAACTCAATTCCATACCACCGGCCAAATGTCGAGGACGTATGGCGCAAATCGATCACGACATCGAAGACTTTGCCTCGCATGACGGTGACCAGCTGTGCTTGCGGCCTCTTCACTTGGAAATGCAATCCCCGCAGGACACCTTTGACGGAGTGTGATTGATTGTCTTGGACGAATTGATCGGTGATCCCTGCGTTTCGGTACCGGGTTGCTTGATAGCTTTCGATGAAGAAACCGCGCTCATCCTGGAAGCAACGGGGTTCGATCACAAGCACACCCTGCAAGTCGGTCACAATCGTCTTCATGGTTACAACGCGGGCACATTCGGCACGGGAATGACGCCTCTTTCCACGAGCAACGTCACGATCATGTTCACGCACTCCTTGACCTCGAGCTTTGCCGTATCCAGGGCGAGTTCGGGACGTTCCGGATCTTCATAGGGGGAAGAAATTCCCGTGAAATCCGGGATCTGCCCGGCCCGGGCGCGCCGATACAATCCCTTCGGATCTCGCTTCTCACAGACAGGCAAGGGGCAACGACAGAACACCTCGATAAAATCGCCGGGCTCCACGAGCGCACGGACGCCGCGCCGTTGATTTCGCAACGGCGAAATAAACGCCGTGACCGCGATGATGCCCGCATCGACCATCACCTTCGCCACTTCACCCACCCGCCGAATGTTTTCGTTTCTGCCCTCGATGCTAAAATCAAGATCCCGGCACAAGCCGGTCCGCATGATATCTCCGTCAATCACATAGGAACGGCATCCCATCTTATGGAGTCGCTCCTCCACGGCATAGGCCAGCGTGGTTTTGCCGGCGCCAGAGAGACCCGTAAACCACAGGATGACGCTCCGGTGCCCGTTCTGCTTTTCTCTCGTCTCCCGCCCGATTCGTGCTTCTTGCATATTGTCACCTGTCATAGCGCTTCTTTCATTCGACCTTCATCAGGTCCGCCACGTGTTCGGCAAATGGGAATGAGGAGGTAAACGCCGGAGAAACCGCGTTGAGGACATGGGTGGACTTGGGGCCTGACTCAATGACGAAGTCGTTGAGCAATTCTGCCGTTCTCCGATGAACGAGCTGCGCGCGAATTCCAGGCTCTTTGCCCGGTCGGAGATCGGCTGCTTCCAAACCGATTGCCAGTCCTCGTGCCTCGCGGAAAAATCCTGATCGGGACACTTTTACCATTTCCCGCCAGGCAATTGAGCGAAAATGATCCCGGTTGCGCGTAAATAACCGGAACAAATAGGAGGCCATTGCCATTCCGTCCTGCAGGGTGACTCCGGTAAGCCCCCGGTACTGTTCCCGGCCCAATAAGGGGAGCGCAGAAGGTCCCACGGTCACCTCCCCATCCGGACGACGGGTAAAATGGACACCCAAGAATGGATTTCTGAGATCCGGCACCGGGTAGATGTTCCCGCGCACTTGAACGCTCGACCCGGCTCTCAGCCGGTAGAACTGTCCGCGAAACGGAAGGATCCGATACTCGAGTCCGGTTCCGTACGCCCACGCAACCCGGTCTGCGAACAAGCCCGCACAGTTGACCAGATGCCCATACCGGATTCGGCCCGCGGAGGTGCACGCGACGTCTGTGCCCTCGCGACTCCGCCACGCACAGCCCAACTGCATCATGACGCCTTCGCGGCGAGCGTCGCTGATCAGTTCCTCCATGACCCGCTGCGGGTTCACGACCGCGGTATCCTTGACATACAGCGCCTGATGCACCGTCTTGGCACAAGGTTCGATCTCCTTGAGCGTGTGACAATCGATTAATTCAGACCGCACGCCATTGCCTTGCGAGCGCGCATAAAGCTCCTGCAGCGCCGGCAATTCCCCCTCGCTTCTGGCGACGATCACCTTGCCGTTGTCGTTGAGGGGAATGTGCTTGGCCAGACAATATTCCCGCATGCGCCGGTTGCCTTCGACACAGAGCCGGGCTTTCAGGGTTCCTGCCTTGTAGTACACGCCGGCATGGAGCACACCGCTATTCCTGCCGCTGGCATGCTGTCCGGGACTGGACTCCTTCTCAATCAGCAACACGCTGGCGCCGTGGCGCCGGCGTAACTCTCTCGCGATGGACACGCCGATGACGCCCGCCCCGACCACGAGGAAGTCGCAAGTTGTCGCCGTCATGCGGTTTTCTCCAGAACCACCAGCACACGAAACGCGAGCAGGCGACCGAGCCGGCGGCACCAGCGCTCGAAATTCAGTAGCGTGTTGATGGACCAGAGCGGCACAAGGGAGGGCCGGTCAAATCCGCCGCTGAGCGGATAGGCGAAGAACGCCAGACGTTCGTGAGCGATTTTCGCGAAGTGCGGATACAGGTGGCGAAACTGCTCGTAGGAGCGCTCAAACACGATGCGCGCGACCGCTTGATTGGCATCGAACGGCTGCCGGTGGGGCTCCGGCGGGACGATGGTCAGCGGATCGCGTCCGAAATCCACCGGCTCCGGATGCAGGAACCGGTAGATCGGCCAGGACAGCGCGGACACGTAGGGGTCCATGATGACAATGCGACCGCTTGGAGGGAGGACACGAAGCGCCTCGTCGAAAAAGTATCGGACGTTTTCCAAGTGGTGCAGGACGTCGAACAACACGATGTTCGAGACGCTCTTGCTGCGAAACGGAAGGTGCTGGGCATCGACCATGGCGTCCAGCCAAGGCAGTCTCACCAGGTCCGTGCAGAGGACCTGAGGCGAAAATTCCTTGAGGTTCCCCGTGCCTCCTCCCACTTCGACGGTCAGGCCGGGTTGAAGCCACTGCGCGATCTCCCGATACCATGAGGCATACAGCCGTCTCAGCACGGGCTTCTGAGTCCAGACCACCTGGTGGCGTCGCAAAATGTCTTCGGCCATCAGACGGCTTTCAACCGAAAGAATCCGTACACGGTCATTTTGAGCAACAGCCAGCCGTGCTGGAACCGGTTGATGTTCGTGGTGCCATAGGTGCGCTCCTGGTAGCGGATCGGCACTTCAAGAATCTTGAGATTGAGCTTCGAGGCGCCGAACAAAAGATCGAAATCCCCGAAGGGATCAAACTCGCCAAAGTAGGCGCGATTCGCCACGATCCGCTCGTAGTCCTTCCGAAACAGGACTTTGGTCCCGCACAAGGTGTCTTTAATCCGTTCCCCGAGCAGCCATGAGAAAGCCATGCTGAAGAACTTGTTACCGATGAGATTCAAAAACCGCATGGCTTCTTCCTCCATCGGATAGACCAAGCGGCTTCCATTGATGAATTCTCCCTTCCCGCTGGCGATCGCGTCATAGAATTTAGGGAGATCCTCGGGAGGCATGGTGAGATCGGCGTCGAGGATCATCAGAATGTCTCCGGTGGCATGGGTGAACCCCTTGCGCACCGCATCGCCCTTCCCCTTGCCGTCTTGGATGAATAGCTTGATATCGTACTGCGGCCACTGCCTCATCACCCGTTGAATTTCCTCAACCGTCCCGTCGGTCGAATGCCCGTCGACGAAGATAATTTCCTGGCGCAGTCCGAACCGCGGCAACCGCGTGATTGCGGCTTCAATATTCCCCTTTTCGTTGCGGCAGGGAATCACGATGCTCACCGTGAACTCCCGCTGAGCTTCGATGCCTCGCGTTCTGGCCACGACGTATTGCGTCAGACACAGTCGATTGACCAGCGGCAGGTAGGCGAGGTACCGGTTGACGATCGAGGCGAGCAGAGGCACCTGCTTCGGAAGCAAGAGGCGACTCTCAGATTTCACGACTTCAAAGTCCGCGAGTCGCAAGAGATTCCTGATATCAGCCGGAGAGAGCCAGTTCTGCTGTTGCTGGGGCATCTTGAGTCCCAGTCGCTCTGCCAGCCAGAGGATCGGCTCCCAGAGAAAGTTGTAATAGGCGATGACGATCCGGGTGGACGGAGTACAGAAGCGGCGCATCCCCCTCAGCACCGCCTCGACATCGAGCAAGTGTCCGATCACGTCCACGAGTAGGATGACGTCGAACACCTCATCGTCCCGCAAGGCCTCGAGTCCACCGACCCGAAATTCGAGTGTCGGGTGGCGCCGGGAAGCTTCGGCGACCATGGCACTACTGATATCGAGCCCGACCCCGCGGGACGGCTTCAGCGCCGCCAGCTGATCGCCGAGTCCGCAGCCGATCTCGAGAATTTTCAGGCCTTCAGGCACCAGGAATTGAAGGTAGCGGCGCTGGTCTTTGTAATAATAGCCGGCCTTGATTTGCCAGACTGCGCGCGTACCTGCGAGCTGGTTGAATCGTTCGCGGATGGCCGCCATTCGACGCGAGTCTTTCTGCGCCAGGACGGATGGCTCACCCGATTGAGCCGGGGTTTCAAGAAGAGGCATGCTCGTGTACCAGGCTCCTCGTCACTTGCCTTGCGCGACACTACACAGGAACGACATCCCCGACGTTGATTTCCACGGCCGCCGCCTGTTGGATGATGCGCACGCCGAGGATCAGCCGATGACGCTTGTCCTTGCGGAGGAGAATCCCCTGAATGCCTTGAAGCGGCCCTCGGATGACTTCCACCTTCATCCCTTCCTGGAGATACGGATGCGGATCGTAAGGCAGCACACTCGTCATCAAGGTTTGGATCGCCGTGATTTCCTCATCAGGAATCGGCTCGGGACGCTGTCCCCCGCCGACGATGTCCACGACGCCCACGGTCTTGAGCACCGGCAGTTTCTGCTCGGCGTTGAACCGGACGAAGCAATACCCCGAGAACAGGGGCACTTCGACCTCTTTTTTCCGATCTTTCCATTGGCTCAAACGCTTGACGGTCGGCAACAGTGGTTCAATGCCTTGCTGCATCAGCTGATCGCGGACGATCTTTTCATGCCGTGACCTCGTCCGTAAGGCATACCAATGAACTCCGCTTGAGTGGCTCGGTGGTAATCCTATAGACACAGCTCCGCCCTCTCACTTACAGCGCGCCGAACGTTCCCTTATCGTGTGGGGAGATCCGTCAAACTCCCCATCCTATTCTATTGCCGCAATCCGAGCTTCAGGACCTTGTCACGCGGAACACCGGAACGCACGAGCTGCTCTTCGTACGTTGCCGCGTGGTCGAGATCGGCGATCAGCACGCGATCGAATTGCCATCCCGCGATCCGATCGGGTGAGGACACGGGACATGACAAGAACGTATCGCGCACGGTCCCGTCAACGAATCCGACACAATCGATGTTCATTTCCCGCAGGGCCAAATAGGCCAGTTCTGCCACCTCGCCCGTGCCGCAGATCGCAACGCGCTGTCCCTGCGTCCCTTCGAGTGAGGACAGCATGTCCTTCAGGCGGCCGCGCATGTCGCGGTAGTACGTCAACGAATACTGCATGTACTGATACGTGAGCCGGGATTTCTCGGCGAACCCCTGCGGCGTGAGCAAGTAGCGGATTCGATTGCGCGGGATGGTGCTGATTTTGATGTAGCCCTTGCGGGCCAGGCGCTTGAGATACAGATTCGTCAATCCAAGGGCGACCCCTAATTTGCTCGCAAGCGTGCGTTGCGTCGCTCCGCCGTCACGATCAAGCTCGCTGAGGAGTAAAAGATCACGTTGACCCTGTAAATCCATGAAATCTCCAGGCAATTCGGCGGAGCGTTCACAATATGAACAAAATGGACAACCCTGTCAAGAAATTTGAGCACGGTGTGGGGACGGGGCAGAATGGGGACGGCGATCAGCGGAAGCTCAGCTGGGCATCGGCCTGAGCGGTGCCTTGGCGGCGTGGATGGTCAGTTCCGTGCCATAACCCAGGCGGCCTGCAAGGAAGGACAACGGCCCGGCAAGCAGTCCATCGACGAGTTTTCGGAGGGGAACCTTGGTCTTGAAACGGTGCATCCACACTCGATCGAGACTGGCCATCAGGAACACGGAACTCACCGCCGTACGAGCCATGTTGGTCGAGAAGCCGGCACTGGCGAGCGTGGCGCTGAGACTCTTCCGGTCAAAATGATAGAAATGTCTCGGCGGATCCAGCGGAAACCACCAGCGCCCAAAAAGTTTGAATTCCCAACTGTGCACGTTGGGCACGCTGATCACGAGTAACCCGTCATCTTTGAGCAGCCGGTAGATCCGGCGCAGGGCATCGAGGGGACTGGGCAAATGCTCCAGAGAATGGCTCATCAACACGAGGTCGAAGGAGCCGGGAGGAAACGGCGCCGTCTCGATCGTCCCTGTATGAATGTGGCCCTTGATCAACTCACGAGCATGGGCCGCGGCCACCTCGCTGATCTCAATGCCGTACGGCTCCCATCCTTGATCTTGTAATGTCTTCAAATTGCCGCCGGCGCCGCAGCCGATGTCCAACACCTGGCCACGGCCTCTCCAAGGCAAGGGATAGCGGCCTTTCAATTCCCGCCAGGTCTTGTCCGGCCATAGCATCATTTTCCTCAGCGGCCGCCACCAGGCACCGCCATAGGCAGAGGGATAGCCATAGTACTCCTCGAGCACCCAGCGCTTAATCCGCGCAGACGCCCTTTTGGCCTGCCGTTGCAACGCCGGCCATTCCTTGCCGGACACCGGAGGATAATACACCGGCGGATAAAAGGACCCGAGCAGATCTCGGGCGGGACGCGGGTTCAGATAAACCAACCCACAGTGACGGCACCGGACGATCGAGAATTCGTCATCCGTCACGCTCAATAACAAATCCCGCTGCTTGATGATGACTTCCGCATCGTTGGCGCGACAGAGGTCGCAGAGCACCAACTCCATGCCGGGCTTCAGGATGTCTCGCGCACACGCCTGTTCCATCATGAATTTCTCGGTCACGTAGGCATCCTCTGGCGTGTCCGGATCTGTCGAACCGCCGCCGCCATGACTTCATCCACGGTAATCAGCTTCATGCAGTTCTCCTCGCCGCGCCGACAGGTTGGATGAAAACAAATACGACAGTCAAGATCCTTATAAACGACCTCTGAGGAGCCTCCGCGCGGCCCCCATTCCGCGGGATTTGACGGGCCGAACAGGCCGACCACCGGCGTTCCCACCGCCGCGGCGATGTGCATGGCGCCGGTATCGTTGCCGACAAACAGTACCGAGCGTTTGAGCAGCGCCGCCAACATCCTCACATCCGACCGTCCGGCGATGCTCAGGAGCCGGCTCTTTGCCTGCCCGATCACTGCCTGCGCCAATGGCGCTTCCTGCGGGCTTCCACCCACCACCACCTGACAACCGAACCGGTCGTGCAGGCGGTCGGCCAGTTCCGCAAAACGCTCCGGGGGCCACGCCTTGAACCAGTACCGGGCCCCAGGCTGGATGACCACCCAGGGTCGAGCTGGGAGGAGGCCGACTTCCGTCACGAGATGCTCGACACGTGCGTCATCCTCCGGCGTCAACCAGATCCGGGGCACACGGTCTTGGACTGACACGCCCAAGGGAGCCAGAGCCGCCAGATCCCGTTCGATGCGATGCGCCCCTGTCGCGCCGCTCACGACCGAGGTGTAGCATCGTCCGGTCCAACGCTGCTCGGCGTTGAAGCCGATACGAAGGCCCGCCCCGCTGATCCAGGTCAGAACCGCCGCACGATCGCCGTCTGTCAGGTCCACGACAGTGTCAAACCGCCGGCGTCGGATCTCCAAGAGGAAACGGCCCTGCTGGAGGATCGACCCGCGGTCCAGAGGAATAATCTCGTCCACGTCAGGATTTGCCCGCAGGATGTCCTCTGTGCCTCGATTCACCAGCGCAGTCAGTCGTGCCCCGGGATACGCCGTCTTGAGTGCATGGAGGGTCGGCGTCGACAACAGGACATCGCCGAGATAGCGCAATTTGATCGCGAGAATGTTGTGAGGGATCATGCGGGTCGCCTACGGCAGGAGTGACGCATACAACTCACATGTCTGCAGCGCGGCCTGAGACCAGCCATACTGTTTGACGCGACCGAACCCTTTGGATGTGAGCGATGCACGCAACGATGCATTCTCAAGCACCTCACTCATGGCGTCTGCCACCGCTCGCGCATCGTGCGGATCCACCAGCCGGGCCGCATCACCGGCCACTTCCCCCAACGCGGTCGTCTTTGACGTGATGACGGGCGCTCCGCAGGCCATCGCCTCCAATACCGGCATGCCGAATCCTTCATACAACGAGGGAAAGATGAACAGGTCGGCATAGGAGTACAGCAATTGCAGATCTTTTTGCGGCAGCCGTCCCGGACACAACACCCGGCCGGTCAAGCCGTGGCTCTTGGCCGTACGCTCGTAGGAGCCGAAGGCATGCGTGGACGAGCCCACCAATAGGAGCGTTCGGCTTCCGAGATGGGCCGGTATGAGGGACGCCGCCTCCAGCACGATCCGATGATTTTTTCGCGGGTCGGCGCCTCCGACAAACAAAATGAACCGATCACCGGTCAACCCGATACGCTGCTTCAACGCCTCGAACGCGATGGCATCGTGACGGGGAAAAAACTCTTCGGATACGCCGTTCGGGATGACGGCAATCTGGTCATCAGAGATCCCGAACAGGTCAGTCAGTTCACGCGCCGAAAACCTCGAGACGGTGACGACCTTTCTCGCACGCCTGGCCGTACGTTTTGTTTTATGTGATGACAGCCGTTGTCCAAGAAACTTTGGAGAGTATTGCGGAAATCGCTCGAGCCAGAGGTCATGAATCGTGACGATCCCCCCATATCGTCCCTCGGTATGCATACGGAAATTTGTGCCGTGGTACAGATCCAGGCGATCCGCTCTCCCACGACGGCTCATCGACCATTTGGAGGCGGTGACCCAGGTCACGCGATCTGCTCCCTGCCATTGCCGGCTCTCTTCCGGCGGAACGGACCCCGGCCTGAGATATGCCACGAAGACGGCGGTGGGCTCAGCGACCAACATCGCGCGGAGCAGATAGTACGTGTGCCATCCCACCCCGCCCCGGTCACCGACAATGGGACTGGCGTCGATGCCGATTCTCATACCCGGTCCCGGCTGGCAGTCAACGCGTGTTCATACACCCGTTCCATGGCCGCGACCGACGCGTGCACATCGAATCGCTCACGGGCCACCTGGGCACCGCGCTGCCCCATGTCCTTCCTCCGCCCATCGTCGCGCAGCAACGACAGGATCGCAGCGCTGAGTTCCTCCGGACGATCGGGCGCCACCAGCAGGCCGGTCCGCCCGTGATCCACGACTTCAGGCAACCCGCCGACGCGTGTCGCGACTACCGCTTTGCCGGCGGTCATCGCTTCCACGACCGCGATCCCGAACCCCTCCATCCTGGCAGGATGGACGTACAACGACAAGGCTGACAGGAACGGGCTGACGTCATCTTGGAAGCCGACAAAGTGGACGTGCTCCGTCACCCCGAGCGTGGCCGCCAAGGTCTTGAGCTCGCGCTCGTAGGCCTCCTCGCCGCTCCCGATGATCAGATACTGCACGCCACGCATTTCACGAGTCACGAGAGACAGCGCCCGGAGCATCACGTCATAGCCCTTGCGCGGGAACACATGCGCCACCGTTCCCAGCAATAGCGCATCACTGGACACACCCAGCAGGCGGCACACCGCCGCCCGATCGATGGCCGGCGCCGTATTCGTAAACTGCAGCCCGCTATAGATGGTTCGGACCGCATCCGGGCGAACGCCCCCGGCAATCAAGGCCTGCTCGACCTGCTTCGAAATTGCAATGACGGCGTCGATGGATTCGAGGGCGTATCGCCGGACTTTTTCAGGCTCGATCTCCTGGCGGACGTGCGCCACGACCGGCGTCCTCGGACCGGATGGCCCGGTGACGGCACGCCTCGTATGAGGCACCCACCAGATATCGTTGACATGAATCACGGCCGGGGCCACGTCGGTGAGCAGGGTGCGAAGCGATCGCACGTCCCGCCAGCGGGTCAACGGGGAATACCATTTCCGCCACGGCGCCAGGGCGAGGGAGTGCAGCGGGAACCCCTCGCTGCCCAGGCGGTCGAACAGCGGCGTCTCGGAAGGGCACGCGACATGGGGTTCCCAGTCGGTTCGATTGAGCGCACGGAGCATCGCCAGCAAATCCCGTTCGGCGCCGCCGATCTTGCCGATGCCATGGATGTAGAGAATCCTTTTCGCCACTAGCTCGAATCCCGCGCGGCGGGGGACGGCACGGTCATGGCCCACAACTTGGCGTACTTGACGAACGTATACATGCCCGCAAACACGGAGACGATGAAGCCTCGGACACCATCGCGGAATCCTTGTTTCAGGAGATAGCTCTTGACGAGTACGACGAACGGCCGGAAGACCAGGTCATGGACGCGGACGACGCGAACTGTCCGGCCTTTCTCCTGTGCGGCCAATGTTGTGTAGAGGCCGAACTTCCGGAAATGGTCACGAATCCGTCGCTCAGTAAAATGGTCCATCGGGTTGGTGAGCCGCCCGATCTGGCCCTGAACGATCAGGTTTTCGTGCACCGGCACGTCGTTGTACCTGGCGCTGCCCTTTCGGACCAGCCGGATTTGATAATCGGGATACACTCCGGCATGGCGGACCCAGGCGCCGTAGAAATAATTCTTGCGCGGAATCTCATAGGCAACGGGATCTCCCCGCTTCCATGCCGCAATCCGCGACAGGATTTCGGTCTGTAGAGGCGGTGGAATGCGTTCGTCGGCGTCCACGATAAGAATCCACTCCGCCACGACCCGGTCGATCCCGAAGTTTTTTTGAGCGCCAAATCCCGGCCATGGCCGCACGATCACCGTCGCGCCGGCGGCACGCGCGAGGTCAGCGGTACGGTCGCTGCTTTCGGCATCCACGACGATTCGCTCGGCCGTCCAAGCAACCGACGCGAGACAGTCCTGAATGTTTGGTGCCTCGTTCTTCGTGATGATGACGGCCGCAAGCGGCGGCATGGGCGCTCCGGCGCTCACGACGATGAGCCTGTCTGCTGCCATGCCCCGGTGCCAAGCGTCTGGATTTGGCGGCGGTGCAACTCCACGATCGTTTCGGGCCGCACGTACAGCCATCGCCACGACACGGCACGCTGGAATTCTCGGGCCAGCTTTTGGAGCGGCTTACCCACATGCCGCTGGAGCAGGTCACCGACGGTGGGACGGCCCGACACCGGCCGGAAATAATTGGTCTTGTACCACAGCCGTTCCTGCTCTTCCGGTGACCATTTGTCATGAATCGTCAACCGCGGGTGCGTACAGGCGAAGGGTTCGCGCCTGCCCTTGACCGTCGCCCGGATAAAATGGTGCACGAAGCTGCCTCCGAAAATCTTGCAGCGACGAACATCTCCCAGTTCGTCCTCCCGTTTCCGAAGCGTGTAGTAGAGATCCCAATCGGCCGCTTGAATGCGTTCATCCAAAAGTCCGATCTTCTCCAGCGTGCCCCGCCTGATCATCACGCAAGACCCGTTGAGGCCATCGAACAGCACCTCGGAGAAATTCCCATAGATATGGCTGCAGAAAGCCTCCCAGTCCCCGTACATCGCGCGAATCTTGTCGTGCAGCTGGTCAACGGTCTTGCCAGATGAGAGGCGGCCCTGGCCGATCGTGGCCCAGCGGGCTTGTATCCAGTCCGTCAGCGCCGGGGTCGGCATCATTTCCAGCCCCAACGGAGTAATGGCATCCAGACGGTGGCGTTCCATCGCCTCGATCAACCGTCCATTCCAGTCCGGTCCCACGTAGAGATCGTTGTTGATATGACAGACGTAGGTGCCTGTCGAATTCCGCGTCCCGAGGTTCATCGATTCGGGATAACACAGGTTCGCGGCGTTCCGAATGACGCGGCAGCCTTGGGACTCGAAGAATTCGGCGGAGCCGTCGGTGGAATGGTTGTCGATGACGATCACTTCATAGGGGCCGGTCGTGTATTTGCGAATGCCCTGCAAGAAGAGCTGATTGTGGCCCAACTGATTGTGCACGGCCACGATCACGCTCAGCATGACGGACACCCCGCGTCCGGCTTGACAGCGAATTTGAATCCATCCTTCCAATGCAGCACGGTGTAGCTGCATTCCCGCGGAAGCACGCCCTGCAGCTGATTCAGGTCCTTCATGGATCCGTAGATGCGCTTGATGAATTGTCCGTGGCGGCACTGGCAGAAATCATCGATCGAGCGTCCCGTCTTGGGCTCGAAGGTCAACGTATCGCCCTCTCCCAGATACACAAACCAACGGTGGAAGGACCACCCGCGGTCCGCGTGGGGATAGTTGTATCCCTGCTCGTAGAACGGGCTGGGGGTTTCGATGTACCCGGCCCGGGCGATGCGCATGAGTTCCTTGCAGGCGGACGCCGGATCGTGAGTGTGTTCGAGCACATGAGAGGCGTACACGTAGTCAAAGGTCTTGTCTTTGAACGGCAGTGCTTCCACCGTCGCCAACAGGAGCGGAAGCCCGAGGGGCTGCATCGGTTTCCCCCGTTCGGAATCATCTTCCGGAAGGAGGTCGACCAAATGCGTCGCGTCCTCATGCGGCCGATGGCCGGATCCGACGTCCAAGACCCGCCGGGTCGACGGATTGCTCCATTGCCGCCGCAGGCGAAACTTCCAACGACGAATGGTACCGGCTAATCCCATGGTTCCCTGCCCTCCGGCGACGGCATCAGATTCGTCTCCAGCATGATTTAGCGTACAAAGAGCGTGGATAGTCCATACTTTCGAAAGACCTCCAGGGATTTGGGAAACTCTCGAGGAAGACGCCGCACTCTACCCGCGCGCAGGAGATCGTTGCAATTGGCCACGAGCGCCTGTCTCATGCCCGTGAAGCGACAGGGTTTCCCCTCCTGCCGGCAATCCACGAGGTGATCGCGCGCCTCCACTGCAAATGATGTCTTCCAGTAGAAGACGGTGGTTTTCGATGCCCGGCGAAAGAAATGCTGGGCTTGCCGGAAATCCAACGAGTCATAGAATTCGCGGAGGAACTGGCCGTCCGCACAGGAACAAAACCGGCCCACTTCCTCGACCGATTTCGGCTCAAAGACCAGCAGCCCCGGCGACGGCGAAAACACGAACCACCGGTGGAACCAATGGTCAGGACAGGTCTCGTCACGAAGCGCCAAACCCTGCTCCAGGAACGGAGAAGGCGTTTCAATATAGCCCGCCCTTCCGACGCGCATGATTTCCCGGCACGCCGCCTCCGGGGATTCGACATGCTCCAAGATGTGCGACGCATAGACGAAGTCGAAGGAGTGCGCAGCAAACGGAAGGACCGTCGCTTCTCCCAGGATGAGTTTCGCGGCCGTCGGCACGACCAAGGCATGGCCGCCGCGTTCTCGTCCGTCCGCAATGTTCCGTTCCAACAGATGCGTCACCCCGGCAAACGGGTTGTGTCCCGGCCCGATCTCCAGCACGCGGCGGGAGAAATAGGGTCTTCTCCACCAAGGTAAGCGCTTCATGACCGTTACACCGGTCTCGCTACCCGCGAAACCCGCGGCGGGCGATTTCGCGGTAGAACCGCCAGTTCAGCCAGCGGGACCGCCTGGCGCCCCAGCGTCGGGCCGCGGCAAGGCGCGTCTTCATGACCGAGGGATGGCTGCCCGCAAATTCCTTCAAGATCGCGTAGTCCTCGAACCGGAAGGCATCGCCAGTCAGCTCTTTGGCAGCAGCCGGCGGAAGATTCGCACCATGATACACCGACGCCTGCTCCCGCTTTTTTTCGAGCATGGTCCTTGGATCCTTCACCCAACCGTAATGAAACATTCTCGCGCCGGAATAGGCGATCCATTCCTTGGGACCGCTTTGCAAATACTCCTGAGTCGGCTTGAAATGAAACCCCACCGCATCGCCGCAAGATTCGATCTCGCCGTTGTTGCGGATCACACGGACCGCCTTGTGATAGAACCAGGGATTCGTCGACCAATAATCCGCGATGAAGTGCAGGTACCGGAACAGGAGCCCTTTGACGAGCGGATTGCCGGCGTGTTGAGCCATGGACCGGCGAAGTGCGGGCAGGTCGTCCTCGTGCACCACTTCATCGGCCTGAATGTAGAAGGCCCAGTCCCCTTTGCAATGGCCGAGCGCGATATTCGTCTGTTGGGAATAGATCAAGCCGTCTTTCCGTAATGACTCGTCCCATACCGATTCGATGATCTTGATCCTGGGATCGCGAATCGACTGGATCAGCTCCAAGGTTCCGTCATCGCACCGGCCGACATTCACGATGAATTCGTCGCACAACGGCAGCGCGGACCGGATCGATTCCACGACCGGATAATCGTATTTCACCGCATTGCGGCAGAAGGTGAACCCGCTGACGTTCATGGGCATTCGCCTCGGTCCATGATCATGACCGGCTGATCAGACTCATGATTTCGTGAGTTCCCAGAACTTGGCGTACTTCATGAAGGTGTAATAGCCATAGAGGCCGGAAAGAATCAACCCCGGCATCCCGTCCAGAAAACCGCGACGCAGGCCGTACATCTTCAGGAAGGCCCCAAGGGGATGCGTCACCAGTTGATGGGACTGGAACCCGCGCCCCTCCTCCACCATCCGCTGAGCCATGAGATCCGAATACCGGTCCTGTTTCGCAATGTAATGATCGATATCCCGAAAGGGATATTGCAGCGCCGGCTCGGACAGGTACCCGATCGGTCCATCGCAGTCAAAGCTTTCATGCACGAGCTCCTGGCGATAGCGGAAGCGACCCTTTCGAAAGAGCTGGGGCTGGCGGTAATCGGGGTACCACCCGCAGTGTTTGATCCAGCGACCGAGGAAGAAGTTCTTCCGCGGGACAAAATACGCGTCAGCCGGGGCCGTCTGGGCGAGCACCCCTCGAATTTCTTCCTGAAGCCCGGGAGTCATTCGCTCATCGGTATCAAGGCTGAAGATCCATTCATGCGAGCAATGGGCCACCGCCTGATTACGAAGCGCGCCGAAGCCCGTGAACTCGACCTGATACACGTTTTGAGTGAACTCGGCAGCGATGGCCGCGGTGCGGTCGGTGCTGTGGGAATCCACGACGATCAGTTCCGCGGCCCAGCCGGCGATCGACGCCAGGCAGGCGCGCATGTTGGGCTCATCGTTGTACGCAATGACGTATACGGACACTGGAAGAGGGCGATGCATCACAGTTTCGATCCGAATTCCTTCCATGACCAGATTCTGTTTTGATTGAGCACGGTATTGGTGGCCACATAGAGCGCAAGCAGGCGGCGGTAGCGCTGCGCGATGGCGGGATTCGCAGCATCGAGGACGACGGCCGGTTCATTCAGATCGAGGTCGGCTCGACGCAGCGTACGGCTGCGCAACGAATACAGTAACAGCCCGTCCGCGTCGGCCAATCCTATGAGGTCGTCGTAGACGCTGCTCAGGTAGGCCACGTTGCCTTCCACGCAGTCGGACCGCAACAGACAACTGAGGTCGCGCCCCAGCGACGCACTGACCCGTGGCGTCGTGCCGCTGAGCCCCAGAATGGTCGGCAGCACATCGACCTGGCTCGCCACCGTCGTCACGGTGCGGGGGAAATAGGTCCCGGACGTCCGCAGGCTTTCGTCGACCCAGATGAACAGGGGCGACATGAAATGGCCGGCCTGTCTCTCGAAGTCACTCTGCCCGACCTTCTCATGGCGACCATGATCACCCAAAATCAGCACCACCGTGTCCTTCAGGAGGCCGTCGCGCTTCATGGCCGTCAGCACACGCTCCAATTCCATATCGACATAGCGCAGTGCGGCCACGTAGCCGTCCGGATCGCTCCGCAAGGCCCGGATGTCCGGATGCGCCGCTGCTGATGCAGGAATGGGGAACGGATGATGGGTCCCGATGGTCATGGCCAAGAGACAATAGGGACTGCCTGCCCCGCGAAGCGATTGGATTCGGGTCTGCATCAGGTCCAGCAGAGCGCCATCGGGTCTGCCGATCCCTGCAAACGCGCCGATTTCTTCGGCCGACGGAGGGAACGAACTGCGGTCGAACAATTCATGCAACCCGTTGCGCGCCATGAAGACATGCAGGCGATTGATATCGCGGTCATACCCGACGACCATTTCCGTTCGGTACCCGCGTTCCCGCAAGAGCGACGGCAGGCAGGCGTAGTCATGCAAATAGTGGGTCTTCATCGCGGACGTGCCTTGCCGGGGATAGTAGGAACAGAGCGTCGAAAAGAGGCCGCGCGCAGTTTGCACGCCGTTGGCAAAAAAATGCTCGAAGTACACGCTGTCGTTTCTCAATCGATCGAGGAACGGCGTCACCTGAACGCCGCCGACGGTCCTATTCAGGTAGCGACGGTCCAGAGCCTCGATGAAGATCACCAGGAAGTTGACCGGTCGGGCCAGCCGGAATGGGGACGCTTCCGTCGTGCGATGCACCAGCGGATAGTCCGGAAACGGGAAGAGTGCCTGCGGCCCGACCACCTCCTGCGTCGTGCGGATGGCTTCTGTCAGCGGCATCTCATCGAACGCCCGCCCCTGGTCGGCTTTCCATTGTGCGTCCAGCGCTGCCCGCAAGCCTTCGCCAGCATACAAAACCGGGTTCTGGGCGAGGGTATAGTAGGCGGCGCTGCTGATGTCCGCTGCGCGGATCGCTTCGGGTCCCCGATGGTGGAATCCCGTCAACCCGACAGCGAGCGCGAGCAGCAGAAGCAGATTCCACACAAAGGCTGGACCGGCAGCGAGCCGGCTCAAGACCGGTCGGACCATGCCGGCATATCCGCGCCACCAGGCAAACATCGCCACCGCTTCGCATACCAGGAAACCCAATACCGGGCCGGCCCACTTGGCGAGACCCGCCAACTCGGCACTCGTTTGTCCCGCTGCTTGCGATCCGACAACGCCGGTCTCTTTCCATTGAGTCAGGAGATCTCCGAGGTATTCGAAGAACACGAAGTTCAAGCGCTGCTGGTTGTAGCGGTAATACCCGATGTCCAGGAGGAGCAGGACCACGAACAGGAGACCCGTCAACACACCGGCCACCGTCAAACCACCGCCGTAGGACGCCACCCATGGGACCTTGTGCCACCGGCCAATCGTGACCCATACGGGCACAGCCAGGAGGGCGGCCACGAGCCCAATCAGGAGGACCGCCACGGTAGACGTGATCAGGTCCGCGCGGAACCCGGTCACCAATGTGTGGACGAGCAGCTCGGTGCTGGGCGCCTCGACCGCGATCACCTCGGGAAGCAGGAACACCCGCTCAACCTGCTGAATCACCAGAAAGAGCACCCACCAGAACACGATCCGCTGCTTTACCGACCAATCGGCCACCGACGTCCTCCCATCATGCTGACTCCTTGGACCGGTGACCGGTGAGGCGTTCATATACGCCTTCCAGCCGGTCGAGCATCCGTTCGAGCGAGTAGGATCGTTGGACCAACATGCGGCCCTGTTCGCCCATCCGCTTCCGGAGCGCCCCGTCATCCAACAGGGTGACAATCCGCTCGGCAAGCGCCTTGGCATCACGCGGAGGGACAACGAAACCCGTTTCGCCTTCTATCACCACGTCGGGTATCGAGCCGACGGTCGTCGAGACCACCGGTAAACCAATGGCCAGTGCCTGCATGAGCACTTGTGGAATTGTGTCTCCTTCAACGGAGGGAATGGCGAACAGGTCGAACGAACGGAACACATTCAACAGGTCCTGGCGGAATCCCAGCATCCGGATCCTGTCGGATAATCCGAGGTGTTCGATGCGTGACCTGATCGAACGCTCTTCGGGACCTTCGCCGACGATGACGAACGTGACGTCCCGGCGTTGAGCCGCAATCATGCTCGCGGCTTCAATAAAATATTCATGCCCCTTGTACGACCGGAGATACGAAATCAGGCCGACGAGCAAGTGTCCCGTCGTCAGTCCGAGTTCCAGGCGAAGGTCGTGATCGGGTTGGGCCGGCCGAAAATGCTGGACATCCAGACCGATGGGAAACGCGGCGACACGATCTGCTGCAAGTCCGTCCCGTTCCACCAGCTCGCGCCTCGTCTTGTCGCCTCCGGTCACCACCACCATATCGAAGAGGCGGCGATAGAGCAGGCGGGTCATCAGATTGCGATTCAACGGCGCAGAGATATGCCTGATCCGCAGCAGCTTGGGCCTGGGCCACACGAACCGGACAGCCATGGCTCCGATCCAACTGTCCCGTGAGCTGTTGACTTGAAGGATCGCGGGGCGATCGTGCGCCATCATGCTGCGCAGCGAGAGAATGGCCGACGGATAGCGGGACTTCCTCATACTCATGAGCGTCACCGGAAGCCGCTTGTCCAGTGCCATTCGGGCGATCGGACTGTGCGGCTCCAGGATCAAACGGAGGT
>Ga0070664_100000656_pt1 | contig 26434 bp, 22 predicted proteins | sample KBSC73metaG_FD_65863 | JGI IMG/M metagenome (GOLD analysis project Ga0070664, IMG submission 65863) | Corn rhizosphere microbial communities from Kellogg Biological Station, Michigan, USA - KBS C7-3 metaG | ecosystem: Host-associated > Plants > Roots > Rhizosphere > Soil ... | reverse complement strand
ATCAGGATAGACGGCCTCCAGCACCAGCGCGTCGACAGGCAGCGGATCGGCTCCCAACAGCGCAGCTGCGCCACCCAACGACACGCCGATCGCACCGATGAACTGCCCTGGCGCACGACTTCGTGCATACGCGACCGCGGCGCGCGCATCGGCTGATTCCAGATAGCCCATCGTGATGTGACTGCCCGGGCTCTCGCCATGCGCCTGAAAATCAAATAGCAGCACCGAGTATCCGGCCCGATGCAGCATCTCCGCGCGACCGACCATGCTCAGCCTGTTCGCTCGCACGCCATGCATGAGAACGATCGTCCCGAGCGCATTCGATGCAGGCACGTACCAGCCGTGCAGGACATTCCCGGACGCACCTCGAAACTCGACCTTCTCATGCGGCAGCGGCAGGCTCGCTTCCGATATGGACGCACGCGCAGGCGCGAGCAGCACCGATCCGGCAAGGAAGACGCAGCCGCCGAACCCCGCAAGCAGCACGGTGAAAATTATTATCAGGCGACGCACGGAGCGTGGATTGTTGCCGAGCCATGGCAATATGTCACTGCCAACTGACATCGATAGGAGCACCCATGCAACTGACCCGACGCGAAGTTCTCGAAGCTGCCTTGGCCGGTGCGGCCGCGACGGCGGCTGGCTTCTGGGTCAAGGAAGGCCACGCCAGCTCAGGCAAGTACGACGCCGTGTTTGCCGAGCTCGATCGCTACGTCGAGCAGTTCATGCGCGAGATGAACAGCCCGGGCCTGACGCTGGTTCTTGCGGATCGCGAAGGCGTGCAGCGGGTTGCGACTTATGGGTTCAGCGATCTCGACCGGCAGCGCAAGCTGAAAGCGGACGAGCTGTTCGAGATCGGCTCGATCACGAAGTCGTTCCTGGCATTGTCGCTCCTGCAGATGCGTGAAGAGGGCAAGCTCGATCTTCACAAGCCGATCGTCGAGTATGTGCCGTGGTTCCGCGTCCAATCGTCGTTCGCGCCGATCACCACGCATCACTTGCTGACGCACACGTCCGGCCTGCCAGGCGCGCCGGAAGTGTTCCCTTCCGATCCCGCACACCGGCATCTTGCGGCGTACGCGCCGGGCGAGCAGTTCCACTACAACAACATGGCCTACTCGCTGCTCGGCTATCTCGCCTGGACACTCGATGGCCGCGAGCTGCCGGAGATCTTTCGCGAGCGGATCTTCAAGCCACTCGGCATGTCGCAAAGCGAGCCGGCGATCGATTTTCAGATGCGCGCGCGCATGCCGCGGAGTTACGTGCCCTCGGTGAGCGATCGTCCCTATCCGCGCCACGGCGAGCTGAGCGAGGCGCCGCAAATCATCTCGTCGAGCGGCGCGGGCTGCATCGCCGCGACTGCTCGGGACATGGGCGCCTACATCCGAATGCTGGCGAGTCACGGCCGGGGACCGCAGCGCGCTTTGGTTTCGTCGGAAAGCTTCGAGCTGTTTTCCAAGCGACACATCCAGGCCGAAGAGTTTGGCCCGACCGCGAGCTACGGCTACGGCATGGCGGTCGACGAGCTCGACGGCAATCCCCTCCTCCGTCACACCGGCGGCATGGTTTCGTACATGTCGGCATTGCAAGTGGACATCGGCGCCGGCATCGGCGGCTTCGCGTCCGTCAACGCGCAGCAGGGATATCGCCCGAATGCTGTCGTGAAATACGCACTGCAGCTCATGCGCGCGCACGTCGAGAACAAGAAGGCACCTGCCGCGCCTGCGGCCGATTCAGAGCTCGAAGTTACCAATGCCGGCGACTATGTCGGCGTCTTCAAAGGCGACCGCGGTCAGCTCGAGTTCGTGCGCGATGGAGCGAAGCTCTTCCTCGTACGCCCGGGGAAGCGATCGCAGCTGCAGAGACTGGCAACGCCGGATCAATTCCACGTCAGCGATCCGGAGTTCGCTCGCTTTCCTCTCGCCTTCGGTCGCAAGAAGGAGGACGGCCCGGTCGTCGAACTGAGCTGCGGCGACGCCTGGTACACAACGGACGCGTACGACGGGCCTCGTCAGTTCCAGATTCCCGACGCGTGGCGCAACTACGTCGGCCACTATCGCAGCGAAGATCCATGGATCGGCTCGATCCGCGTCGTGATCCTGAAAGGACGCTTGATGCTCGACGGCCAGACGTCGCTCGAAGCCGACGGCGAGCTCTTCCGCCTGCGCGACGAGCCGTCCAACACGGAATGGATTCGCTTCGGCGAAGTCGTCAACGGCAAGTGCATGCGCCTGAAGTATTCAGGCGTGGATTTGTGGCGAGTGGCGAGCGCGTGAGAATGACTCGGGCTACATCCATCAGCTGACGCGAAACCCGGTCCTCCACCAATCGACGAGCGCGGTACGATTCTGCGTACCGGTTGCGCGATACAGGCGCTCGAGCACCGTCTTGACGGTCGCAGGTGAGACACCGAGCTCGCGCGCGATTTGCTTGTTGGTGTAGCCCATCGCCACGCGCGACACGATCGTTGCCTGTCGCGAGGACAGCTCGATCGGCTGAACGCCCTTGCTCAACAGCACGGCGCTGTGCAGAGGCACGGCCAACTGCGACGACACTTCGAGCAACGCGGCCCTCTCGCGACGGCGAAACGGCCGCTCGCCGGGTATGTATGTGCCGACCCACGCGATCATCTTGCCGCCGTGACAGACCATCATGCGCCCATAGTCCGGCGCCTCTCGTGAATCGATCCAGCGCGGCACAGCCGGATTTGCAAAATAAACGGGGCCGTGAATGCCGGCGCGTATCGGCTCGACCCAACCGTTGCGCTGCCAGCGAGGAACATGCTCGATATCGACCACCCACGGCACCCGCTGCGCAGGTCTCGGCCTCGGCGGCAGTAATGTTCGATCTACGACAGCAGCGAAGGCGTCGTAGCTGCCATCCAGTCGGCGAGTGAAGGCCACCGCCGTTCCGCGCGGACACGCGGCGGCTATCGCCTCTGCCGACAGACGCACGATGCTCCATGTGTCGCCCAGCAGCTCCGCTGCAGATGTTACTTCCGCTACGCGCTCTCTGATTTCACGCAACGAACGACTCCTGCGTCAGCAGCGCTGTACGCCGTTCGGCCGACTTGTGCCGTCATCGTACGCCTTCTACGTTCACTGCGATGAACGAAGCACTCTCGCGCCTGCCGCTACTCCTGGTCGTCGTTGCGTACGCGCTGTTCTGGGGATGGGAGGCGCTTGCACCGCGGCGCATGATGCCGACGCAACCGGGACGCCGTCGCGGCAATCTGCTGATTTCAATCCTGTCGTTCGTGTTGGGTGGGATCACCGGAACGGCCTTGCTCGCGCTCGCCACCTGGACGAGCGAGCGCCAATGGGGACTCCTCGCCCCTCTCCATGCACCCGCCTGGCTCTACTGGCTGCTCGGAGTGTTGCTGCTCGATCTGACCGACTACTGGCGACATCGCATCAGCCACGCGACCGGCTGGTTGTGGCGGCTGCATCGCGTCCATCACACCGATCTCACAATGGATGTGACTACATCGTTCAGAAATCACCCCCTGGAGATGCTGTTGCGGGCCGCGTTTCTGGCTGCCGCGACGCTGGCGTTCGGCATTCCGCCGATGGCGCTGCTACTGCAGCCGATCCTGATGCTGCCTGTGCTCGTATTCCAGCACGCCAACATTCGACTGCATCCCGCGCTCGACTCGACACTCGCGTGTTTGATCGTGACGCCGGGAATGCACATCGTCCATCACTCGCGCGTACCCGCCGAGGCGGACAGCAACTTTGCGACGCTGTTTACGGTATGGGACCGGCTGTTTCGCACGTTTCGGCCCGCAGCGATGCCCGAAGCGTGCGGCGTCGAGGGATTCGAGGGATCGAACGCACGAACCTTTATTACGATGCTAGTGACGCCATGGAAATGAAGGCAACGGCTCTTGCTCGTTCGCTGCAGTCCAGAGCCACAGGCCGATGAGCGTGCGAGCGAGAGGCTGAATCGCTGGATAACTCCAACTCGCGAGCGGCTCGGGCAACGACCACAACTGCATCTCGCCCGTGATGATCGGCAGCGTGATCGCAACGGCGGCGAGCAGGAAACCGCCGGCGATGCGCGTCAGACCTCGGCCGGCACGCACCAGCGCGAGACCCAGGCTGGTGTTGCCGATAGAAAAGCCGATCAACAGGACTAAATAGAACGCATCCCAGAGACCGTCGTACATCGCGGTGTTGGTACGAACGATCGCCTGGGTCGCCGCATCCGCCGCGAAGTAAGCCGCTCGCCATTTATCGAACGCAAAGATCGTCATGGTCTGTTGCAGAGCTTCGTTGCTGGCCCAGAGCGCGAAGCCAGCGATGCCTATGATCGCGGCCACCGGACGCAGGCGGCGAATCCGCAAGGCGATGCCCAGCGCCGCCGCAAAGGTCAGGAACGGATGAACCAGGTAAACCCACGAGCGCAGCACGTACGCCGGATCGGCGACGCGCAGCATGCGTCCTTCGAACCCTTCGGCCGGCTGGTAGAACTCCGGCAGGTAGATCAATCCCAGCGTCGTGATCGCAGACAGAATCGAGCACACCGCCACGCTGCGATAGAAGGAAGGTTCGAGCTTCATAGGGCGGCCACTTCAGCAGCCCGAAGCGGTTCTCTCAATCGCGCTGGGACGAACGCTGCGCAATTGTGACGAACGCGGCTGCGTTATCGCCGAATTGACGGCCGACCGGCAGCTCCGCACCACTACGAACCTCGACGACTCGCCGTCCGCGCGGCCCCCGGCGTGTGGCCACGACGTGCAACGGATTGACGAGCAACGAGCGATGCACCCGCAAGAAGCCGATCGGGGCCAGCTGATCGTTCAGATCCTGCAGCGTCGCGCGCAGCAGCAACGTTCGATCACCAGTGACCAGCTCGACGTAGTTGCCGGCGGCCTTGATGTATTCGATATCGCAGGCCCGTACGGCAAGCGTGCCCTGGCGTGTCGGCACATTCAGAACGGGATCGGCCTGCAACTCGCGCACAGGCTGCGAAGGCCGCATCAACCGCCGCACGACCGCGAGGCCAAACGGAATCGGCAGGAGTCGGTACACAATCTGTCCGAGCGAGTCTTTGTCCGTGGAGTAAACCGCGGCGAGCGCGTACTCCAGGGCAACGCAAACGGCGAGCGCCGCGATCAACACTCCTGCGGACAGCACGAGTTGCAAAGATTGCGCCGGCCGCTTCTCGACCCACTTCAGCGCTTCCCACGCGCAGAGCCACGGCAATGTCGAGACGACCGCCCACGCCAGCGTGCGCGGCAAATTCATCTCGACATCGATGACGAAGCCATGAACGAGGCAATACGCTGCGGCGATCACGCTGAGACCTGCGGCAGCTCCGGTGAACCGTAATCCGCTAGCGGCTGGCACGGCATTTCTCGCTATGGACTGAGCTGCGCGTAGGTTACATTACGCGCACCCGCCGTCGAGGGGCGCTGCAGCGGATTCTCATCCGTCACGCTCGACGGCACCTCCTGGTCCAAGGGCGCCTCCTACGGAGGTGTCTCATGCTTGTCGGACGTGTTGTCGGCCATGTTGCTGGGCTGTGGCGTTATCCCGTGAAGTCGATGGCAGCCGAACCGCTGCGCGAAGTCGGCGTGTCCTGGCACGGCTTCAGCGGGGATCGCCGCTGGGCCTTCGTTCGTGACGGTGTGCCGCAAAGTGGCTTTCCCTGGCTCACGCTACGCGAGCGCGCGGACCTGAACCACTACCATCCGTCGTTCGTCGATCCGCTGCAGCCTGACAAGTCGGCCACCCTCGTGCGCACACCAGCAGGAGTTACCTTCGACGTCACCGACCCGGCATTGGCGGCTGAGCTCTATCCGCAAGGCGTGCGCGTGATCAAGCAAAACGTCGGCATCTTCGACACCTTCCCGCTGTCGCTCGTCACGACGCAGACGCTCGCGCGACTCGGCGAAATGGTCGGCACGCCACTGGACGTCGCGCGCTTCCGACCGAACATCCTGATGGAGGCATCCGATGCGGCACCTTTCCAGGAAGACGACTGGGTGGGCCGTACCCTGAACATCGGCGGCATGGCGATGCGTGTCGACAAACGCGATGGCCGCTGCGTCGTCATCACAATCGACCCGGTGACTACCGAGCGAAATCCCGCAATCCTGCGCGCGGTCGCTCGCAACCGCGAGGGCTGTGTTGGCATCTATGGTTCGACGGTCACACCCGGTCGCGTAGCGATCGGCGATGAGGTCGGCGTATCCTGAGGTCTCCATGACGCACTCAAGCGCGTTTTCACGAGCGGCTCTCCTCCTGGCCGTCTGCATCTGTTTCGCGGCGCACGCAGAAAATCTGCCGACGACCGCGGCAGAGATCGACACACTCGCGCAACGCGTCGCCGGCGATGGCGACGCGGTCACACGAACGCAGCGCCTCGTGTCGTGGATGAACTCGCGGCTCGAGTGGGTTGCGACTGATTACCAGAAGCGCACTCCCGAGCAGATCCTCGCTCGCGGCGCGGGCAACTGCGCAGATCTCTCGTCGGTGCTCGAACGGCTCATCAAGCCGGCCGGTATCCCCTATCGCTGGGTCGCAGAGATCAATCTTCAGCCTGCGTCCGACGAGCGCGAAGCGGACGCGCGCGCGCTGGTGAAGAAGGACGGCCCGGGAATGTCGGTGTTTGGCCGCCGGCACAACGATCATCGCTGGCTGGAGGTGCTCGACGATCGTTCGAAGGATTGGGTCCCGGCGGATCCCTCGGCTGGACTCGTCGGGACGCGCCCCTGGCTGCTGGCACGTGTCGCGTTCGGAACCCGACCTCCAGCACCGGTGCCGGCAGCGGCTGAGTCGCTCGCCGAGATGATCGTGCCACTCACGATCTTTACGGCAAAGAATGGCACGACGCCGCGTCTGGATCGCTCCGAGCACTATCTCGTGGACGAGCTCGATCACCTCTACGCCGGCCGGGCGCACTCGTTGCCAAGCTGGCCAGCCTGGGTGACAGCGGTCCGTCGGTTCGCTCCGCTGGCGCGGGGTGCGTTCGAAGGACGAGTCGACTTGCATCAGCAATCGGCTGTCATCGACGAGCTTGCGAACGTGTACGCGCGGCTGCAGAAGGAGGCGCACGCAGCCGGACTCGCGCGATAAACTAGCGGCCACTATGCAAACCAACCGACGTGCTTTCCTTGGATTGGCCGCCACAGCCGGACTGATCGGCCTGCGGCCAACGTTGCTCGCCGCTCAGACCGGGGGCGAGAAGACCCCTGCTTCATTGCCGCCGCCAATCACGCGTGCCGAGCGCCTGCAGCGGATCGCCAAGGCCCAGAAGTTGATGCGCGCCGCAGGACTCAAGGCCTTGCTGGTCGAGTCCGGCAGCTCGCTCGTGTATTTCACCGGCGTGCAGTGGCGTCGCAGTGAGCGGCTGACTGCCGCATTGATCCCGGCTGATGGCGAGGCGGTCATCGTCACACCGGAGTTCGAAGAGCCTTCCGTCCGCGAGAGCCTGCAGATCCCCGCGGACGTCCGCATCTGGAGCGAGCACGAGAGCCCGTTCGCACGACTTGCCGACTGGCTCAAGGAGCACGGTGCAGCCAAAGGGCCGGTGGGCGTGGAAGAGACGACGCGCTTCTTCGCCTTCGAAGGCCTGCGAACGCTGGGTATCGAAACGCGCGGCGATTCCGCTGTCGTGCGCACTTGTCGCGCCATCAAGTCACCCGCGGAGATCGCGCTGATGCAAGCTGCGTCGGACATCACGATCGCCGCCTATCGCGACACCGGTCCGCAGATCGCGCGCGGCATGACGCCGGCCGACATCAGCACGATCATGGCGGCGGCAATGGCGAAGCACGGCGGCAGTCCGGAGTTCAACCTCGTGCTGCTCGGCGAGGCCAGCGCGTATCCGCACGGATCGCGCAAACCGCAGGAAGTCCGACCGGGCGAAATCGTGCTGCTGGATTGCGGCTGCAGCTACGAGGGCTACCAATCAGACATCTCGCGCACGATGGTGATGGGCGAACCGACCAAGCAGCAGCGCGACGTTTGGGATCTCGTCAAGCGCGGTCAGCAGATCGCATTCGAAACCGTAAAGGTCGGAGCACCCGCGGGTGCAGCGGACGATGCTGTACGCGCGGCGTATGTGAAGGCTGGCTATGGCCCGGGGTACAAGCTGCCAGGCACTTCACATCGAACGGGACACGGAATCGGCCTCGACGTACACGAGCCTGTGTACCTCGTCCACGGCGAAGTGACGCCTCTCGCACCGGGCATGTGCTTCTCCGATGAGCCCGGTATCTACATTCCAGGCAGCTTCGGCGTGCGACTCGAAGATTGCATCCACATGACCGAGAGCGGGCCGAAGTGGTTCTCGGTGCCGCCGACGTCGATCGACAAGCCTTTCGGCTGAGGTCGAGCGACTGCCGAGGCCTCGTGACGAACGACCGCGCGCATTGGGACAACGCGTACCGGACCAAGTGGACGGACCAGGTCAGCTGGTATCGCGCGCACCTCGACGTCTCGTTCGAGCTGCTGGTTGAAGCCGGGCTCGGTCCGCGCTCTCGCGTCGTCGACATCGGCGGCGGCGCGTCGACGCTGGTGGATGACCTGCTCGACTTCGGTGTCCAGTCGATCACCGTCGTCGATCTCTCGCCGGCCTCGCTCGAGATCGCCCGACAGCGCTTGGGCGCGCGAGCTGCGCGTGTCCACTGGCTCGTCGCAGACGTGACGGCACTGAATCTGCGCGAAGGCAGTTTCGACCTTTGGCACGATCGCGCGGCCCTCCACTTTCTCACGGCGCCCGAAGCAGCTCAGGCGTACGTGCAAACCGCCACGCGCACCATTGCACCCGGCGGACACGCAGTCATCGGCTGCTTCGCTGCCGATGGACCCGAACGCTGCAGCGGCCTGCCGGTCGTCCGTCGCGATCCCGCCGATATCGCCGCCTTGTTCGGCGAATCCTTCGCACTCGTAGAATCGCGACGAGAAGTCCATTCGACACCTGGTGGCGTTCAGCAATGCTTCGCGTACGCGCTGCTGCGTAAGGTCGGACTCTAATGATTGTCGCGGTGCCCGAAGACCGCTGACTGCCCTGGCAACCACGGGTCTTTGGTGTCTGACCGAAACTTTGTCAGCTCGGCGCGCATGCGTTCCAGCACCGCACGGTGCGCGGGATCGGCGGCGAGGTTGTGTACTTCTGCGGGATCCTTCCTGAGATCGTAGAGCTCTTCGGGCGGGCGATGCAGAAACGCCTGCGTGGTGCGCGCGCCGAGTCCGACTGCCGGCCGCGCTTCGATCGCGCGCCAGGTCGGCGAGGATGCGATGTCGCCTGCGATCGGAAACTCCAACGGCGCGGCGAGATTGACGATGTACTCGTACTCGCGCGTGCGCAGCGCCCGCATCGGGTAGTACTGCTGGATCTCATGAAAGTTGTGGGACGCGAACACGCGATCCCACCCCGGCGGATCTGACTGTTCCAGGATCGGCAGGATCGATCTGCCCGGGAGCGGCTGCGTCCTCGACACTCGAGTCCAATCCAGGATCGTCGGCACGATGTCGATCCAGCTGACCATCGCGTCGTTGCGAACGCCGCGCTTACCCTGCGTGGGCGATGAGACGATCAGCGGCAGATGAATGCCTTCATCGTAGAGCGTGGTCTTGGCCCCGGGGAAAGCGCGACCATTGTCGCTCAGATAGATCACGAGCGTGTCGGAGCTGTGTCCGGTCTCTCGCAGGGCTTCCAGCAACATCCCGACTGCGCTGTCGAGCCGACTGACCGACTCGTAGTAGTCCGCCAGGTCACGGCGTACTTCAGGCAGATCCGGCAGGTGCGCAGGCACGACGACTTTGGCCGGATCGTAAGTCGCGGGCGTTACTCCAGGCCATGTGCGCGTGTTGCCGAAATTCTGTTCCGCGCGATGCGGGTCGCTGAAGCCAACGATCAATAGAAAGGGCCGGTCGGCGCTCTTGGCCATGAACTTGCGCGCCTCGCCGGCCATGAAGGCCACGTCGCGAATGCCCGGCCGCTCCGGTGCCAGCTCCTCATCGAAAGGCAGCGCATCGTCCGGAAGAATGTGTTTCTTGCCGACGAGTGCCGTGCGGTAGCCGGCGGCTTGCAGAATCTGCGGCAGCGTGCGTACCGACGGCAGCAGGTGCTGGTTGTGCACATCGTGCGCCAACCCGTACATGCCATTCGAATGCGAGTACAGGCCCGTATAGATGACGGAGCGACTCGGGCTGCACGAAGACACGGTCGCGAATGCTTCAGTGAAGAGCGTGCCGCGAGCAGCAAGCTGATCGAGATTCGGCGTGCGCAGAACACTGTTGCCATAAACGCCGAGGTCCAGGCCCTGGTCGTCCGCAATGACCAAAAGTACATTCCGCGTGTCTGCAAACGCCGCGGAAGAAATCAGCACCAGCAGCCAGAGCGCGCGAATCATGCGATTGATGGTACGCGGCGTTCACGGCTTTTTCACGACGCGATTGCCGCCACGTTCACGGCGTCACAGCAAACTGTCATCAGTGCCCAATACCTTTAAGACTGGAGAGAGCTGATGAAGACGTTTGCTATCGCTGTTGCCACCCTGCTGACCGGCTGCATGGCCGCCACTGCGCAGGCCACTGTTACCGCCAAGAGCGTGCAGCAGCAGGTCGTGCGCTATGGCGACCTGAATCTCGCGAGCCAGGCTGACTCGCAGATCCTGCTCGGCCGCATCAAGGCTGCTGCCCGCAATGTTTGCGGTCTGCGCAATGCCATGCTGCTGCCCATCGAGATCCAGTGGCGTCGGCAGGCGTGCGCCGACGACGCCACGGCACGTGCCCTTGCCGAAGTGGATGCGGCCGCGGCGCTGAAGCGCCAGGGCGAAGTGGTGGTTCTCAACGCGTTCGAATAACGCCTGTGCTACCGTGAGGCCCCATGTATCGGTGGGGCCTCGCGGTACTGGTCGCTCTCAGCTGCTCGGCAGTCGCCAAAGAGCAGTCATACAGTCCACCCCGCCTCGACAGTGGCCAGCCCGACATGCAAGGCGTGTGGGTGGCATCGAACGGAACGCCGCTGCAACGTCCCGCCGGCTTTTCCACGCTGGTGATCGACGAGGCGCAGGCAACGAAGTTGCTGGCATCCGTGACCGCGCGCTTCGAAGACCGCAATACCCCCACGGAGCCGACCGAGTACTTCGATCCCCATGGCATCGAGCGCGTTCGCGGCCAGCTGCGCAGCTCGATCATCGTCGATCCGCCCGACGGGTTGATTCCCGGCAACGATCTCTTCAAGCAGCAGGTCGCGCGCGCACGAGCGGGTGTACTCACTGCGATGGATGGCCCGGAACAACGTCCCGCACCGGAGCGATGCCTGGCCTCGCAGACGACGCAGCCGCCGATTCTCGCGATCCGGACCGGCGTCAATCTGCATCAGATCGTGCAGACCGCGGACGCTTTCGTCTTCGTGTCGGAGTTCGTCGGCGCGGCCCGCATCGTTCGGCTCAATTCGCAGCCCGCACCGGCCGCGATCACTTCGTGGCTCGGCGATTCGATCGGCCGCTGGGAAGGCGACGAACTCGTCGTCGAGACGCGCGGCTTCACGCCCAGCGATCATCTTCGCGTCGGCACCAGCGGTGATTTTCTCGTGACGCCGCGAACCGTGGTCACGGAGCGGTTCGCCCGTGTCGCTCCCGACACCATCGACTACACGTTCACGGTCGAAGACCCCACCTACTACACGCAGCCGTGGACCGGGGAGTCCCACTTCCTGCGCCGTGACGAGCCGCTGCTCGAGTTCGCGTGTCATGAGGCAAACTACTCCCTCGTGCATATCCTCGAAGGCGCCCGCGAGCGAGAACGGCAGTGACCAACCTCAACAGCGGATCGGCTCAAGAGCAAAGCGCGTTGTTCGTGTCGCTGTACGACGAGCTGCGACGCATCGCGCGACGTGAGATCAGACGCAACTCCGGCGGAGTCGCACTCAGCGCCACGACGCTGCTGCACGAAGCGTATTTCAAGATGAAGGAACGCTCGGACGCCGCATTTCCGGATGAGCCGCACTTTCTCGCCTATGCCTCGCGAGCGATGCGCACGCTCGTGATCGACTATGCCCGCAGCCGACAGGCGGAGAAGCGTGGCGGTGCCTTCCACATCACGCGTCTGCCGACCGAAGTGCCCGAGCAGCAGACCGAGGCAGCCGATCTCGAACGCCTCGGCGCAGCGATCGACAAGCTGGCGGAACACGACACCGCGCTGGCGCAGCTCGTGGATCTGAAGTTCTTCTGCGGCTACTCGCTCATCGAGATCGCGTCCATGCGCGGCATCTCCGAGCGGACCGCACAGCGAGACTGGGACAAGGCGCGCGTGCTGCTCAAGCAGGCGCTCGAAGACGGCAACCTCCTCCCGGGCTGACTTTGGTCCGGTGGCTCATGCCCTTTCGGGCTGAGCCGGCCTGTTTCTGGCGGCTTTTCTCTCGACCCTCCGTTCTCTCCGGCCAAGCGCGTCTTGCGCTGACGATTCAAACAACCACCAATGGAGAACGAGATGAAGACTTTGGCCCCAGTCTTTTCACCGTTGCTGTTCGGCGCTTTAGCCGCGACTGCACACGCCACGACCACGGTTACCGACGACGTGCCGTTCGAAGTCGTGAGCTACGCCGACCTGAACCTGGCGAATGAAGCCGACGCCGCCATCCTGCTCCAGCGCGTCACCGCTGCTGCTCACCGCGTTTGCAGCCGCGACGTGGAGTTGCTGCCGCTGGATCTCCAGCACCCGGTCCAGCGCTGCGCCAAAGCCGCGACCGCTCGTGCCATGGCTGACGTCGAGTCCCGCTCGACGCTCGTCGCTTACGTGCGCCGCTAATCGCGCGCCCACCACTACTCAATCGGGAGAATTGTCATGTTGAAACTGCCAAAGCTGGCGGGTGCGGTCGCGTGCGCGACGCTGGGGTTCTCGGCGCTCGTGCAGGCTGATGCTGTCACCGACTGGAATGCAATTACGATGGACGCCGTCACCGCTGCACGGCCTGGCCCGCAGGGCATGCTCGATGTGGCGCTGGTCCACATCGCCGTGCACGACGCGGTTCAAGCGATCGAGCAGCGCTACGAGCCGTATCACTTCGAGATGCAGGATGCGAAGGGTTCGCGCTCGGCGGCGACGGCTGCTGCTGCTCACGGCGTGCTCGTTGCGATCTACCCGACGCAACTGACCACGCTGGACACTGCCTACTACAACTACCTCGCCGCCAACGGACTGAATGGCGATCCGGGCCTGGTCGTCGGCGAAAAGGCCGCGGCCAGCATCGTGCCGCTGCGTCGCGCCACGCCGAATCCGGCGCCGCCGCCGTTCGTGGGTTCGACTGAAGTGGGCACCTGGCGGCCGACGGATTCGTTCATCGGCACGCCGCCCGCACCGGCGCCGTTCTCGCCGATGGTGACACCGTGGCTCGCCGAGACGACTCCGTTCACGCTCACCAGCCCGCGGCGTTTTCGCGCACCCCCGCCGCCCGCGTTGACGAGCAAGCTCTACACGCAGGACTACGCCGAAGTGATGGCGCTCGGCGCCTTCAATAGCACGATGCGTACGGCGGAGCAGACGGACCTCGCGTACTTCTACAACGACAACTTCTTCACGCAATGGAATCGAGTGCTGAGAGGTGTCGCGCAACAGCGAGTCCACCGGATCGGCGACAGCGCTCGCCTGTTCGCCCTGGCGAACATGGCCGGCGCCGATGCGCTGATCACCTGCTGGGACAGCAAGAAGACATACGTGTTCTGGCGTCCGCTGACGGCGATTCGCGAAGCCGCGAGCGACGGCAACCGGCTCACGTTTCCCGACCCGACCTGGCAGCCGCTGGTGAACACGCCGAACTATCCGGACTACACCTCGGGTGCGAACAGCCTGGTGGCTGCGATGACTCGCACGATGGAGATGTTCTTCGGATCGGATCGCGGTCCGCTGGAAGTCACGAGCCTGCATCCGCTGGCGGTGAAGAAGACGCGCACCTACGCGCGGTTCTCGGACGCTGCTGACGATGTCGTCGAGGCCCGCATCTACCTCGGCATTCACTTCCGCTTCGCCGACGTCACTGCGCGTAAGCAAGGCACGAAGGTGGCCGAGCACGCGTTCGAGCACTTCCTGCTACCGAACGATCGCTGGAACCGCTGGGAGCACTGACCGGGAGGGAGCCTGAAAGCTGGGCCCGGCCTACAACCCCGTGTAGGCCGGGCTTCAGCCCAAAGTGGGTTATGCCCTTTCGGGTTGAGCCGTACGCTTGTGTCGGTTTTTTCGGCGTCGCTACGTTTTCCACTTGAGAGACATCACCCATCGGAGAAGCGAGAGATGAAGACTCGTACCCTGGTCCTTGCTGCATTACTGGTCGGCGGCCTGGCCAGCACCGCACAGGCCACCGTCGTTGCCAAGAATGCGCCCTACGAAGTCGTGAGCTACGCCGACCTCAACATCGCGAATGCGGCCGATGCCGCGATCCTGCAGGAGCGCGTCGAGGCCGCTGCTCGCCGTGTCTGCGTGCGCAGCGGAGTCATGCTCAGATTGGATTTCTATAACCCGCTGCAGCAGTGCGTGCACTTCGCGACCGATCGCGCCATGGAGGACGTCAAGTCACGTGGCACGAGCTCTGCGGTCGTGCGCCTGTAATCGGACAACGCGAGGTCGGGCTTCAGCCCGACTTCGCATCCATCGCACACCTGAAGCCCACGTCGTCCGTGCGATTCTCCGGCGACGCCTGGTAGCGCCGCGATCCGCCGAGCCGCTCCGCCGGCTCGTGCCAGCCGCTGCCGCGAATCACTTTCTTCTCACCCGTCGGCGGCCCTTTCGGATTGCGCACGTCGTCGACCGCAAAGCTCTCGGTGAACCAGTCGCTGACCCACTCCGAGACGTTGCCTTCGAGATCGTAGACACCTTCGCGACTGCGACCGGCTTCGAGCGAGCCGACGCGCTCCAATCCACCCTCGTACGCATACTCCGCCTTGCGTGAGTAGGCCGCACGCCCGGCGCCAGGGTCTTCGTTGCCCCATGGATACTTGCGCTGATCGCCATCACGCGCTGCTCTTTCCCACTCCGCTTCGGTGGGAAGACGTCGGCCGGCCCAGCGGCAGTAGGCATCGGCGTCGTTCCACGACACGCCGACAACGGGAAGCTCGCCGCTCTTTTTGAGGTCGATGCGCTCCCATTCGTCCGGCGGCGCGAGCGAGCCGTTCGCCTCCAGGAATTTCGCGTAGCGTGCTGTCGTCACCTCGTACGCATCCATATAGAAGGGACTGACGAACACCTGGCGCATCGGAAAGAACTCGTCGTCGCCCATCGTGAACGTGCCGCCTTCGATGTGCACCAGCGGCACACCGTCCTTCGCGGACATCGTTGCGCGCTGCACTAGCCAGTAAGCAGCGATCGCTGCCGGGACCAGGATGGCGACGGCCACGATCGCGAGCTTTCGCGTGCGCTTGCGCTTGCGATCGCGCGCGAGCTGATAGACCGCATCCGAAACGCTCGCCGTGACATTGCCGACAGGCTCGAGCCAGGTCACGGACCGCAGATAGGCGGGAATATCCTTGCGCGGAACCTGGTCGAGCATGACTGGCAGCACGCGGCCATCGGCGTTGGGCCACATGCGCTCCGCAACGGCCAGCTCGCTCAGCGTGTAGCTGCCGGCATCGACGGTATGGGGCGTCAGAAAGCAGATGAACAGGTTAGTGCGCTCGATGGCGCTGCGAATCCTCGAGTCGTAGCTTTCGCCCGGCTTCAGATCTTCGCGGTCGTAGAAGATGTCGTGCCCCTGCTCCGCCAGGGCAAAACGGATTGGCTCGATGCGTTCACGGTCCTCGGACGCGTAGCTGAGGAATATTCGCATTGGGCGGCAGCGTAGCGTGATAACTTGAGATTACAAGATGACCCGAATGGGCGGCAGCGGGGGTAGATGCGGATATGGCTGAGACAGCGGGGATGTCGCGTGCGCGTTCGCAACGTATCCAGGAACTGTTCGAGGAGGCACGCGCGCTCAACGCGGGACAGCTGAATGGCTGGCTGCACGAGCGCTGCGGCGAGGATCTGGCGCTCGCAGACGAGGTTCTCAGCCTGCTCGCCGGGGCGACCAGCGGCAGTGCCGCACTCGGGGACAGCATAGATCGCGCAGTCGCAGGCACCTGGGCCGACGTCCAGGACGTGCCGCCCGGTCGCCTCATCGGACGCTACCGCGTCGTGCGCATGCTGGGCCGTGGCGGCATGGGCGCGGTCTACCTGGCCGAGCGCGCCGACGAGCAGTTTCAGCAGCAGGTCGCGGTCAAGCTCATCGGCGGTCTGGTGCCGGCCAGTGCGCTGGCACGCCGCTTTCGCGCCGAGCGGCAGATCCTCGCCAACCTGAATCACCCTAACATTGCCCGACTGCTCGACGGCGGCGCGGGCGAGGACGGCGTGCCGTATCTCGCGATGGAGTACATCGACGGCATCCGTCTCGATCACTATTGCGACGAGCACCGGCTCGACGTCCGCAAGCGCCTCCACCTCTTCCAGCAGGTCTGCGCGGCCGTCCAGTACGCGCACCAGAATCTCGTCGTTCATCGGGACATCAAGCCGTCCAACATCCTGGTCACCGCCGAAGGCAACCCCAAGCTGCTCGACTTCGGCATCGCCAAGCTGCTCGACAGTGAGCGGACCACCAGCCAGGTCGACGCCCTGACGCGAATCCACGAGCGGGTCTGGACACCCGGTTACGCAAGTCCCGAACAGATGCGCGGCGAGCGCATCGGCACGGTTTCGGATGTGTACTCGCTCGGCGTGCTGCTCTACTACCTGCTGACGGGCATTCATCCTTATCCGCTGACTGGCTGCAAACCGGAAGAGTTCTTACATCTTGTCGAGACAGTGGATCCGCAGCGGCCCAGCGCGGCAGTCGACAAGTCATTGCAGTCTTCGCGCACGATCGCACGCACGCTTGCTGGCGATCTCGACAACATCGTCCTGCGCGCAATGCATCGCGAGCCGGAGCGTCGCTATCCGTCGGCTGCCGCTCTCGCGGAGGATGTCGAGCGCTATCTCGAAGATCGTCCGGTTGAAGCGCGTCCCGACGCCTGGACTTACCGCATCGGCAAGTTCGCGCGGCGCAATGCGGGGTCGCTGGCCGCGACGTCCGTCGTGCTGGTTTCGCTCGTGGCCCTCGTGACCTTCTACACGGCGCGCCTGACGGCTGAGCGCGATGTCGCGGAGCGCGAGCGCGCCACATCGGCGTCCGTATCGCAGTTCATGCGCGAAGTGTTTCGCGTGGCCGATCCCAGTTCGGCACGCGGCAACTCCGTCACGGTCCGCGAAGTGCTGGACGCCGCGGTGAAACGCATCGACACGGACCTGCATGCGGAGCCGCGGCTGCGAACACAACTCCTGATGTCGATGGGACAGGCTTACAACGGGCTGGGCCTGTGGGACCAGGCTCGTCAGTTGCTGGAACGAGTGGTCGAGCAGGAGCGCAAGACCTCCGGCAATTCACACATCGAGCTGGCAGAAGCACTCACCGCGCTCGCCACCGCGAACCACAACGCGAACCGCTTCGACGTCGACCTCGAGCAGTACCGCGAAGCGCTGCAGATCCGGGAAACGCTCGGTCGGATGCAGAATGCGGACGGCGCGGTTCTGCTCAACGCGATCGCCGGGACACTGCGAGCCCAGCAGCACTTCGATGAATCGCTCGATTACGCCGGACGCGCCGAAGCGATCGCCCGCTCCCTCGACCCGGCGCAGCCCCGAGTGCTGGGCGAGGTATTGCAGGGCTATGCCATGACGTATCTGTTGATCGGCGAACACGTGCGCGCCGAGCAGCTCGCTCGCAACTCGCTGGCATTGCTGCACGATGCAGTCAACGACGACTACGACGCCTACGCGACGTCCATCTACGCGCTGGCCGAATCGCTGCGACGACAGTACAAGCTGGATGAATCCGTCCAGCTGCAGCGCGAGTTGCTTCAGGTGCAGATCGATCGCCTCGGCGCGGATGCAACGCTCGTCGCTCGCACCTGGAACAACATGGCGCATGTCCTGCGCGCCAGCGGCAAATATCAGGAATCGCAGAGCGCACTGTTGCGCTCGATCGAGATCTACAACAAGAGCCCGGGCGACAACACTTTCGATCTCGCGGTCTCCTATCACAACCTCGGCGGCCTGGAGAACGAAGCAGGACAGTACAAGGAGGCACTGCAGTCGCTGCAGCGCGCGCTGGAGTTGAAACAGCAGCTCAACGGGCCGCACAGCGCGCAACTCGTCAGCACACTGCTGGAGATGAGCGCAGCGCGTCGTGAGATGCATGATCTGCAGAGCGCGTCAGCGACCTTCGCTCAGGCGCAGTTGCTCGCTCGCGAGACGATTCCGCCGACCGACAAGCGCAACGCGCAGGTCTCGCTGGAGGAGGCACGCCTGGCGCTCGCTCGCAAAGATCCAGCGATGGCCGTCACTGCGGCGCGTTCGGCTCTGGCGCGGATCGATGAGCAGGACCCAGGGCGCATGGCGACGATTCAGTGCGTGCTGGCGGAAGCGCTAGCGGCTACCGGCAATGTGAGTGAAGCCCGCGAACTGCTGACGAAGGCGCTCGAGACGCGTCGGCGAATCATGCCGGCCGGCCATCCGATGATTGCGGATGCCGAGCGCCAGCTGCGCGGACTGTCCGGCTGAACCCTAGGTGAAATACAGCGTCACCAGAAAGATCAGGAACCGATAGCCCGGCACAGCCGCGGCGATGACCACCGCGAGCACGGCGACTTCGAGCACTCGAACCCAGCCCTTGGGCTCGTAAACGACTCGCGTCGCGACGTACAAGTACGTTGCGATCACCGCGATCAAGACGGCGAACAGTCCCCAATCCACGAGCGGCGCGCGCAGCCCGGCTCCGCCAAGCGCCGTGAGCAGCGCCGTGAACAGCAGCAGCACGCACGAGCACAACAGCAGAAATGACAGCAGGTGGAGCGCGAAGACCAGGTGCGTGACGAACGGCCGGTGACTGCCGGCGAAAATCGGGATGAACAGCAGCGTGAACGGCAGGACCAGCAGAATCACCAGCGACTTGGCATAGACGTCGACGGCGTGGTCGAAGACCGGCGCATAGGCAGCGAGTGTCAGATGCTCGGCCTGCAGCTTGTGCTCCACCAGCGTTCGAGCGAACGGACTCCAATCCTGGTCAAACATATGCGAGTGCAGCGACGTGGAGAAAACCGCTGAGCCGCTGAACGACTGCACCGCGAAGAAGATGACGTTGACGATCAGGAATAACTGGAACGGCCCGATATAGGGCTTGCGCGGGCCGTCCACGTACGCTGCCGTGATGGCGCCCGGGCGCGTCATCAGCACGCGCAGCGAGCGCAACAGACGACTGTCCACGCTGGTGATGTTCTGAAACACCTGAGTCATCAGACCCAGGAAAGTCAGGTCCTTGGACTCCACGACTTTCTCGCCGCAGCCCGGGCAGTGTCGCGTACTCACGCTGATGCCGCACGTGGCGCAGCGCCACTGACGGGTGGCGGATTCTGTGGATTCGGCTGGCGACATGCGGCAACAATACTCCCACATGACAGCAGACTCCGACAAAGACCTCGGCATGGACCGGCCGATCACGCGGCGGGACTTCCTCCAAGGTGCGGCGATCAGTGTGAGCGGGACACTGATGGGCGGACTTGCGCCGGAGTTGGTCGCGGCCGCTGCCGAGATCCCGGAACAGGATCGACCCGGCTACTACCCGCCGACGCGGCTCGGCCTGCGCGGCAGTCATCCGGGCTCCTTCGAAGCAGCCCACGCACTGCGCGATTCGCGGTCACTGCAAGGCTCCATCGCCGACAGTGGCGAATCGTTCGACCTCATCGTCGTGGGCGCCGGCATCAGCGGCCTGGCTGCCGCACACTTCTTCCGCGCCCAATCACCTCGCGGTCGCGTGCTCGTACTCGACAATCACGACGACTTCGGCGGTCACGCCAAGCGCAACGAGTTCCACGTCAACGGTCGCATGCATCTCCTGAACGGCGGCACGCTGATGATCGAAAGCCCGCGACCGTACGGCAAGGTCGCTGCCGATCTCATGCGCACGCTCGGTATCGATGCCAAGGCGCTCAACGACGCGTGTACCAAGGAGACGTTCTACGAATCGCTCGGCCTGCATCAGGGCGTGTTCTTCGATCGCGAGACGTTCGGCGTCGACCGACTCGTCGTGCGCAAAGGCGAAAGCCGCGAAGACACGGCCGCCTATCTCGCCCAGACGCCGCTCACCGGGAAGGTACGCAGGGACATCCTCCGGATCGAGCACGGCGATGAGGACTACCTGCCTGGTCTGACGTCAGCGCAAAAGAAGGACCGTCTGTCCCGCGTCTCGTACGAGCACTACCTGCTGAAGATCGCGAGAGCCGATCCCGGAGTGCTCCCCTATTACTTACACGTCACCGATGGCTGGTGGGGCTGCGGCATCGATGCGGTCTCTGCGCTCGACTGCTGGGGAACCTGGTTCCCGGGGTTCCAGGGTCTCAAGCTGGACTCCGGCGAAGCGCCGCGCATGGGATTCACGCCCGCGGGCTTCGCCGCGACCGGCGGTTCCGACACCTTTCACTATCCCGACGGCAACGCGTCGATCGCACGACTGTTGGTGCGCTCACTGATTCCGACCGCCGTGCCCGGCCGCGACGCCCGCGACGTCGTCACCGCCGTTGCCGACTACACCAGGCTCGATCGACCCGAGTCTGCAGCACGGATTCGCCTCAACTGCACCGTCCTGCGCGTTCGGAATGTCGGCAGCGACCGCGTCGAGGTCATCTATTCGCGCGGCGGCACTCTCCACCGGACGACGGCCCGTCAGTGTGTGCTCGCCTGTTGGAACATGATGATTCCCTATCTCTGTCCCGAGCTGCCCGAAACTCAGAAATCTGCACTCCATCAACTGATCAAGACGCCGCTCGTGTATACGAGCGTGGCGCTCAAGAACTGGCGGGCCTTCCAACGTCTCGGCGTTCGCAGTGTGGAAGCACCGGGCGGCTACTTCTCGAGTTTTCAATTGAACGAGGTCGTCGACATCGCTGGATACAAGAGTATCCGCTCACCTGACGAGCCGATCCTGATCCGCATGGAGCGCACGCCAGCGAAATACGGACTGCCCGAGCGCGAACAACACAAAGTCGGACGTGCCGAGCTGCTCGCGACGCCGTTCGAGACCTTCGAGCGTCAGATCCGCGACGAGCTCGGACGTGCGCTGGCCGGCGGCGGCTTCGATCCGGCACGCGATATCGAGGGCATTGCCGTGAATCGCTGGCCGCATGGATACGCGCCGGAATATAACAGCCTCGTCGACGGCGACACGTCAGCAGATCGCATGCCGAACGTCATCGGTCGGCAACGCTTCGGCCGGATTGCGATCGCGAATTCCGACGCCGGCATGGGCGCGTACACAGACGTTGCGATCGAGCAGGCGCATCGCGCCGTGCGCGAGCTGCCGATTTAACGTCGGTGTATACCGCGCGTCTTTCTGCAAAAAATTCCGCGTATTGAATCGATACTCCTTAAGGGGTAGCGTCGCGCGAACGTGCTCAAACACGTGAAGGGACGTTCGACGTCTCGTCGAACGCTAACAAGGCTTCCGAACTTTTCCGTTCGGAAAAAAAATACGGGGATCAATCATGAATAGTCATGAGCCATTGCCATGGCTGCGCGCACGACGTTCGCAGCTTGGCGCTACTGCTCTCGCATGCGCGATAGCAGCTCTGATCGGCGCACCGCTCGCGCAAGCGAAGGACAGCGTCCGCAATCTCGGCGGCGGTCTCGATCAGCTCGCCGCGCCTGCAGTTCGAGTGCAGTCGTTGTCGCGGCAATCACTGGCAGCAGCGACGACCTCTGATGAAGAAGACGCGACCATCTCGCCCGTCTTGCAGTTCGATGACGCAGGCCGCGCCCTGGTGCGCATCTCGTTCGACGGCAAAGTGCCCGCCGCATCGGTCCTGCAGGGCTTGACGATGACGGCCGGCGTCGACGTGCTTGCTTCCGACCTCGCCTATCGCAAAGGCATGGTCGAAGCTTACGTGCCGGCCAACGCGCTCAGGAGCCTGGCCACGCAGAAGGGCGTGCTCGCGGTCGTGCCGGTCGCGCCGTTTGCAACCAACGTCGGAGCGACGACCAGTCAAGGCGTCGTCCAGCACCGCGTGGACCAGTTACCTGCAGGCGTCGATGGCTCGGGCATCACGGTCGGCGTGATGTCGGACAGCTATGACACGAACGCAGCGCCGAACAGCGCAGCGCTCGACATTTCCACGGGCGATCTGCCCGGCGCCGGCAATCCTCTCGGCAACACCCAACCCGTCGTGGTCCTCGAGGACTCGCCGGGCGGCACCGACGAAGGTCGCGCGATGCTGCAGATCGTGCACGACATGGCGCCGAAAGCCCGTCTGGGCTTCGCCACGGCGAACGGCGGCCAGCTGAACTTCGCCAACAACATCCGTTCGCTCGCCGGGTTGTCCGGTGCGCCGCACGCGGTGTCGGGGTTCAAGGCTGACGTCATCGTCGACGACATCATTTACCTCGACGAGCCCATGTTCCAGGACGGCATCATTGCGCAGGCAGTCGATGAAGTCGTGGCCAAGGGCGTGTCGTACTTCTCCTCCGCCGGTAACCGCCCGGCGACGCAGGCGTACGACTCGAAGGTGCGTCTGGTGCCGCCGGTTCCTGCGTCCTGGGCCGGAACGAACCTCCACGTCGAACAGGTGCCGCCCGAGCTGTATGCAGGCGGCTTCCACAACTTCAAAGCGGATGGCAGCACTGACATCGCGCAGACGATCCAGTTCGCCAACAACAGCACGCTGGTGTTCCAGTGGAACGAAGTGTACGACCCGATCCCGCCGACTCCGGTCGGCGCGCCGATCGTCCAGGGCGTGAGCACGGTGCCGGCGGGCGGCGACTCTCAGTTCACGTTCAACGGTACGGCTGGCCAGGTGGTCGAGATCTTCATCGACGCTGACAACACCACGACCGGCACGCCGAACCCGGACCTGACGTTCGACCTGTTCGATCCGAACGGCAACGAGATCCAGTTCGTCGACACGGGCACGACCCCCGAGTCGCTGATCCTCGAACTGCCGGCGACGGGTACGTACACGGTTGTCGTCGACAGCTTCACGCCGGCGCAGTTCGGTGACTATCTCTACCGCGTCCAGGAAGTGACGGTCGCGGAACAGGTATTGTCGGACTACAACCTGCTGTTCTTCTCCGTGGTCTCGGGCAACTTCCTCGGCGCGCTCAGCGAGCAGAACCTGTTCACCAACCGGCCGCTCGAAATCGGCAGCTTCGGTGCAGGCAATCTGCAGATGGTGATTGCGCGTGCCAATACGCCCAGCAAGAGCCGCAACGTGGCTGATCGCATCCGCTACGTCGGCTTCGGGGGCATCAATCCGCAGGAGTACTTCAGCTATCTCGATCCGGTGACGTACGGTCACAACTCGGCGGCTGGAGCGAATGGCATCGCAGCCTACGCGTTCTTCGCGCCGTTCGTCCCCGAGGCGTTCACCTCGCCGGGACCGTCGACGATCTACTTCGACAAGAACAACAATCGTCACAAGAACCCGGAGATCCGGCTGAAGCCCGACATGGCAGCGATGGACGGCGCGAACACGACGTTCTTCACCGCCGATTCCTCGGTCGATCCGGACACGTTCCCGAACTTCTTCGGCACGAGCGCAGCGGCGCCGCATGCAGCGGCGGTTGCAGCGTTGGTGCTGGATGCAGCGGGAGGTCCGGGCAAGGTGAAGCCGAAGAAGATGCGCGAGATCCTGCAGGACAGTGCGTTCCGGCACGACCTCGACCCGTACTTCTCGCAGGGCTTCGCATTGACGCTCGGTAACGTGCTCGCCATCAGCGCGCAGGCGGATCCGGCGGCGATCAGCCAGTTCGACCCCAACGTGTTCACGCTGGGTCAGGTTGGCTTCCGCAACCTGGAGTCGTTCCACTTGAATGGCGCCAATGCCGATCCGACGCAGACGCCGAAGGGCATCGTGTTCGACGAGCGGGCGACGCCACTCCCGGCGCCTGGCCAACCGTTCGTGATCGGTGGCAACACGGTCGGGCTCACTGCGGCTGACATCACCGCGTCGTTCTCGATCCCTGCGGATCCGCCGGCAGTGGCCGGTCAGTGGAAGCAGCTGGATCTCGCGTTCGCGGCGGGAGCTTTCCGCAGCGGCGACCGGCTGGCGTTCGGCATGGATCGCGACGAGCAAGATGCCGCGGGACCGGTGAACGGCGCCGCGGGCGGCAACTCTGCCGACCTGCTCGGTGACGGCGTGAGGATTCCGGAAGGCACGATCGCCTCGGGCGGTGCGAGCTTCTTCGGCAACTTCTCGGGCGGTGCGCCGTTCCAGGGGCGATTCTTCAACCTGATCGGCAAGGGCTATAGCCAGCTCGATGGGTTTGGATTCGTGAATGCCGAGGCGGCAGTGGACGCAGTTCGCAAGGGACATCACTAACAGAATAGGTTGGACACTGGAGCAGGCCCGCATCGATCGAGATGCGGGCCTTTTTTTGGGTCAAAATTTAACGGCGGTGCGTTGTGCCGCGGTGACAGTGACGCTCTGGCCGGTTTTGTGTCCGGCGAGTCGCACCGTGTAGGTGCCCGGCACTACGCGGACGGGCTCGCCGCCGGCGAGGCCTTCCGCGACGACCACGCCCTGAGCATCGACGACTTCGAAGCGTGGCCGCATCGCTTGTGCCATCGCGTCGTTCAATGCCGCCGCGCCTTGTGCGTCGAAGTACGCGCCGCTGCCTGCATCGGCCCAATGTTTGAACGTCGCTGCGAGTTGCGCGTCGTCGATCGCAAGGCCAACGATGTTCACGCGCACAGTCGCGCCGCTCTTCTTCAGTTTCTCGATTGCGGCCGCTGGATCGCCGCCACAGGTTTCTTCGCCATCGGTCAGCAGGATGATCAGCCGCTCGCCCTGCACGCTCTTAAGATCCGACGCGACAAGCTCGAGCGAAGCACCAATCGCCGTCTTCGCGCCGTTCTTCGGTTCGAGTGCCTTGATCTTCGCGCTGACTGCATCGACGTTCAGCGGTCCGAGCGGCACATCGAGATCCGACTGACACGAATCCTCCAACCGGCCGAAGACGCGGAACGCGAACGGTGTGCCGGCTGGAATCGTGCTGGTCACGAGCTTGGTCAGCGTCGCGCGTGCGATGTCGATGCGGCGATCCTTGCCGATCTTCTGCAGCATGCTCCCCGACGCATCGAGAATGATCTCGACTGCACTGCCCGCAGGCAGAGCGCTCGCGGCGGTCACTTCGACGAGACCGGGCTGTTCCTTCCCCGGAACGATCGTGATCGGCGCGCGAGCAAGCGTCGCGTTCGCCTGGCCGGTCGAATAACGCAGCTCGTACTCGCCCGGCTCGACGTTCGCGACGACCTTCACGGGATTGCCCTTCGACGTGAATTCCCACGGGCCGTACTCGCCCTCGCGCGCGCCCTTCTTCACGATGGTCACGTAGTCGCGATCGTTGTTCGGTCCCTGCCAGTTCACCTGGAACGTACTGCCCGCGACCGCTTGCGGCGGCGCCTTGAGCGACGCGTTCGACGCAGTCACGGACATCTTCGCAGTCGCGAGCGTCGCGTAGCTCTGACCGGTCGCATATCGCACTTCGTACTCGCCGCCGACATCCGGCGCGCGCATCTCCACCGGGCTGCCCTTCGTCGTGTACTCGTATGCGCCGTACTGCTTCTCCGGCGTGCCAGCCTTCACGATCGTGATGAAGTCACGCGGATTGTTCGGCCCTTGCCAGGTGATCTTGATCTTCGATCCCGCGGGCGCCGTCTGCGGCGCGGTGATCGAAGCCGACACCGAACCCACCGTGATCGGCCGCTTGCCGATCATCACGTCGCCGGCGCCGAGGAAGTAACGCACTTCGTACGCACCGGGCTCGTCGGGTGCGATGAGCTGAACGGGACTGCCCCTGCTCGTGTATTCGTAACCGATGTACGGACGCGTCGCGTTGCCGATCGCGATGTAATCGCGCGCGTTGTTCGGGCCCGTCCACTGCACGCTGAACTTGGCTCCAGCGGCCACTTGGTCTGGTGCAGTCACTGTCGCCTCGACCGCATCGATCCGCAGCGCGCGACGAGCCAGGGTCGGATACGGCGAGTCCGCCGCACACAGGCGAATCTCGTAGTCGCCAGCCTTCGGCGGCGCGATCAGTTTGTACGCGCCGGGCTTCGTCACATATTCATAGCCGCCGTACTCGCCTTCGCGCGCGCCCTTCGCCACGATCGTGACGAAATCGCGCGGGTTCTTCGAACCGGTGACCGTGACTTCGACCTGCCCGCCGGCCTTGGCCGTGGCCGGGCCATTCACGGTTGCCTGTGCGAAGACAGCAGAGCACAGGAAGATGAGGAGCAGCGGGATCAGGCGGCGCATGGTTGGTCTCCCCTTTGTTCTTGGGTCGCTATTCTAGCGACAGTGACTTGTCGGCGTAGTGCCGGTCCGGACGTCCTTGTAGCATCCGACACCCATCGAACGGAGCCTGCATCA
>Ga0070664_100000654_pt1 | contig 26479 bp, 21 predicted proteins | sample KBSC73metaG_FD_65863 | JGI IMG/M metagenome (GOLD analysis project Ga0070664, IMG submission 65863) | Corn rhizosphere microbial communities from Kellogg Biological Station, Michigan, USA - KBS C7-3 metaG | ecosystem: Host-associated > Plants > Roots > Rhizosphere > Soil ... | reverse complement strand
GACCTGGCAGATGCGATACCGGTTCACAGGCGCAGTGGTGGCGATGACATTAGCGGCGGCAGTTTCGCTGACCGTGGCACCGACCGCACAACAGGGCCGCGGAAATGCGCCAGCGGCGCCGGCCGCCGGTCAGGGTCGCGGAGCAGCCGCGCGTCCCGCACAGATTGCGGGTCATCCGAACTTCAACGGTGTCTGGCAGGCGATCAGCTCGGCTTACTGGAATCTGGAGGATCACTCGGCCTCGGCCACGCCGTTCTGGCAGCTGGGTGCGATGTTCGCAGTTCCGGCCGGTCAGAGCGTAGTCGTCGGCGGGACGATTCCGTATCTACCTGCCGCTCTGAAGAAGCGGGAAGAGAACATGAAGGGCTGGCCGAAGTCGGATCCCGAAGCCAAGTGCTACATGGCTGGGATTCCGCGATCGACCTACATGCCCTATCCGTTCCAGATCGTTCAGGGACAGAAAGACATTCTGTTCGTGTACGAGTACGCCAGCTCGAACCGCATCGTCCACATGGACAAGCCGTCAGAGGCGCCGGTCGACAGCTGGATGGGATGGTCGAACGGCAAGTGGGACGGCAACACGCTCGTGATCGAAGTCACCGGCAACAACGACCAGACCTGGTTCGACCGCGCCGGCAACCATCACTCTGACGCCTTGAAAGTCACCGAACGATACACGCTGCAGGGCGATAACCATATCCAGTACGAAGCCACGATCGAGGACCCGAAGACATTCCAGAAGCCGTGGCAGATCCGGATGCCGCTGTATCGCCGCATGGAGCAGAACGCGCAGTTGCTGGAATACAAGTGCGTGGAATTCTCGGAAGAGCTGCTGTACGGCGACTTGAAGAAGAAATCCGAGTAGTTCCGAGTAATTTGCGGCTGAGTGATACACTGTTAGGGCTTTTTAATCCCAGGGTCGGGCACAAATCGAACTGACGTCCCGAATAGGTAGGAGATGAATTCGATGCGAACGAAACTCTTCAGCATTGCGGCCGCTGCTGCGTTTGTGGCGGTGTTTGCTGTCCAGGTCTCAGCACACCACTCCTTTGCGGCTGAATTCGACGCCAAGCGTCCGGTCAAGCTGCGGGGCACGGTCGTGAAGATGGAATGGATCAACCCGCATTCCTGGATTCACATCGACGTGAAGGACCCGGCCACTGGGAAGGTGGAACGGTGGATGGTCGAAGGCGGCGCGCCGAACGCGTTGCTCCGCCGTGGTTGGAACAAGAACTCGCTCACCGAGGGCACTGAGATCCTCGTCGAAGGCTTCCAGGCCAAGGACGGTGCGAATCGGGCCAACGGGCGCGACATCACGTTCCCGGACGGCAAGAAGCTGTTCGTCGGTTCGTCCGGCACGGGCGCGCCCGACGAAAGACCCGAGAAGTAAGAGACGTTCGGTTTCAACAGAGCAACGCCAGGACCGGTTCCCGGTCTTGGCGTTGTTTTGCTGTTTGAGGGCATGGAAATCGGCGGGTCTTCGAGTATCCTCGGACCCCTGATGTCTACCTCCACCCTCGAAGCCGTCTCCGCCGCGCGATGGCGTATCGCGATCTCGCTCACCATCGCCATGATGGTGGTCTACTTCGGCTTTGTCCTCCTGGTTGCCTTTAATAAACCGCTCCTGGGTGCCATCGTGACGCGCGGTCTGAGTCTGGGCATGCTGCTCGGCGCGCTCGTGATCCTGGTCGCCTGGGTGCTCACGTGGGCGTATGTGCGGTGGGCGAACACGCACTACGACGTGTCGCTTCAGAACCTTCGGGAACGTCGATGACCTCGGCGCTCGGGGAACCCAACGCGATCGCGATCACGTTCTTCCTGGTTTTCATCCTCCTGTCCCTTGGCATCACCGTGTGGGCATCGAGAAAGACGCGGACGGCAGAGCACTTCTACGCCGCCGGCAGGAGCGTGACGGCATTTCAAAATGGCCTCGCGCTGGCCGGCGACTACATGAGCGCCGCGAGCTTTCTGGGGATCGCCGGTCTCGTGGCCACGTCCGGGTTCGACGGCTTGATCTACTCCATCGGCTGGCTGGTCGGCTGGCCGATCGTGATGTTCCTGATCGCGGAGCCACTGCGCAATCTGGGTCGCTACACATTCGCCGATGTGCTCGCCGCCCGGTTACGTCAGACCCCGATTCGCATTGCCGCATCGATCGGAGCGCTGGCCGTGATCGCGTTCTACCTGATCGCGCAGATGGTCGGCGCCGGCAATCTGATTCGGCTGCTGTTTGGTCTCCCTTACGAAGCGGCAGTCGTCATCGTCGGCGGCGTCATGCTGGCGTACGTGCTGTTCGGCGGCATGATCGCGACGACGTGGGTGCAGATCGTCAAGGCCGTGATGCTTCTCGGTGGCGCAACGCTGCTGGCGCTGCTCGTTCTCGCCCGTTTTGGTTTCAACCCTCTTGCGTTGTTCGCGCAGGCATCGGACATGTACGGAGCGGGGGTGCTCAGTCCTGGCCGCCTCGTGACCGATCCGATCGACGCCGTGTCTCTCGGGCTGGCGCTGATGCTCGGGACGGCCGGACTGCCGCACATCCTGATGCGGTTTTACACGGTTCCTGACGCCCGCACGGCGCGCACGTCAGTTGGATACGCGACGGCGTTCATCGGCTTCTTCTATTTGCTGACGTTCGTCCTCGGCTTCGGAGCAATGGTGATCATCGGACGCGATGCCATCACGGGCATTGATGCCGGAGGCAACATGGCAGCGCCGCTACTCGCTGAGGGCGTCGGCGGCACGCCGTTTCTGGGCTTCATCTCGGCTGTCGCGTTTGCGACGATTCTCGCGGTCGTTGCCGGCCTGACGTTGTCCGGCGCCGCGACGCTTTCACACGATCTGTGGGTGAACGTGGTGCGCGGGGCGAAAGCCGATCAGCGAGAGCAACTCGTGGTCGCACGCGCCGCGACGGTGCTGCTTGCCATCGTGTCGATCGTGCTTGGCATTGCGTTCAAGGGACAGAACGTCGCCTACATGGTGGGACTGGCGTTTGCGATTGCCGCGAGCGCGAACTTCCCGGCGCTCGTGCTGTCGATCTTCTGGAAGCGGTTGACCACAGCCGGTGCCCAGAGCAGCATGATCATCGGGACGGTGGCGGCGTTGTCGTTGATCTATCTCTCGCCGACGATCCAGATCGACATCCTCCACAACTCCAGCGCGTGGTTCCCGCTGAGAAACCCGGGCATCGTTTCGATCCCGCTTTCGTTCGTTGTTGCCATTGTCGTGTCGTTGCTGCGTCCGGTGTCGTCCGAAGCGCAGCGCTTCACGGAACTGGAGCGCCAGCTCCATCTGGGAATTGAAATCGTCGATGAGCCGGCAGTCCAATAGCTCTGTAGGGCGGGTCCTGGCTTGAGACCCGCCGAACGAGCCGGGTCTATAAAACAAGACCCGGCCTACTCCGTACGAGCGTGTGAATAAGATCTCTCGAACGATTGTCTTCCTGCTCACCGGAGTGCTCCTGGCCGGCGCCGTCATCTTCCTTGTCGTGCGAGGTCGCGGTCCGTCACTCCCGGCCCCTGGCTCCGCGCCCTACGAGCAGATGACACGCGCGTTCTACTGGGGCCTGTCGGCGCTGGAGGTCGGTCTTCTGGACGATGCGCGGCAGCAGTTCACCAAGGCGACGACGATCGTGCCTCAGGAGCCCGCAGCGTGGGCCAACCTCGGGTTGACGCAGTTACGCCTCGGAGAGCTCGACGCGGCGGCTGCACCAGTGGACCGGGCGTTGGCGCTGGCGCCGAACAACGGGGATCTGGTGTTGCTTGCCGCGCGAATGGAAGCCGCGCGTGGTCGATTGGACGAAGCGGTTATGCAGCTTCGGCGCGCGGTCGAACTCGATCGTGAAGGTCTCCGCGCACGGTTTGCCCTGGCCGATGAACTGCAACGCTTGAACATGCCCGAAGCAGATGCCGAAGCGCTCTCGCTGCTCGACGAGATCGTGCGTCGGGCACCGAACAACCTTGCGGCCATCATCGAACGTGCGAGGATCGCCGCGCGGCGTCGAGACCAGGCGCGCCTTCGTACCTCCCTTGACGTGCTCGCTCCGCTCTCAGCAACCTGGCCGCAGCAGGCGCTCGAGCAGTTCAAGGCGTTCCAGGGCGCAGTCGAAGAGATGCGATTCGACGACGTCGCGCGCGCAGCGACATTTCTGCGTAACGTGTTGGCTCCGGTGCCTGCGTTTCGTGAAAGCCTGGCCGCCGTGCGGACTCCGACCGAGCTGATCGCCGAACCGTTCGGTCGTTTCATCGCGCTCGCGACGCCACCCGCCCAGCCCTCGCCTCTGGACGCATCGATTACGTTTGCCACAGAGGCCGCCGATAGCGATGCGGCGGCCGCATTGCTCACGCTGTTTCCGACGATCGAGGACGCCCCTGTCCTGTTCGCGGCAGATGCGACGCGTTTGAAGCGACTCGACGGCTCCGGAGCGACCTGGCCTCTCCCGTCAGGTAGCGGTGGGCCTTTAGGCCCACCGGCTGCTCCCTCTGTGAATGCACTCGTCGCGCTCGATTGGAATCACGACTTCCGCACCGACATCGTCATGGGCGGACGCGGCGGGATACGTCTTCTGCTGCAGGACGAAAAGGGCGGATTCTCCGACGCAACTGCCAAGGCATCGGCAGGGGCGCCGATTACTGACGACGTCTTCGGTGTGTGGGCTGCTGACATCGAGATGGACGGTGACATCGATCTCGTCGTTGGCGCTACCGATGGACCGCCGTTCGTTCTCAGGAACAACGGCGATGGCACCTGGCGGAGGATCGAGCCTTTCAGCGGTATCACGGCCGCGCGTGGATTTGGATGGGCGGACCTCGATCAGGATGCGGATGCCGATGCCGTCTTTCTCGATCGAGCGGGTCAGCTGCACGTGTTCTCGAACCGGCAGGCCGGGCAATTCGCCCGTGCTCCCGATGTGAAGGGCATCGCCACTGTCGTAGGTCTCACCGTCGCTGACATCGAGGCCGATGGCGTGATCGATCTGATAGCGCTCGAGTCGAGCGGAACGGTCCGCAAGATTTCCTGGCAGAACTCGGAATGGCGGCAGTCTGAGATCGCCAAGGGGCTCGTGCGTGCCGGTGCCGACCCGGGCACCTACCAACTGGTCGTCGCTGATCTCGATAACAGTGGCGCACTCGATCTGCTCGCTGCGGGAGGGGGAACGTCGCTCATCTGGCTTGCGAGCCAGGATCATCGCCTCGAGGCGCTGCCGATGGCACCGGCCGCGCAGGTATTCGCGGTGGCGGATCGAAACGGGGATGGTCGACTCGATCTCGCCGCTCTCGCGGAGGGTCGCCCGGTATGGTTGATGGGTGGCGGTGGAAAGGGCGCCTATCACTGGAAAGTCATCCGGCCGCGCGGGCAAGCCACCGCAGGCGATCAGCGCATCAACTCGTTTGGTGTCGGAGGAGAGATCAGCGTCCGCTCGGGTCTTACCGTCCAGACCCAGGTGATGTCCGGGACTCCTGTTCATTTCGGGCTTGGCACGAGGACCGGCATCGACGTTGCGCGCATCGTCTGGCCCAACGGCAACGCGCAGGCCGAATTCGGCACCGGTGTGGACGATGTGATCGTCGCCGAACAACGTCTCAAGGGTTCGTGCCCGTGGGTATTTGCGTGGAATGGCACGCGAATGAGCTTCGTCACCGATTTTCTCTGGCGATCGCCGCTGGGGCTCAGGATCAATGCGCAGGACACCGCGGGCGTGAGCCAGACGGAGGATTGGGTCAGGATTGCGGGCGATCAGCTTCGTCCACGCGACGGCATGTACGACGTTCGCATCACGGCGGAACTCTGGGAGACGCATTTTTTCGATCACGTCTCGCTTTTGGTCGTCGACCACCCTGCTGACACGGACGTGTTCGTCGACGAGCGATTCCAGCCGGCGCACCCGCCAGCCCTCGCTCCGCGAGCCATGCGACTGCTGGGCCCGGTTGTGCGCGCGCGCGATGAGTCAGGCCATGACGTGACCGATGTGGTTGCGGCGCGCGACGGCAGGTATCTGTCCACGTTTGCAAAGGGACAGTACCAAGGAATCGCACGCGACCACTTCGTCGAATTCGAACTGGGTGACCACGTCCGGACGGACCGCCTGACGCTGATTGCCAGCGGATGGATTTATCCGACCGACAGCAGCATCAATGTCGCGATTGGCCAGGGCGGCGTGGTCAAACCGAGCGGCCTCGTGCTCGAAGCGTTGACTGCCTCCGATAGCTGGGTCGTCGTGAATCCCGATCTCGGTTTCCCCGCTGGCAAGAACAAAACGATGCTGATCGATCTCATGGGCGTCGGCGAAGTCAGGCGGTTCAGGCTACGGACGAATCTCGAGATCTACTGGGACGCACTTATGTTGGCGCAGGAGGTCGGCGTCTCGCTTCGCACGCGCCGGCTGTCGCTGGCCGACGCTGAGTTGCGCTATCGAGGCTTCTCGGAAACGACCTCACTCAGAAACGACGCGCCGGAGACGCCCAACTACGAGCGCAAGGCCGGTGTGACGCAGCGATGGCGCGACCTGGTCGGGTATCACACGCGGTTCGGTAACGTGAACGCACTATTGTCGGAGGTGGACGACCGTTATGTGATCATGAACGCCGGCGACGAGCTGCGGCTGCGCTTTCCCGAGCAGCCCGCTCCCGAGTCCGGCTGGCGCCGTGATTTCGTGCTCATTGGCGACGGATGGGAGAAGGACGGAGACTACAACACGGGCTTTTCGCAGACCGTGCTGCCGTTGCCGTCTCACGACCGGCCCGCTTATGGACAGGCTGGCGCGACAGCTCATCTCGAGGATGATCCCGTCTATCAGCGTCACCGCGCAGACTGGGAGGAGTACCACACCCGGTGGGTGACGCCGGACGACTTCATCAGGGGACTACGACGGTACTAGCCGTGGCCGCACGCACGCAGAACCGACAACGCATCGCCTGGTTCGTATGGACGATCCTTCTCGTGGCGTCGCTGGCTGCCGTCAGGGCGCTGAATCAACGAGCCGTTCACTCACTGCCCGACGATGAAGGCGGCTCCAGCATGCGCTTCGGATTCCGCCTCGAGGAGTCGGCCCGCAAGCGAGGGGTCGACTTCGTGCACGAGGCACCGACCTTCGACTCCCGGCTCCAGCACATCATGCCGCAGGTCGCATCAACGGGCGCGGCGGTTGCGGTCGCTGACTTCGATCGCGATGGATGGCAGGACTTCTACGTCACCAATAGCGGCGAGGGAAGCCTCAACCGGCTGTATCGCAACCAGGGTGATGGCACGTTCAAAGACGTCGCGGCGTCGGTTGGCCTCGCAGATGTGAACCGCCGCGAGACCGGCGTCTCGATGGGCGCGGTCTGGGGCGATTACGACAATGACGGGTGGGAGGATCTCCTTCTCTATCGCTACGGCAAGCCCGAGTTGTTTCACAACGACGGTGGACGCAGGTTCGTTCCCGCGGGCATCGGCCTTCCTCAGTGGGTGAATGCCAACGCTGCAACCTGGCTGGATTACGACCGCGACGGACGCCTGGATCTGTTCCTCGCCGGCTACTGGCCTGATGGTGTCGATCTCTGGAAGCTCGAGACCACGAAGATCATGCCCGAGAGCTTCGAGTATGCGAACAATGGCGGGCGCAAGTACCTGCTGCACAATCGCGGGAACGGCATCTTCGAGGACGTGACGAGCGCGCTCGGCATTACCAGCCGTCGATGGACGCTTGCGGTGACGGCTGCGGATTTGTTCGGTACGGGATATCCCGATCTCTTCCTGTCGAACGACTATGGTGTATCCGAGTTGTTCGCGAATCGCGAGGGCAAGCGCTTCGAAGATGTTGCGGCAGAGACCGGCGTTGGCCGGGCCCCGAAAAGCGGGATGAACGCATCGCTCGGCGATGTGTTCAACGATGGCCGGCTCTCGATCTACAAGACGAACATTTCCGAGCCAGGCGTATTGGTGCAGGGCAACGATCTCTGGGTGCCCAAGTCGGCAGGTCCGGGGCGGTCAGAATTCCAGAACATGGCGACCACGATGGGCGTCGATCTCGGCGGATGGAGTTGGGGAGCGCAGTTCGGGGACCTCAACAACGATGGCACGCAAGATATCTATCTCGTCAACGGATACATCTCCGCGGGTGAGCGAAGCAGTTACTGGTACGACTTCGCCGTCATCGCCGTCGGGCACAGCTCGATCATTGCCGATGCCGCCAACTGGCCGGCGATGAAAGGCCGGAGTCTCTCGGGTTACCAGCGGAAGCGCGTGTGGCTCAACGACGGAGCGGGGAGTTTTACCGACGTCGCGCAGGCAGTCGGCGCCAGTGACACGAACGATGGTCGCGCCGTCGCTCTGGCGGATTTGCGCAACAGCGGCGCACTGGACGTCATCGTTGCCAACCAGCGCGGTCCGCTGTTGATCTATGAGAACCACGTCGCCCCAGGGCGTCACTGGATCCAGTTCGAGCTCGAAGGATCGGCCAGCAATCGCAGTGCGATCGGTGCTCGCGTGGAGGTGTACTGGAATTCTCACGTGCAGGCCCAGGAGGTAACGGCGGCTACGGGATTCAGCGCCCAGAACCAACGCTGGCTCCACTACGGGCTCGGCGACGCCCGCACAATCGATCGCGTCGTCGTTCGATGGCCGTCGGGGAAGCGGGAGACGATCGAGAATCCGCAGGTCGACAAGCGGCATCACGTGAAGGAATCCGATGGCCGGTGAAGCGCGCATGGGGGCCGCACCTGGCCGGCAGGGTCGCGTTCCCGAGGGTTACGCGGGAGAGGCATTGACGACGGAACAGGTGCCCGCGCGGCGCGGACGGATGTTGACGATCGACAACCGCTTTCTGCCGCCCATCCTGATCACGTCCATTCTCCTGGGCGCCAACCTCTCGTTCGGGATCCTCGAGGGCTGGGAACGGACGGCGTTGTCGATCGTGGCGGCAATCGGAACCGAACTGGTACTCGGGCGCATTACCTACGGCAAGTGGCCGCACCCGGCCAGCGCCTACATCAGCGGTATCAGCGCCGGTATCCTCATTCGATCGCCGTTCTGGTGGCCGTACTTCTTCACGAGCTTCATCTCCATCCTCTCCAAATACGTCCTGCGGCTCAAGGGGCGGCACATCTGGAATCCGACCAACTTCGGCGTCAGCGCTATGGTGCTGCTGGCTCCGGCAACGGTGACCGTCCTGAGCATCCAGTGGGGAAACGCGGTTGCGCCGATGGCCGTCATCTGGTTGCTCGGCGCCGTCATCGTGTGGCGAGTCGGGCGTGCGCATATTTCCGCGACCTACGTGATTGCGTTCTTCGCGTTTTCGTTCGTCCGGAGCGCCGTCACCGGCACCCCGTGGCTTGCGGCGGTCGCCCCTATCACCGGTCCGATGTACCAGCTCTTCATCTTCTTCATGATCACGGATCCGAAGACCACGGTCCGATCGAAGGGCGGCCAATGCGTGGTGGTCGTCATCGTCGCCTTCGTCGAGATGCTGATGCGATTGGCGGAAATCCTGTACGCGCCCTTCTACGCACTCTTCCTCGTAGGCTCGACCGCGATGGTCGTTGAGATCATTCGCGACGCGCGCAAGCGCTGTTGAACACCACGCCTCGACATTCAGAACCGTGCCAATTCCCTCGATTTTTGGGCGGCCGAGGTGTTTTTGTGTGCACGTGTCCAAATCCGGCCACTCGGGCGTTAGTACGAAGCGCGGTCGCTTCCAGTCTCTTGCCGGTGAGATCCGTTGCGACCCGCTGAAAGAGGACCCTGGTGGCAATCCGACCGTCATGAAGCTGGACCCTGCGTGGATTGCCATCGCGGTACTCGCTATCGCCAGTATCGGTGTCTTCGCGTCCATCGCTCTTCGTTATGCGGCCGAGCTCAGGCGCGCGAGGCAGGCGTTGCACGACGGCCGGGAGCGCATGTCGACGGCGCTCACGTCGCTCGGGGTCGGAGTGTGGGAAGCCGACCTCCGAACCCATGAAGTCGTGTGGGCCGAGAATGCGTCCGGGCTGCTGGCCTTCCCGGCCACCATTCGCACCATCGACGACATCCTCGATCGATTGCATCCCGACGACCGTCCGGTCGCGATGGCGGCGGTCGAGCGTGCCAGCGCCACGCTCGTCCCGTTCGACGTCGAGTCAAGGGTGATCCTTCCCGACGGCGGCATCAAATGGATGCGCACGACCGGCCGCGCGCTCGCAGATGGGGCGGCGGGGACTGCGCGGTTGATTGGGGTGTCAGCCGATGTCACGAGTCGGCACGTGCTCGAGGCCCAGTTCCTGCAGGCGCAGAAGATGGAGGCAATCGGGCAGCTGGCCGGCGGCGTGGCGCACGACTTCAACAACCTATTGACCGCCATTCTCGGATACTCGTCGCTCCTCAAGGACGGATTGATCGACCCGGCGCGGCGGAGAAACGTCGAGGAGGTCATCAAGGCGGCCACGCGTGCCACGGCGCTGACGAAGCAGTTGCTGGCCTTCAGCCGGCAAGAAGTGCCGGCCGTTGTCGTGTTGAACGCCAACGACATCATCCAGGATTTGCTCGACATGCTTCGCCGGTTGATCGGCGAACACATTGCGTTGACGACATCGCTGGCCGATGACCTGCAATCCATTCGCAGCGATCGCGGCCAGCTCGAACAAGTCATCGTGAATCTGATCCTCAACGCCCGTGACGCGATGCCACAGGGCGGCTCGATTCGGCTCGAAACTGCGAACGTGCACATCGATTCGGAAGTGATTGCCCATGGTGGCCGAATCGCGCTGGGCGAGTATGTGATGCTGGCCGTTCACGATTCCGGCGTGGGCATCAGCGACGCGGTGCGCGCGCGATTGTTCCAGCCGTTCTTCACGACCAAGGTTCGGGGTAAGGGAACGGGGCTCGGGCTCGCCACGGTCTTTGGAATCGTGTCTACCGGGCACGGCTACATCAGCGTCGACAGCGAGATCGGTAAGGGCGCCGTGTTTCGCGTCTACTGGCCACGAATCGTCGATCTGCAGCGCGAGCGCCAGACCTGGAACGTCGAGCCCGCGAGTCAGCGTACCAGGCCGAGCACGTCCTCGGTGCTCATCGTCGAGGACGAGGAAGCCGTTCGGTATCTGTCTCGCGTTATCCTGGAGCGCGCCGGCTATCGCGTGTTCGAGGCGGGCACGCCCGATCAGGCTGAAACGGTGCTGTCGAAGGCGGGGCCGGTTGACGTGTTGATTGCCGACGTCATGCTTCCTGGCGGTCGCGGGCCGGAGCTCTTCGAGCGCCTGCGGCCACGCTATCCCGAGCTTCGGGTGGTGTTCATGTCCGGGTATTACGACGAGATGATTCCCGAAGTGGTCCAGGTCGATCCAGCGATGCGCTTTCTTCAGAAACCGTTCGTAGCCGAGGCTCTTCTCGGCCACGTAGCGGACCTGTTGTCGACGGCCAACCTTAGCCGGTGACGTTGGGGTCAGACCCCATTCATGTTGCTGCGCATCTGATCTGATCCACGATGGAGCCACGGCTGCAACGATTCAAGGACGCGCAGGACCAGCCGATGGCGGGCTTCGAGTCGGCGCTGGCGGAGATCCGAGCGGGAGGGAAGCGAAGCCACTGGATTTGGTACGTCTTCCCTCAGCTGGCGGGAATGGGCCACTCTGCCATGTCGCACACATACGGTCTCGACGGGATTGACGAAGCCGAAGCCTATCTTCGCGATCCGCTCTTGCGTTCGCGCCTTCTCACGATCAGCAGCGCCATTGCTGAACAGATCGACCGCCAGCCACGTCCGATACTCGGACGAGTGATGGGTGCATCGATCGACGTTGCCAAGCTCGTGTCGTCGATGACGCTGTTCGGAGCCGTCGCGAAACGGCTGCATGCCGCTGAGGGACTGGACGAGTGTGCGTCGATGGCGCATGTGGCCGAGAGAATCCTGGTGGCGGCGGCAGCTGAGGGTTACGCGCCCTGTCAGTTCACGTTAAGTCGACTTCGCTGAGTCGCTGCCGCGACTGTCGATTTGCGCGGCCGTGAATGTGACGGTCGAGCTGAAGTCGATGGCTCGGCTGCAGTGGTGCATCAGCGCATCATGCTCTGGACATCAACGCATCAAGTCATTATCATCATGATGTGCGTACGACCCTGACGCTCGACGATGACGTCGCGATTCGACTCGAGCGGGAACGGCGCAAGCGCCGCATGTCGTTCAAGGACATCGTGAACGAGGCCCTGCGGGCCGGATTGGATACGTTCGCCGCGCCGAAGCGCCGTTCCGATCGGTTTCGGACCAAGGGCTTCAACCTTGGGTCGAGTCTGGTGGGCAGTCTGGATAACATCGAAGAGGTGCTCTCCCGGGCCGAGGGCGAGCGGCACCGGTGATCATTGTCGATGCCAATCTGCTCGTGTACGCGGCCAATCGGTCCGCACCCGAGCATGAGCACGCGCGTCCCTGGCTGGACGAACGATTGAACGGAACCGTGCGTGTCGGGCTGCCGTGGCCGTCGCTTCTGGCGTTTGTCCGAATCGTCAGCAACCCTGCGGTCCTTCGCAACCCGGTGTCCCCGATCGAAGCATGGCATCAGGTCGAGAATTGGCTCGAATGCGATGCGGCGTGGGTTCCACTTCCCGGAACGCGACACACGGAAGTGCTCGACGAGTTGCTCGCGGCGCCGTTCGTAACGAGTCGCCTGGTGCCGGATGCGCACCTTGCCGCCCTGGCGATCGAACATGGATTGACGCTGTGCTCGACTGACGGCGACTTTGCGAGATTTCCAGGACTCAAGTGGGAGAACCCGCTCGCCGCTCGCCGATAAGCCCGGCACTTTCGAATCATTTGCCACCGGGCGGTGTCTAACTAGCAGTAGGACGAATGGCTCTGATCGATTCGGTCATCCTGCGCCTGACCGAACGAGCCTGCCGCCGGTTTCAACGGCTGACGGGCAGGACGAACGTGTGGCTGGCGGCTCAGCTCACAAATCTCAGCATCATCGTGTACTTCGTGTGGGCCGGTTTGTACTCGGTCACCATCGATCCTGTACTGCGGACCGTGGCCGCGCTCTTTGGCGTCGGCGTACTGTATGCCCTGACGCAGACAATCTTCAAAGTGCCAATCGAGACGCACGAAACGGCCGCGTATCGACGTGTCGCCAAGGGCCTCAGGAACCCGCGACAGATTCGAGACGCCGTCCTTCGCATCTCGTTCCTGACTCTGGCCCTCCTGCTTGGCTATCCCGTCTGGTTCGTGTACGTAAACCTGCGGGTCCCTCTGGTTCTCCTCAGTTATCTTCTCATCGTGCTCACGACCGTCGTCTTGTATCTGGTTGCGTGCGATCCGCTTCCACCGTGCGTCGGCAGGATCACGGTGTGGCTTCGCGGGTTGTCTCCATCACGGCTGGCGGATTCGGAGTCCAACCCGTCGTGAAATGCGTGACGAATGCGAACCGGCAACAAGATCGCCCACTCGATGACTTCCTTGATAAGTTCGATTGGAACATCTCCAGATTGGTCCGGCTAACGATGGAGTTCAGCCGCGTGAGGAGCGAAGCGACGAGCCGGACGTCGGCTGCAACGACTTGATGCTCATTGCTCTACCAACGGCAGCAAGCGGGAGTCTTCCAGTGCAGCCGTTCGATGCCCGATGCCCAGTAGATAGCTCTGGTCGGATGCGAACGCCAAGAAAGAGGCCAGACTGGCCTGACGCACCAACATTGCAGCGTCCCACCGTTCGTCGCTCGGCCCGATCAGGAACCGGCCACCGCTTCCATAGAACAGTACCTTTCCACCCGACTTGGTGAGAAAGGGTAGCGTGTGATCCATGTAGAGCTTATACGCAGCTTCACCGGAGATTTGTGTGGTTGGAGCCAAATGCGGAGCATCCGAGTAATCGGCGACCATCCGAAACCGCATCAAGTTGAGCATCACCACCGGTCCCTGGATGTTGCGACTGAAGAACTCGCGACCCGCCTCCTGCGTTGCTTCGAGATGTGGTTTTAGCGGTTGGTGTGGCATGCCGTTTCCCAATGATGCCTAACTACTATTAGGCCGCCCAGCATAGCTCGACCAATCTTGCACGGCTCGCAGCATAACGCCAAACCACCTCGCCAACGAATAGCCGGTAAGTTCAGCACTCACGATCCGGGCTCGCGCGTTTGAGCGTCGCGGCAGCGTCCGCCGGCTTGAGCGGCGGTCCACTTGCGATGATGGTCGATTGAGCGACGAGAACGAGACCGGCGGTCCCGATTCCCTCCTCTCTTACTTCAGGATGACAGACAGGTTCTTCATACCGTCCTTCCTTTCGGAGACGGCCGAAAAGACACACAGCAGACACACGCGCTCAGTAGATCGGGGTATTGGGCGGCAGCCCGCACAGAACGCGCCCATAGATTTCGAGCGCCGTCTGCGTGTGCATGATGGCGTGGTTCGCCAGTGCCTGCACGTCACGCTGGAAGCGCTGAATGGGTACGTGCGTCTGGATCGAAGACGCGCCGCTCGCATAGAAGAGCGTGTCAACCGCCTGGCGCGCCAGCCCCATCGCGTAGGCGATGTGTGCGCGCGACTTGACGCGAGCTTCCATCGACATCGGCCCGCCGGTATGACCGTCCAGCAGCGCCGAAGCCCGGCGCACGTGGGCGTTGGCTGAATCGAGTGTGAGGACCGCTTCCGCGACCTGCAGATGGGTGACCGGCGCCTCGGACTTGTTCGTGTAGTAGGTGTAGGCGATCCCGCGCCCCGGCAGGCGCGCGAGAAATCCATCGAGGGCGCCCTGCGCCGCGCCGAGCGGTGTGCCGCCTGCGTTAACAGTCAGGACCGGCGCGAGCGGGTAGTTGAAATACGGATTCGCGGCGTTGTGCCGCGGCGGCAGGCGCGCTTCGAGCATGTCCGGCAGCGGCATGCACCGATGGCCCGGGACGAATACATTGTCGGCCACGATCGTGTTGCTGCCGGTCGCAGACATCCCGGTGGCATACCAGTCGTCGACGATCGTCAGCTCGCGACTCCGGGCAATCACGCACGTCGGCACCGCATCGGCGCCCGTACCGACGACGGCGTTCAATACCGTCCACCTCGCGCCATGGCAACCGGTGTTGAACCCCCATCGACCGCTGACGACGAGGCCACCGTCTTTCTTCACGCCGGTCCCGGTTGGCGAGAACACTCCGCTGATGCGCGGATCGCCGTCTGCGAAAATCTCCTCCTGGGCCTGATCGGGAAACGTCGCGGCCAGCCACGACATAGCGCTGAAGATCGTGGCCACCCATGAGGTGGACGCACACCCGCGTGCCAGCTCCGCGAGCACTTCGGATTGCGTCTGGAAGTCGGCCTCGTCTCCGCCGTACTTCTTCGGCGCGGTCATCAGGAATACGCCCGCCTTACTCAGCGCATCGAAGCTGGCGTCGGACACACGACGCGCCTGCTCGGCCGCCGCTGCCTGCTCCTGGAGCATCGGCATGAGCGAGGCAGCTCGTTCAACCAGCGAAGGGGCACTCATGCCGCGATTCTACTCGGAACCGTCGGCGCGCCTCAGCTCGACGTACCGCTCACCATCGCTGCGGTACACACGAACACGCCATGGATTGCAGCAGACCTCGCAGTCCTGTACGAAGGTTCCGCGGACGTCAGGCTCGATATAGATCTCGACAGCCTCACCGCAGTATGGACAGGTAACGTCAAACGAGTCGTCGTGCCGCATCACGTCTTCTCTGCTGCGTGCAGATCATCGACGTTCATCGTCCGGCTGCCTTCCAGTCGCACGGTGACGTGGCGTGAAGGGAATTCGATCCCGCGGGATTCGAAGGTCAGTTTGATTCGACGCCTGAACTCGCGCCCGATGTTCCACTGCTGGATCGGGACGGTTTTGATGCGCACTCGCACCTGCACGGACGCCTCGCCGAAGGCTTCGATGCCGAGCACCTCGAGTGGTTCGAGGATATTCGGTCCGTGGGCGGGATCGGTCCGCAGCTCCGATGCAATCGACCGCAGCACGTCGATGACGGTGTCCACGTTTTCCTCGTACGGAATGCCGATGTCGAGCACCGCGAAGGAGAAGTCCTTCGTCATGTTGGAGAGCTCAGTGATCACGCCGTTCGGAAAGATGTGGACGGTCCCGTCGCCACCGCGCAGCGCGATCGTCCGCAGCCGGATGGCTTCGACCAGACCGGACTTGCCGTTGATCGAAACCACGTCACCGAGACGAACCTGGTCCTCCAGGATCAGGAAGAAGCCGGCAATGACGTCGCGAACAAGGTTCTGTGCGCCGAAACCGACCGCGAGGCCGGCGATACCCGCGCCCGTGAGGATGGGGCGAATGTCTACGTTGAACAGCGAAAGTGCCATCAGACTCGCGACGCCGATGACGATCAGCGTGGCCACCACGCGAAGCAATTGACCGAGGGTATCGACGCGCTTCTTGCGCTCGAGCAGATCGATCTGGCTCGCGTCGCGCGAGACGAGGAAGATCTTCAGGCTGTCGATCAGGAAGTGGACGCAGCGCGTGACCAGGTATGCGCTGGTGCCGATGACGACGAGACGCACACCGGGGCCGATCAGCCACGCCAGCAGATCTTCGGCGGAGACTCTCGGGAGGCCGCGGACGCCGATGCCTCGCAACATGACCAGGCCCGCGACGAGGAGCACGACGAACCAGAGCGTCGAACGAACGAAGCGCGTCAGCCGCTTGGCGAAGAGCGCCCCTTCATCGAGGACACCTTCACGCTCAAGGCGCGCGGCAAAGCGATCGACGGCGCGCGTTGCGAGCCGCAGCAGCGTCCAGACGACGGCTCCCGCGAGCAGCGCCCCGGTGATAGCGGGCAGCATGGTGGCGTAGGTGGCATCGGACATGCGCGTTGCAGGGCTCCGACACCAGTCTAAGACGCGGCGAGGCGCAACTGTACTTCGACAGTCGCGAGCGTAATCGCCACGGGCAATTGCCGGCGGCGACCGCCGCCTAGTCCCAGCCCTGAGACGAGTCGAAACGAGCGCGTTCCTTCAGCCAGTCCTCACTCATCATCATCGTGGTTGGCCGTTGCCACCAGCGTAGAAGGACGGCAGTTGCGCTCGAAATGAGCCCCAGTACGGCCATCGCCAGAAACGAGGGAACCGGAGCGTGGAGTTTCTCAACGCGGACGGACATATTGCACGTTTCTTCAATCAATGTGCCAGATCTCGACGGCGGAAGTTCTGGCGACGGCGGGCCTGAAAACCCGCGGCTACGAAAGGAGCGCCGGCGTCTGACGACGGTGCGGCGAAAGACTCGCTGCTACGAATACACGTCGCTACGATCTTACCCTGCCGAAATACTAGAGGTGGGATATCTCATCCGCGCTCGAGCCCCGTTGCTCTGGGAACTGGTGCTCGAGGATGCGCTTGGCAATGCCGCCACCGCCGATGCCGAACGCGATTGCGACCGCCAGGCTCAGGGCGCCGAATGCGATCGCAAAGGCGGTCAGCACGACCGTGCGCGCGACAGCAATCTGTTCGAGAGCCATGGCCCCGGTGAGGATGAGAATCAGCCATCGTACTCCGCCGCTCAGCAGTCGCGGAGATGGGACGCGCGCGTTGACGGCGGCCAGGAGCGTCGCGCGCCAGGCGAAGTTGGCGACGACGAAACCGACGACCAGGATGGCTACCGCAACCATGAGCCTCGGAACGAACGCCCAGAAGCTGACCAGTAATCCTTCGAGCGCGGTGAACCCCAGGACGTCGATTCCAGAGAACAGGAAGCCCAGCCATACCAACCAGAAGACAATTGCTCCTAATAAGGCATCCGCCGGCGGGAGGTCAGCTGTCCTTAGCAGTGGCGCCACGCCGAAACGCTCGGCGGCGACGTTGATGCGCACCCAGCCGGCCAGCGCTCGGACAAGCGTCCGCATGAGCATCGCGATGAGCCATCCCACGATGATGATGGCCAGCGTCGTGACCACCCGCGGCAGGAACATCGCGAGCGATTCAAGGAAGTTCGTTCCGGCCTGGCTGACGGCGTTTGCGATCATCTGAGCCATGACTCACCTCGCGCTGTTCCAGCGCTGAATCAGATCGGGCTTCGCCCGTTCGAAGTGGAGGCACAACGACTCGAGCGCTTCCTCCACATCCTTCTCGAGCGCGGACGAGAACTGCCGGAGAAACGATCCTGTCCGGCCGAGGTATAACGGCGCCAACGCCTGCACGATGTGCTCGCGGCGCATCACGCCTCGTTGATACGCCAGCAGGAATTCGTAGACGGTCGATACCCACAGTTCATCGGGGTATCGAAGATGGCTGCCCTGCGTCTCCGTCACTCGCAAAAGGCTCGCGAGTGTCTCTTCACTGAGGATGGACTCGAGCACCGACCGCAGGTTCTGAAGGTCTCTCGCAAACGCCTCGGTCAGACGGCTGCCATCGGTCGCGGGAGCCTCGACGGTCAACGTCGGAAGCGGGCCGGCCAGCGGCAAGGCGTCCGCTCCGTTGCGGAACAGCCAGTACGCGGAATGTCGTTCGAGGCACGTGAAGGCGGACGACACCACCTGCTCGAACAGTTCCCCGAATGGGGTGCGTGACGATGTGGCCGGGTGTGGACCGATGCCGGTCTGGCAGCAGCGAAACCCTCCCGCCAGTGCTTCTCCCGTGACCCACAAATCGATGCCGACGCGCCCGAGTTCGCTTTCCCAGACGTCCTGCTCAAGGCAGTGCGTGATGAAGCGGCTCGAGCACGCGAATTCCGGCGCGACCGGTTCTCGCACTCGCCAGCCGTAGGCAGCACGCATCAGTGGCCGTATCAGTTGCGTGACGAGCGGACCTTCCAGAGGATGGCGTCGATACACGGGCGCCACGTAGTCGTACTGCTGATCTAGCACGGGGCGAATGAGCGAAGCGACGCCTTCCGCCGTAATGCCCGTCACATCGGCATTGAGCACGGCCACGGCGCGTGCCTGCGTCAGGTCGGCGGCCGTCATGATTTGCCGCAGCGCATTTCCCTTTCCGGGGACACCGTGGTACGGCGTGCTGATGCGGTGAATCGTTCGCAACGAGTGCGACACGGTCACGGTCTCGGTGTCGTCGGCTGACGCGTTTCTTACGAGGTTCGGCGTGCCATCCTCGGATCCACCGTCGGAGTTGATCAGCACTGTGCGGTCGCGCGGGAAGTAGCGGGAGAACGCCTGGTGAACGGCTTTCACCACTGGGCGGATGGTGCCGGCGTTGTTCAGTGTGGGCACGCCGACGAGGACGTCGACGTGGCCGACTGCCATCAGGTGATGCAGTAGTTCATCCGAAAGAACACTGTCTTGCGCCACAAGCAACCTAGAAGCGTCTGAGATTGAACCAGAAGACCGCGTATGGGAGCATCCGGTCCGGGAAATGCGCGTCGAGCCGCGCCCGCAAGAACTTGATCACGTACCACAGCGGCTGAAGCCCAGGATCGCGCCGTGGGAGCGGCGAGCTCACGCGGCACCACCGTTAACCACCGGCTCGGCGAGCCTGAACACGACGACGGAGCGCGCAGCCAGATCGTAGTGAGATGCGTCGCAGGCGAGTTGCCGGGCCCAACGCGCATCAGACGTATCGAGGAGCCGTTCCCATCGCTGCGCCCGAGTCCGGGGCGGGAACGCAAAACGGACGGTCTCCTCGTTGGCGCTGAAGAGAAGAAAGAGCGTGTCGCCGACGGTGGGATTGCCCTGCGAATCGGTTTCGTCGATTTGGGAGCCATCGAGCCGCACGCCCAGCGTACGCACGTCGCTGGCCCACATCTCCGGCGACATCTCGCTGCCATCGGGCGCGAACCAGGTGATGTCCTTGATCGCGCCTCCGCGAACGCTCTTCCCCTGAAAGAAGCGGCGGCGCTTCAAGACCGGTTGACTCCGGCGCATCTCGATGACGTATTTCGTAAAACGGAGCAGATCCTCCTGCTCGGCCGACCGCTGCCAGTCGAGCCAGCTGATGTCGTTGTCCTGGCAGTAGGCGTTGTTGTTACCGCGTTGAGTGCGGCCCACCTCGTCCCCGGCGTACAACATCGGAACGCCAAGGGAAAGAAAGACAGTCGCGAGAAAGTTGCGCTTCTGACGCTCGCGGACGGCGCGGATCTTCGGGTCCGACGTCGGGCCCTCGACGCCGTAGTTGAAGCTGTAGTTGTTGTTCTCGCCGTCGCGATTGCCTTCGAGGTTTGCTTCGTTGTGCTTCTGGTTGTAGCTGACCAGATCGTGCAGCGTGAACCCGTCGTGACAGGTCACGAAGTTCACGCTGGCGTGCGGACGTCGTCCACTGTGATCGTAGAGATCGCTGCTGCCCGCGATGCGCGTCGCCAGCTCAGAAATGAAGCCCCGATCGGCGCGCCAGAACCGCCGGATCGAATCGCGATAGCGGCCATTCCACTCTGCCCACCCGACCGGAAAATTACCGACCTGATACCCGCCTTCGCCAAGATCCCACGGCTCGGCAATGAGCTTCGCCTGCGAGATGACGGGATCCTGGTGGATGATGTCGAAGAACGCGCCCAGACGATCCACGGCGTGTAATTCCCGCGCAAGGGCACTTGCCAGATCGAAGCGGAATCCATCGACGTGCATCTCGAGGATCCAGTAGCGCAGGCTGTCCATGATGAGCTGGAGCACGCGCGGGTGTCGCATGTTCAGCGTGTTCCCGCAGCCCGTATAGTCCTGGTAAAACCGCGGGTTCTTGGGATCCAGCCGGTAATATGCGACGTTGTCGACACCACGGAGCGACAGCGTCGGACCGAGGTGATCGCCCTCGGCAGTATGGTTGTAGACGACGTCCAGAATCACCTCGATTCCGGCCGCGTGCAGATTGCGGACCATCGTCTTGAATTCACGGACGCTGCCCGACGAGCTCTTGCTCATGGCGTACCGGATGTCGGGAGCCAGGAAGGCACTGGTGTTATAGCCCCAGTAATTGCTCAGGTGACGCTGAATGAGGTGACGGTCGTAGGCGTGGTGGTGCACGGGCATGAGCTCGACCGCTGTTACCCCTAGATCGTGCAGGTGGCGGATTGCTTCATCCGATCCCAGGCCTGCGTAGGTGCCGCGCATCGCCTCGGGCAGACGCGGATGCCGTCGCGTGAAGCCTTTGACGTGCAGCTCGTAGATGACTGTTTGATGCCACGGCGTGCGCGGACGGCGATCCTCCCCCCACGTGAAGGCCGGGTCGATCACGGCGGCGAGCATCGCAAACGGGGCGTTGTCACGCGTGTCGAACGCGAGATCCTCCTTCTGATCGCCGACACGATACCCGTGCACTTCGTTGCTCCAGCGAATATTCCGGCCAATCGCCTTTGCGTACGGTTCCAGCACCACTTTGTTGGGGTTGAATCGATGTCCACGTTCGGGATCGTAGGCGCCGTGAATCCGGTATCCGTACAACTGCCCGGGAAGGATGCCCGGGATGTAGCCATGCCAGATGAGGTCGGTCTGCTCCGGAAGGGTGACGCGCGTCGACTCTCGCGCGCTGTCTGGAGAATCGAAGAGGCACAACTCCACTTTGTGCGCGTGCTCGGAGAAGATCGCGAAGTTGACGCCAGAACCGTCCCACGTTGCTCCCAGAGGGTAAGGGGATCCAGGCCGGACTTTCATGCCGGCCTCAGGCGCGCGCACGTGCTCGCGACAAGGTTGTGCTGTGAAATCTGAGCAGTCGACATCAGGCTGAGGTCCAGGGGAACGACGATCCTAACACCGCGCCGGAGGACGGCCCTGACACAGTCCGACTGTCTTCACACTTCTTATCTGCCTGGCCCCCACGTGCGGTGGCGTCAGAATCAGTCTTGAATTGAAGGCCGTGCGGATGCGGCCGCGTGGCGATGTGCGCCAGTCGCACGGGGGAGCGAACCGCGGCGACGGCGCCTCGGGACACGCGCGTGGCGGGCTTTCAGGTACTGCCCCATCTCCGACGCGGGGAGCGGTGGAGTGAGCAGGTGGCCCTGATAGAGATCGCATCCGTAGCGTTCGAGGAACGCCCGCTGCACCTCGTTCTCGACGCCTTCGGCCACGACCGTGAGATCGAGCGAGTGCGCCATCATGACGATCGCGCGCACGAGCGCTCCCTGTTTCGCCCCGGTACCGATGTCTTCGACGAACGCCTTGTCGATCTTGAGAACGTCCACCGGCAGCCGCTGCAGCCGCCCGAGCGACGAGTACCCGGTGCCGAAGTCGTCCACCGACACGCGCACGCCTTCTTCACGCAGATCCGAGAGCAGTTGAGTCGCGACGGCGTCTGAAAACATCAGGCCACTTTCGGTCAGCTCCAGCTCGATCGCTGACATCGGCAGGCCGGTGTCGCGAGCGTGCGCGCGCAACATCGTCGGCAGCACGCCATCGCGGACCTCGACGCCGGAGATGTTGATTGCCAGGCGCAGGCCACCTCCCAGCCGCGACTGCTGCCACATCCGGAACTGCTTCATCGCGGTGCCGCAGACGAAGTCCGTGATCTCCGAAATGAGTCCGGCGTCCTCCGCGAGCTGGATGAGTTCCTCGGTGGGAACGGAACCGCGATGGGGAGCGCTCCAGCGGACGAGCGCTTCGAGCGCGCGCAGCGTGCCGGTTCGCAAGTCGGCTTGAGGCTGATAGAACACCTCGAGCTCGCCAAGATCGATCGCGCGACGAACCGTGCTGAACACCAACGGGGCCGTCGACGCCGAGCGCGCCATATCGTCCGTATACCGGCGCACGGCGTTGCGCGTCCTCTTCGCCTCCGACAGCGCATCGTCTGCCATGCGCAGCAGCACGTCCTGCCTGTCGCTGTGCTCGGGGAACGTGACCGTGCCGATGCTGCACGAGATGTGGACGTCGTGGCCGTCGAGCGTGAGTGGCTGCCGAACGGTGTCGAGTAGTTTCTGCGCGACGAGCTCGGCGTGTTCGATCGAAGCGAGCTCCGTCAACACCACGGCGAACTCATCGCCGCTGAGCCGCGCGATGGTGTCCTGCGCGCGGATGATCGCTCTGAAGCGCTCGGCGATCTGTTGCAAGAGCAGATCGCCAATGGTGTGGCCCAGGCTGTCGTTCACGACCTTGAAGCGATCGAGGTCGATATAGAAGACGGCGAGTCGCCGACGGTTGCGTGCGGCGCTGGCAATGGCTTTCCCGAGGCGATCGAGAAACAGCTGGCGATTGGGAAGCCCAGTCAACGTGTCGTGGTAGGCGAGATGCGCGAGGGCCGCCTGCCGGCGTTCGGTGATCCGGCGCATCAGGCTGAAACCGGTGCCGATGCCGAGATACTTGCCGCGCCGCGTCACGATGAAGCCGTCGAAGATGTATTTCGTGCTGTCGTCGCTCAGGATCTCACTCAACTGCTCGAGCGGGGCATGCTCATCGAGAATGAGCGGCGACCGGTCCATGATCATCGCGACCGGTCGATTTTTGAGGATCTCATCGCCGAACTGCTGCCAGAGCGTCTCGCGGAAACGAAAGCGGTTGATGAGGCCAACCGGGGTACCGTGCTCATCGACGACAGCCACGGCATAGAGAGTAGGGTCGGCGAAGAAGGCCTCGTGCGCGCTCATCGCTGATGCGCCCGGACGAAGCGATGGCGTGGGACGGACAAGGCCAGCCAGCGTTTCGTCGGCAGGCGGAGCGGTGCGCGGGCTCTTGTCGATATGCAGCGGAACCCTCGCAGCACGCTGGGACATACGACAGTGATATCGACTGGATGTAGGAAATACAGGAGGGCAAAACCGTGCACCACTAAGGGAGTTCTCTTGTGAAGGAGCAGGCACTTTCGTGCCGTTACGCTCAACCGGACGTCATTTCCATGGAGAATTCATTGGTCGTCGCCTTCTCTTTTCGGGGTCATCACCGAGCAGCGCCGTCAGCTTTGTACTGAGCGCCGGGCCGAGGTGATCGATGCGCGCAATGGTAGTGGCATTGCCGTAGAACAGCGAGACGTCATGACCGATGCCGATCGCTGCCAGTTGCACAAGCGACTTCGTCTCGATGTCGGTCACCACCTTCTGGAGGTGACCCTCGAGATATTCGTGACCATTGGCCGCTAACGTGGCTTCATCCATCGGCGTTCCATCAGACACGACGACCAGTATGCGCCTCCGTTCGGAACGAGCCAGGAGTCGCTGATGTGCCCAGGTCAGCGCCTCACCGTCGATGTTCTCCTTCAGCATCTCATCATGCAGGAACAGCCCCAAGGCGACACGCGCGCGACGCCATGGCGTGTCAGCGCTCTTGATCACGATGTGTTGAAGCGCGTTGAGCCGGCCGGGGTTTGCCGGGTAGCCGTTCGCTGCCCACTCGCGTGCGGGTTCACCACCATCCCACTCCCGAGTGGTGAAACCCAGCACTTCGCAGTGCACGCCACAGCGTTCGAGGACGCGCGCGAAAATTTCGACCGTTAACGCGGCAATGAGCATGGGCCTGCCGCGCATCGATCCCGAGTGATCGATGAGCAATGTCACCACTGTGCTCGGAAAGGGCGATTCGCTCTCCTCCTTGAAAGGCCTCGCGGTGCCGCCGCTGGCCACCAGCGCCGCGAGTCTCGAGCCGTCGATCACGCCTTCGTCGAGATCGAAGCGCCAGTGCCGGGTCTGACGCGCCATCAGGATGCGCAAGAGCCGCTTGGCCAGCCGCGCGACCACCGGGCGGATCGATCCGAGCTCGGCTTCGAGCTTCAGGTGCAGTTCCGCGAGCTCTGCGCGACCAGCGAGTGCGGCCGCGTTGACAATGCGATCGTGCGTGGTGGTGTAAGGGTGATAGCCATCACCCGGGCCGCCACTTTGCGTAATCGCGCCAGAGCCTGCCGACTCCTCGGAGTCGCCGGAGGTCTCCTGGCGTTTTTTCAGCGGCGCTGACGTCGCACCGGGATTGCCACGCCGCGGCAGACTGCGCGCGATACGTTTCTTGCGCAGCTCGAACGGCAGGCTAGTCGTGGAACCGCGATCCGCACGCGGCATGCGGGAGACGGCAGCTCGGGTCCAGAGGGCAGCCGCTTCCGCGAAGCGCGCCTGATCGTTCCTGAGCGTCGAGAGATCGGTCAGCTGTTCGAGGAGCGTCGCGGGGAGCGCCCGGCGAAGTCGCTCGATCAGCTCTTTCTTCTCTCTCGGCGCCGGAAGCTGGCTGAGGGCCTCGAAGGCCAGCCAGCGAGGACCGTCCGGGTCTGTTCCGGGATGCGAGAGAAGATTCCTCGCAATCCCCTGGAGCCACAACGCCCCAATCGCATCAAGGCGAGCGTGCTCCAAGCCATCAAAGAGCTCGGCCTCGAGCGGTGAGTCAGGTCTGTGACGAACGTGGATGGCGCCGTCGTGATACCGCGCCCGCAGCGCCAGCCGATCGCCAAAGGCACGGAGTCCAGACAACGTTGCCGCGCCGGCCTGCGCGATCGCCGCATCGGCATACTCCAGGCCGGCTAATGCGCGCGTGCAGGCGCCCACGGCTTCGATGGTGCGATCCGGAAACGGATTGCTCATCAGAGCCTATGTCAGGGTTTCCCTGGCGTGCGGCGATCGTCAGGAAGATCCTGACCGATGCATCGCTGATAGTACTCAGCCACGAGCGCACGCTCGTCTTCATCGCATCGATTGAGAAACGTGAGCTTGAACGCCAGCGCAGGGTCGTGGAACAGCGTCGTGTTCTGCGCCCATGTGACGACGGTGCGTGGCGACATCAGCGTTGACAGATCGCCATCCGCGAACCCCCGCCGAGTGAGATTGGCCAATGCCACCATGGCGCTGACATGGGTCCGTCCATCTGCGTTGCGATACTCCGGGCAGCGCGCGAGTACGACCTCGACTTCGCGGTCGTGCTCCAGGTAGTTCAACGTGACGACGATGTTCCAGCGATCCATCTGTCCCTGATTGAGCGGTTGCGTGCCGTGATACAGGCCGCTGGCATCACCCAACCCTACGGTGTTCGCCGTCGCAAACAATCGGAACGAGGCATGCGGCTCGAGGACGCGACTTTGATCGAGCAGCGTCAGCCGGCCTTCGACTTCGAGCACGCGTTGAATCACGAACATCACGTCGGCTCGCCCGGCGTCGTACTCGTCGAACACGAGCGCGCACGGCCGTTGCAACGCCCACGTCAGGATTCCCGGTTGGAACTCCGTCACCTGCTTGCCGTCCCGCACCACGATGGCGTCCTTGCCGATGAGGTCCATGCGACTGACATGACCATCGAGATTGACGCGGACACATGGCCAGTTGAGACGAGATGCGACCTGCTCCACATGGCTCGACTTACCGGTGCCATGCCGGCCCTGTACCATGACGCGGCGGTTGTGCACGAAGCCGGCGAGCAGGGCCAGGGTGGTGTCGCGATCGAACACGTAGTCCGGATCGAGCGGCGGTACGTGCTCCTCCGGCGACGAGAACGCCGGCACCTGGAGGTCCGTGTCGATCTTGAATAGCGCTCGGGCCGAGACGACGACATCAGGTCGACCGGGGGCTTCGGTGTGGCTGGCCGGTTGATACGCGGGACTCGTGCTCATGCAGTTATCAATTATCCCAGATTGAACGCAGCACCTTTCTTTGCCATGATCTCCATCTTTCGCTCATGCTTCCGAAGGGTTGGCGTGAGCTATGGATGGCAGGCCGCCTTCATACAGGGAGGATTCAAATGGTCAGGAAGTGGCTCGTGGC
>Ga0070664_100000651_pt1 | contig 26520 bp, 26 predicted proteins | sample KBSC73metaG_FD_65863 | JGI IMG/M metagenome (GOLD analysis project Ga0070664, IMG submission 65863) | Corn rhizosphere microbial communities from Kellogg Biological Station, Michigan, USA - KBS C7-3 metaG | ecosystem: Host-associated > Plants > Roots > Rhizosphere > Soil ... | reverse complement strand
TTACGACGCCGCCAAGGCGCAGCGGCTCGCCGATCTCGCCGCCGCCGGCGCGATCCGTCCGCACGTCGAGCGCACGATCGCGCTCGAGGAGGTTGCGGAGGCGCAGCGCGCGATGGAAACCGGCCACGGCCGCGGCAAGATCGTCGTGCGCACGGCCTGACGGGACCGGCGCAAGCTTTCAGCGGCGGCAGACTGCCGCATTGCAAACCCGACAGTGGTGCAAATCGCAGAATGCGCACAACCAACGGAAAACGCTTGTAATAACGACCGCTGAACCGTTTGTCTCCAGTCGTCATTCCTTACACTTTCGGCAGGTTGCTTTCGAAGTAATCGAGCAAAATCCCACGTAAACAGCGGTTCGGGGCAAGTGGCATCCATCGTGCTCATTGTAGTGCGCAGTGCGTAGCGCACAGCATGGGGTTCGTCTGTGACTGCGCCGGATCGAATAGCACCTCGCAGACACGCCGCGAACCCCCGAAGGCGTCACACGCCCGCCACCAAATCGCGCCGACAGCGACCGCATCCCCCTCGCCGCTTGCTTGCTCGGCATTTCTCCAACGACGCAAGGAGTATCCCGATGAAGCGATTCCTGTTGACCTGCTCCAGCGCTTTGGCGGTGTTCGCTTTCGCCCTTGCCGCCCAGGCGCAAACAGCAACGACCGCGCAGACGGTGAACGCGAGCGGAAGCAGCAAGCCGCTCCCGACCACAGCCCAGGCCATCAACAACCAGACCGCTGTCGCATGCAATCTCTGCTTCACGTGTGGCGGCGACTGGCCGGTTTTTGCGGGGGCGATCACGCCGGTCGGGAACAATCCGACCGAGCGCGGCTCGGGCTGCGCCGGTTCGCTCATCGTGCGTTCGGACTCGCGCCCGTTCCTTTGCTGCAGGTGAGCACGGTGTAGCGATGCGCGCGGCCGCGAACCATCGATCGAAGCGTTTCGTCGGCGCTTCGGCCGAAAGTGGAGAGCCGCGCGCATGTTTCAAACGTCGGTGGACGCGAAGAGGCGTGACGAGCCTCTTCGTGGTCCCCGGCGTCCTGCTTTGCGCTGGCGCGATCGCAGAACCTCTCGAGCTGCGTTACGAATCCGCGCTGCTGACTGTCGTTGCGCACGACACGCCGCTGCAAGACATCCTTCGGCCGCTCCAGCGTGCTACCGGCGTCGAGATTCGCATCGATGGCGCCGGCGACGTGAAAGTATCGGCGCGCTTCACCAAGCTGCCTCTGAGAACAGCGCTCGTCGTGCTCCTCGATCGGGTCAATTACATCCTTGTGGAAGAGCCCGCGCAGGGCGGCTCCCGTGTGCGCCTCGTCCTCGTTCTCGGGACCGCGGACGAAACCACGATGCGCCGCGATGCGGCCGTCGCCGCGCTCCCGCTCGCAGCCACGGCGACGTCACGCGACGCCGGCGGCACGCGACAGCTCGATGCCGATTCGCTGCAGCAGGCCGCACTGGACGGCAACTGGGCGCTGCTCAAGGAAGCGCTCGGCGCGAGCGATCCCGCAATCGCCGCGCTTGCGCTCGATCTCGTGGTCGAGCACAACCGCGCGGAAAGCACCGGTCTTCTACTCGCCGCGACGAAGAGTGATCAGCCGCAGGTGCGGCTGCGAGCGATCGACCTGCTCGCTACCAGCGAGAGCGCGGATGAGGCCTCCATCCTTGCGGCGTTGCGCAGCGGGATCGCCGATGCGGACATCAGCGTTCGCTCGTACGCGGTTCGCGCACTGGCCGAGCGTGGCGGACCCGGACCGCTGGACGATCTGCGCCGGGGGCTCGGTGACCCCGATCCCGCGCTACGCATGGCGATCGTCGAAAGCGTCGTGCGAAGCGTCCCGCCGCGCGACGCTCGTCCGCTGCTCGAGCTCGCATCCAGGGACTCGAACGAGGCGGTGCGCGGGGTTGCCGTCTCGTTCATGCAGGGGCAGGGCGGGGGTTCCTCCGACGCCAAAACGCCCTAGCGTGCGAGAGCCGGTCATCCATCCATTCGCACGAATGCCATGAACGTGACGCGCATGTCGAGGATCCTCGCGAGCGGTATCGTCCCGGCGGCCCTGTCGCTGTGCGCGCCCGGGGCAATGGCGCAAGCGCCCTTCACGGCGCCGAATCTCAGCCCCGCAGAGCAGGTGGTGATCGCAATCCAGGGCCGCAACGCCAGTGCGCTCATGGAGAGCCGGGGCACGCACGGCGTCGGCGTCGGTCTGCTTGCGGACGGAAAGACGTTGGGCCTGCTGCTGTTCGTCGACCGCCGCATGCCGGCCACCAGCCTGCCGACGCAAGTGGAAGGCGTGCCCGTGCGCGTGGTGCACAGCGACGGCTTCGTCAAGCACGATGGGCCGTGCGACCAGGGCGTGCCGTGCCATGCGGGCACGTATCCCAAGCCGGTCCCGATGGGCGTATCGACCGGCAACATCAACGGCGATTTCGCGGGCACGCTGGGCTTTCGTGTGCATCGGCTCGGCGATCCGTCGCAGGTCGGGTACGTCACCGCGAACCATGTCGCTGCGGCGGACTCGAATCTGTGCCCGGCCCAGTTGAAGCCCGCCGCGCTGGCGGCGTTCAACGTCAACCAGTGCCAGCCCGGGATCTTCGATTCGCCGACAGGTACGTGCGCGCTCGCACGACGCATCGGCAAGCTTCTGCAGGTCGTTCCACTGATCATGGGCACGCAGTTCCCGAACGTGGTCGACGCTGCGTTCGTCGTGAGCAAGCGCGGCTGCGTTTCGAAATCCATACGCGACCTGGGCCTCCCGACTGCGACCGCGGCGTTCCCCGTCATCGGAGACGTCGTCCACCTGAGCGGCCGCACGAGCGGCCGCTTGACCAACAAGGTGATGGCGATCAACGCCATTGTCGACGTCGACTACGGCGGCGCCTGCGGTACCGCTCGCTTCGTGGGCCAGGCGATTGCGGAGCCGATCGACAGCGATGCCGCATCGCGACCTGGGGATTCGGGCGCGCCGGTGGTCTCCGCGACCCTCAACGGCACGCCGCTCGGCCTCAATTTCGCCGGCGACGGCTTCGTGAGCGTCATGACTCCCATGCCCATGGTGCTGAATGCGCTGGGCGTCCAGATCGACACCGCGCCGGACACCGCGGTGCCGGCGAGCTGCCTGTAGCGTCGCACGATGAACCTGCGCCGCGCGACTTGCTGCCGCACTGGACATTTCGGAGGAATGCCATGAGATCGCTTCGCCACGGCGCGACCTTCGCCGCAGTGCTGCTCGCCCCGGGTATCGCGCCGGCGCAGGCCGACGAACCGACCATCCGGGCGATGATGAAGGAGAAGTACCCGGACGTGGTGGTCGACGCCGTGAGCAGCACGCCGTACGCCGGCCTCTACGAGATCGTATCCGCGGATCAGATCGTGTACACCGATGTGAACGGCTCGTTCCTTTTCGTCGGTCGCATCATCGACGCGCGCAGCGGCAAGGACCTGACGTTCGAGCGGCGCATCGAGCTGGGGCGCGTTGAATTCGACACGCTTCCGCTCCCGCTCGCGATCCGCAATGTGAAGGGCAATGGGGCACGCAGGCTGGCGGTCTTCGCCGACCCCGATTGCCCCTATTGCCGGCAGCTGGAGCTCGACATCGCCGACATCACGGACGTGACGGTGTACACGTTCCTGTTCCCCATCGAGTCGCTGCATCCGAGCGCCGGCGAGCGCGCGAAAGCGGTGTGGTGCTCCACCGAGCCGGCCCAGGCATGGACCGACCTGATGCTGAAGGGCGTCACGCCGCGGGCGGCACCCGCGAGCTGTGAATATCCCGGCGAGCAGCTTGCGAGTCTCGGCCGCAAGTACAACGTCACCGGCACACCGACGCTGGTCTTCAACGATGGCCGCCGTGTGCCCGGCCTCATCCGTCGAGAGGAGCTCGAGCGCCTGCTGGTCGCTCCCGCAACGCGCTAGCGGTGCTCTAGAAGAGCGCGCGCAGCAGGAGGTGCGTGGGCAGGTAGACGAGCAGGGGAAACGCCAGCATCACGATCGCGAGCCACGCGAGCGGCGCGATGCGCTCCGGGCCGTAGACCCAGTTGACGCTCTCCTCGCCGCGCTCGGTCACGAGCCAGGTGAACGGCAGCACGACCCACGCGACGATCGTCGTCACGATCCACGCGCGCTCGTCATAGCCCAGGCGGTAGACCAGCCACAGCAGCAGCGGCGGCAGCCAGACGTGGAACAGCGACAGCGCACGCACGTAGCGCGGCTTGCGCGCGTCGAACATGTACGCCGCCAGCGAGCCCATGTAGCGCCCGCTGACGAGGCGTCCGAAATAGCCGACGTTCCAGACGACCTCGGGCAGCAGCACCGCCACCGTCACGGCGCTCGCGATGAAGCCGCTCTCGAGCCACAGCGCGGGCACGGTCGCGAGCAACGCGAGATCGGAGAACCACAGGAAATTGCGCGGCCCCCACCAGCGATAGTAGACGGGAACCAGAAACGCCACGAACGCCGTGACGGCGATCTTGAGCCACAGCGGAACGAGCGGGTCCGCGGCGCTCCTCGTCAGCGACGAGCCGCGCTCGCGACATCGGCCGCGGCGGTGACGCGCCACACCGTGTTGCCGACATCGTCGGCCACCAGCAGTGCGCCATGCTTGTCGATCGTCACACCCACCGGGCGTCCGCGTGCATTGCCGTGATCGTCGAGGAATCCGGTCAGCACGTCAATCGGCTGTCCCGACGGCTGGCCGTTGTCGAACGGCACGAAGATCACCCTGTATCCGCTTTGCGGCTTGCGGTTGCACGAGCCGTGCTGGCCGACGAACATGCCGCTCGCGAATGACGCGCCGAGGCGCGCGCCCTCGGACGACGCGAGCCCGAGCGATGCCGTATGCGCGCCGAGCGCGTAGTCGGGCGCGATCGCGCTGCCGACGAGGTCGGGCCGCTGCGGCTTCACGCGATCGTCGACGTGCTGGCCGTAATAGCTGTAAGGCCATCCGTAGAAGCCGCCGTCGCGCACGGCGGTCATGTAATCGGGCACGAGGTCGCTGCCGAGCTCGTCGCGCTCGTTCACCGCCGCCCACAGCGCGTGCGTGCGGGGTTCCCACGCCATGCCGTTCGGGTCGCGCATGCCGGAGGCGAAGATGCGATGCGCGCCGGTTCGCGGGTCGACCTCCCAGATCGCCGCGCGTCCCTGCTCGGCCTCCATGCCGTTCTCGGCGACGTTGCTGTTCGAGCCGATCGTCACGTAGAGCTTGCTGCCGTCGGGGCTCGCGATCAGGCCCTTGGTCCAGTGGTGGTTGATCGGCCCGGCGGGGAGGTCGACGACCTTGGTACCCGGCGTGGTGATGCGGGTCGCGCCCGGCGCATAGGCGAAGCGCACGATCGCGTCGCTGTTCGCGACGTACAGGTCGTTGCCGACGAGCGCCATGCCGAACGGGGAATTCAGCCCCTCGATGAAGACCGAGCGCGTCTCCGCGACGCCGTCGCCGTCCGCGTCGCGCAGGAGCGTGATGCGATTGGCGCTCGGCACGCCGGCGCCGGCGCGCTTCTGCACCATCCGGTACGCGAACCCCTTGAGGCCCTTGCCGTCGTCCGGTTTCGGCGGCGCGTTGGTTTCCGCCACCAGCACGTCGCCGTTGGGCAACACGTACAGCCACCGCGGGTGATCGAGATCGCGTGCGAGCGCAGCGACGCGAAGACCGCTACGCGCGATCGGGAGCGCGTCCTGCGGCCATCCCTTGGCCTGCGCGATGTCCACCGTTGGAATCAGCGACTGCCGCGGCGGCGGCAGCTGCGGATCGGGTCCGAAGCCCGCGGCGAGCGGCAACCTCGCGATGTCGCCGCACGCCGCGAGGCCCAGGGCTGTCAGCGCCAGGACTGCCAGCCGCAACGATGCACGACGACGCGGCCGCTCGAAGACATTGTTACGTTGCGACCCGGCACCCGGCGTGAAGTTCGCGAGTCAAAGGCCGCGTCCCGATGACGCCGCTGCCAATGCAGGTAAAGATTGCAGCAACCGCGCGCAAACGTGCGCGTTCGCAACATCGTGCGGGCGCGGCGAAACGCACGCGCATGCGCGCCTGTCGCACGAGATGGCGGCGCGGTGGGTTACGCGCCGTTGCGACTCATGGGAAAGGAATCGCACATGGAACTTTGCAAAATCGCAATCGCCATCGCGGCGCTCTCGTTCGCCGCAACCGCCGGCGCGACCGGCAACGGCGCGTCGGACTCGAGCACTTCGGCAACGGGCACGCACAACTACAGCGCGGACCGATCGTCGTCGTCATCGACGTCGTCGAACGACCAGGGCAGCATGTCGTCGTCGAGCGCCGACGAATCGACCGTCCGCTCGGCGCAGCAGGCGCTGACGCACAAGGGCTACGACGCCGGCAGCGCCGACGGCAAGGCGGGCCCCCAGACCGAAGGTGCGCTGAAGCAGTTCCAGCAGGCGCAAGGGCTGCCGCAGACCGGGGAGCTCGACGCGCAGACGCTGTCGGCGCTGGGCGTGTCGCAGGCTGCGGACGCGTCGAGCGGGACACCGGGCAGCTCGAGCGGAACGTCGAGCATGTCGAGCAGCCCGAGCGGCTCATCGAGAATGTCGAGCGGGCAGAACGGGTCGTCCGGCACGTCGAGCACCGGCTCGTCGTCGTCGAGCCCCACCACATCGGCGGGACCGACGTCGTCGTCCGGCGCTTCGCAGGGCAGTTCCGCGCCGAAGTAACGCGCAGTCACGGACGGGATCGCACGCGGTCCTGTCCGCAACGCGAGGACGCGCCCGGCCACGGCCGGCGCGCGCCGCTCAGCGTCGCGTGTTGGTGCTGCTGGTCGTGCCGCGACCGCCGCCGCTGACGCCCGACACGCCGGTCACCGCGGCGCCGCCGTCGGTGCCCACCTCCTCTTCCTCCGCGCCGCTGGCACCGGGTTTGAGACGTCCGTAAGCGGCGTCGCTGCGAAAGCCGGCCGCACCGGCCGCGACACCTTCGGCGGCGAGCTTGTCGTCTTCGCTCGGCGCCGCGCCGACGCGCGAATCGTCGCCCGGCGAATAGCCCGAGCCGCGCTGATCCAGCACGCCCCCGGCGGTGCCGCCCGACGACGAGCGCGACGAATAACCGCTGCTGAGCGTTCCGTGCGCAGCGGGTCCCTGCGCGGCATCACCGGGCGACGCGTCGGGCCGTGGCTCGGCGTTGCGTGCGCCTAGCGCCCGGCGCTGGCCTTTGGTGCGGTTGCGTTGGTTCATGTCGGATCCTCGTATGGAAGACGCGAGCGCACCGCCTGGCGGTGCCGCTTCTAGCGCTTGGACGCGCCGGCGGCCGGCGCGTTCGCTCGTGCATCGAGCGGCTAGAATCCCCGTTCCGCCGCCAGGCCCGACGATCGATGAAGCTCACCTGCTACGCCATCAGCCCCGATGCGCCGCCGATTCGTCCCGCGCCCGCCACGCGACCGTGGATGGACGCGGTCGTCGACAACCATGCGTATCGCTGCCTGCCGCTCGCCATTGCCAACAGCCACGGCTGGGATGTGCTGGCGCCGTTCGCGTTCAGCGGGCAATGGAATGGCGAGGACCATCCGCGAGGCCTTCTACTGCGCAAGGACGACGGCAGCGTGCCTGCGCCGCATCAGGTCGCGTCGCACTTTGGCTACGGCATCGTGACGTTCCACCTGTCGTATCTCTTTCGCACCGAGCCCGGCTGGGACCTCGTCGCATCCGGCCCGTGGAACCGCCCCAAGGACGGCATCGCCGCGCTCACGGGCGTCATCGAAGCGGACTGGCTGCCGTATCCGTTCACGATGAACTGGCAGATGACGCGCGCGGGCAGCGTGCGCTTCGAGCAAGACGAGCCGATCTGCACCATCTTCCCCATCGCGCGCGGCGCGCTCGCGACCGTCGAGCCTGAGATCGTCGCACTCGAGGATCATCCCGAGGTGATGGCGCCGCTGCGCGACTGGCAGCAGCGCCGCGCCGAGTTCGCGCGCGAGCTGTACCGCAACCCCCGCGCGCTCAAGGACGCATGGCAGCGCGATTACTTCGTGGGACGGATGCCCGATGGCTCGGCTATCCCGGGCCATCAGACGAAGCTCAAGCTCGCCGCGCCGGTGGATCGGCGCGCCGGCAAGGCGTGATTCAGCGCACGGTCGCTGCGGCGCCGGCGTCCTTCGCGAGCGTCGACGGGCCGGGCCAGTCGCCGCCGAGCGCCTTCACCAGGAACACCGCGGTCAGCAGCCGCTGGCCGCGCAGCTGCGCGGCGAGCCGCTCGGCATTGAGCAGCCCTTGCTCCGCGGTGATCACGTCGAGATACGTCGCCACGCCGCCTTCGTAGCGCGACGTGGCGAGATCGAGCACGCGCTGGGCGCTCACGATGGCGGCGCCGGCCTGGTCCGATGCGCGCTCGAGCGCGGCGAGCCCGACGATGCCGTCTTCGGCTTCCTGCAGGGCGGTGAGGATCGCGCGGCGATAATTCGCGACGGCGACGTCGTAGCCGGCCTTGGCGAAGTCGAGGTTGGCGTTGAGGCGACCCGAGTCGATGATCGGCTGCGCGATCGACACGCCGAGCGACCACAGCAGGCTCGATGCCGTGAAGAGGCTCGTGAGCGAGGTGCTCTCCGCGCCGTAGCTCGGGGCGATCACGATGCTCGGATAGAACGCCGCCGCCGCGACACCGATCTGCGCGTTGGCAGCCGCCATGGCGCGCTCCGCCGACGCGACGTCGGGACGCCGCTCCAGCACATCCGAAGGCACGCCGATCGGCACGGTCGGCGGCGTCAATGCGCGGATGTCGGCGGGCAGCGCGAACGACGGGGCCGGAGTGCCCGTCAGCGTCGCGATCGCGTGCTCGAACTGGCTGCGCTGGCGGTGCAGGACGTCGAGCTGCGTGAGCGTGGAATCGAGCAGCGCCTGCTGGCTGGCGACGTCGAGCCCCGATGTCGCGCCAAGGTCGTGGCGCGCAGTGGCAAGCTCGAGCGAGCGTCGCTGCAGTGCGATCGCGCGCGACACGACGTCGAGCTCGATGTCGAGCTCGCGCAACGCGTAATAGTCGGTGGCGAGCTCGGCGGTCAGCAAGAGGCGCGTGTTCTCGAAGTCCGCGGACGACTGCTGCGCGGATGCACGCGCGCCTTCGATCGTGCGCCGCACGCGGCCGGCGAGGTCGACCTCGTAGTTCACGGTCATCTGCGCGACGAAGTCGTCCTGCACCGTCGAGAAATTCGGCGACTGGTAGTTCGTGAGCGGCCGGTCGCGCGAGATCTTGAAGCGCGCGGCCCTGCCGACGAAGCCGAGCGAGGGAATGAGCGCCGATTCGGCGGCCGCCACCTGCGATCGCGCCTGCGCGAGACGGGCGTTCGCAGCGGCGAGCGTGGGGCTCGCGGTGAGCGCCCGGTCTTCGAGGGCGTCGAGCGTGGAATCGCCGAACCGCTGCCACCACGGCCCCTTGGTCAATGCGTCGGACGGCGCGCCGACACGAAACGGCGCTTCCACCGTCCACGACACCGGCAGGTCGACCGCGGGACGGTGGTAATCGGGACCGGCTGCGCAGCCGGCGCCGAGGAGCGCGCCGAGGAGCGCGGCGCGCCTGCGCAATCTCACGATGCTTCCTTGGCCGCCGCGCTGATCGTCACCTGGTCGCCGTCGGCGAGGGAATCCGGCGGATTGAGCACGAGCCTATCCGAGCTCGATACCCCCTGCAGGACCTCGACGGTCGGACCGAGATTGCGGCCGACCTGCACGGGCTTGAGATGAACCTTGCCGTCCGCGTCGACCACGGCGACGATCAATCCCTCCTTGCGGAAGAGCAGCGCGTTGGCGGGAATGACCAAAGACGCGCTGGCCGGCAGCGGCAGCGCGACCTGGACGAATGCGCCCGGCAGCAGCATCCCCTGCTTGTTGGGGAGATTGATCTCGACCTGCATCGTGCGGGTCGTCGTGTCGATCGATGCGGCCGTGCGCACGATCTCGCCATCGAACCGCTGTCCCGGGAGCTCGGCCTGGGTCACCGCCACCTTCTGCCCGAGCTTCACCATCTGCGCATACGACTGCGGCACGTTCACATACACGCGCAGCGGATCGGTCTGCGACAGCACGAACAGCGCGCGCGCGCCCGATCCCCCGCCCGCGTCGATCAGGTCTCCCACGTCGACGTTGCGCCGCGTGATCACGCCGGAGAAGGGTGCCACCACGCGCTTGAAGCCTTCCAGCTGGCGAAGCCGCTCGATGTTGGCGTCCGCCGCGGCGAGGTTCGCCTGCGCCTGCACGAAGCCGCTGCGCTTCTCGTCGAGCTCCTGCTGCGACACGGCGTCCTTCTTGCGCAATGCCTCCCAGCGCTCCTGCGTGCTCTTCGCGAGCTCGAGGCTCGACGCCGTCTGCGCGCGCGCCGCGACGGCCTGGGAAAGCTGCTGGTCGATCTCGGGCGTCTCGAGCTCGGCCAGGAGCTCGCCTTTCTGCACCTTGCTGCCGATGTCCTTGTACCAGCGTCGCAGGTACCCGCTCGCGCGCGCCGCGATGGGTGCCTGCACGAAGCCTTGCAGCGTTCCCGGCAGCGACAGCGTGGGACCGGCATCGAGCGCGCGGGGATTGGCAACGCGCACGTAGAGCTTGTCCTGCTCGACCACGTTCGCCTCGAGGGTGCGCGAATTCGCCATGCGCACGAAGATGGTGCGGGCGCCGCCGGCCACGAGCAGGATCAGCACGACGACCGTGACCAGGCGTCCCCTGCGCATTACCTGGTTGCGCCGGATGAGCGTCTCGCCGTCGTCGGGCTCGACCGGGGTGATGCCGAGATCGGCATGACGTTGCTGGGACATCGACTCAAACCTCCTGCGCCGCGATCGCCGGCGGCGGGCCGTGCGTCGCGTCGCGCGCCTGCCGGCGTCGAGCCAGCATGCGATGTACGCTTGCGAACACGACCGGCACGAACAGCAGCGTCGACACGGTCGCGAAAAGAAGCCCGCCGATCACGGCACGGCCGAGCGGCGCATTCTGCTCGGCGCCTTCGCCGAGCCCCAGCGCCATGGGAATCATGCCGATGATCATGGCGAGCGCCGTCATCAGCACCGGCCGGATCCGCGTGGCGCCCGCTTCGAGCGCCGCGGCGGCGGGCGTCGCACCATCCGCGAGCCGCTGTCGGGCAAACGACACGAGCAGGATGCTGTTGGCCGTTGCCACGCCCATGGTCATGATCGCGCCCGTGAGGGCCGGCACGCTGAGCGTCGTGCCGGTGATGAACAGCATCCATGCGATGCCGGCGAGCGCCGCAGGCAGTGCCGCGATGATGATCAGCGCGTCGATCCATGCCTGGAAATTCACCACCACGAGCAGGTAGACCAGGACGATGGCGCCGAGCAGCCCGATGCCGAGCCCGAGGAACGACGCCTGCATGGTCTGCACCTGGCCGCGCATGACGATCTGGCTGCCGCGAGGCAGCTTCGGCCGCATCTGCTCGACCAGATCGCTCACCTTCGACGCCACGCTCGCGAGGTCGGTGCCCTGCACGCTCACGTACACGTCCACGGCCGGCATGATGTCGTAGCGCGAGACGACGGCCTGCATGCGATCGGGGTTCGCCTGCACGATGTTGCCGAGCAGCTGCGTCCCGCCGTTGGCGCCGCCCGCGGTCGAAGCGAGGTTGCCGGTGCCCGCGACCGGCATGTTCATGAGCGAGTCCATGGAATCGACGCGGTATTGCGGCGCCTGGACCTGGATCTGGTAGACGATGCCGCTCTGCGGATTGAGCCAGAACGCGGGCGACGTCTGCGAGCTGCCCGACAGCGAGATGAGCACGTTCTGTCCCACGTTGCTCGCGGTGAGGCCGAGCTGCTGCAGCCGCGTGCGATCCATCTGCAGGTCGAGCGCGGGCGCGTCGAGCCGCTGGTGCACGTGCGTGTCCACCGCGCCGGGGATGCGCCGGATCTGCTTCGCGATCTCGGCGGCGAGCGCGGCGTTCTCGCGGATGTTGCTGCCGCTGAACTGCACGTCGATGGCCGCCGGCAGGCCGAAGTTCAGGATTTGCGTGATGATGTCCGCCGGCTGGAAGAAGAACTCGACGCCGGGAAAGCGCTTCGGCAGGTCCTTGCGCAGCTCGCTCACGAACTCGTCGGTCGGGCGGTGGCCCGGCTTGAGCGAGAGCAGGATCTCGCCGTCGAGCGTGCCGATCGTGCCCGCGTTGCTGTACGACAGGTTGATGCCGCTGTTCGGCACGCCGAGGTTGTCGAGGATCGTCTCGAGCTGGTCGCGCGGAACGATGCTGCGGATCGCGACTTCCACCTCGTCGGCAAGGCGCGCCGTCTCCTCGATGCGCGTGCCCGTCGGGGCGCGCATATGCAGCCGGATCTGGCCTGCGTCCACGTTCGGGAAGAAGTCGCGCCCGAGCAGCGGGTAGAGCACGCAGGACACCAGCGTGAACGCCATGAAGCCCCACGCGAAGCCGCGGCGGTGCGCGAGCAGGCTCGACAGCGCGAGCGTGTAGGCGCGTCGAACGCGCTCGAAGCGGCTGTCGAACCGACGGTACAGGCGCTGCAGCGGGCTGAGCCGCGACGGATCGTGCGGCCTCGCGCGGCTCATCAGCAGCATCACGAGCGTGGGCACGAGCGTGCGCGACAGGATGTACGAGGCGATCATCGCGAACACCACCGCCTCCGCCATCGGCACGAACAGGAAACGCGCGACGCCCGTCAGGAAGAACATCGGCACGAACACGATGCAGATGCAGAGCGTCGACACGAAGTTCGGCACGCCGATCTCGCCCGCGCCGACGAGGATCGCGTCGTCGAGCGGCTTGCCCATGTGAAGGTGCCGCTCGATGTTCTCGATGGTGACGATCGCCTGGTCGACGAGGATGCCCACGCTCAGCGCGAGGCCGCCGAGCGTCATGAGGTTGAGCGTCTCGCCCAGCAGCTGCAGCACGAGGATCGAGGCCAGGATGGACAGCGGGATGGTGAGCGCGATGATCAGCGTGGTGCGCCAGTTGCCGAGGAACAGCAGCACCATGGCGGCGGTGAGCGCGGCGGCGATGAGCGCTTCGCTGATGACGCCGCGCACGGCCGCCTTCACGAACAGCGACTGGTCGAAGAGCGGCGTGATCTTCACGTCCTGCGGAATCGTCGCGGCCGCGCGCGGCAGCATCGCCTTCAGGTTCGTGACGATGTCGAGCGTCGACGCGCCGCCGTTCTTGAGGATCGACAGGAGCACGCCGCGCGTGCCGTCCTGGCGCACGACGTTGGTCTGGTTGGTGAAGCCGTCGCGCACGTACGCGACGTCCTTCAGGTACGTCGTCGCGCCGTTGACCGTGCGGATCGGCAGCTCGTTGAGCCCGGCGAGCGCTTCCGGCGAGCCGTTCATGCGGACCGTGTATTCCGTGCCGCCGATCTTTGCGGTGCCCGACGGCAGGATGAGGTTCTGCACGTTGATCGCGTTGACGACATCGGCCGGCGACATGCCGCGCGCCTGCAGCGCCGGCATGTCGAGATCGACCGATATCAGGCGGTTCTTGCCACCGTAGGGAAACGGAATGGCGACACCCGGGATCGTGATGAGCTGCGGGCGCAGCGTCTGCACGGCGAGGTCGAACAGCACGTTCTCCGGCAGCGTGGAGGACGAGAGGCCGAGCTGCACCACCGGAATGCTCGACGCCGAGTACTTGATCACGAGCGGAGGCGTGATGCCGGGCGGCAGCTGCCGCACCTGCGTCTGCTCCGCGGCGACGACCTGCGCGATGGCGGTCTGGATGTTCGCGCTCGGCTGGAAGAAGACCTTGATGATCGTGATGCCGGCGAGCGACGTCGACTCGATGTGCTCGATATCGCTCACCGTGGTGGTGAGCCCGCGCTCGTTCTGGGCCGCGATGCGCTGCCCCATCTCCTGCGCGGCGAGGCCGTTGTAGTTCCAGATGATGCTGATGACCGGGATGTTGATCTCGGGAAAGATGTCCGTCGCCATGCGCGACAGCGCGAGCGGGGTGGCGAGGACGATGAGCATCGCCATCACGATGAACGTGTAGGGGCGACGCAACGCGATCTGGACGAGCGACACGGGCGGCGGGCTACCGAAAAAGCCTAACTTTCAATCGTATACCAGACCGCCCTCGCGTGCGCACGGCGGGCGCCGTGCGGTGTTCCTGCGCCCGCGACCGGCACTGATAAAACGTTTCAAAATGTTGCCGGGACGCGCCCGCGGCCGGTCACACGGCGGGGCATTCGCTGCCGTACGTCGCCACCCAGCCGCCTTGCGGCGCATCCGGTGCGGGAAACGGCTGGCGAAACGTGAAGGCGTGCGCCGACGCGCCGTGCGCCCGCAGGTGCTCGAGACGGCCGATCGCTTCATTCACCGTGGGTCGATGCCCCTTCGGCACCCACCACAGCACCTGGAAAGCCTCGGACATGCGCTCGAACCATTCGCGCCGGCGGCGCATGATCTCCACGTGCACCGACCGGTAGACGAACGCGCTCAACGACTCGATGTCGCGCCAGACGGACATGTTGACCGCCATGTTCTCGTCGTCGAACGGACGGATCGCGGTGGCGTTGCCTTCCTCGGTCTGCAGCCGCCATACGAACCCCGGCGCGCCATCGGCAAGCGCGTTGATGCGATCCAGATTCGCCACGAACTCCGCCATGACCGGCGAGTCGATCGGACCGCGAAAGCGGCCGATGTTGAGCTGAGCGACCTCGTAGGCGGACACGGCGATCACGCGGCCGTCGTCGCCGGCTTCATGCCGGGAAACAGGTTGCGCCGCGACTCTTCGTCCATCTCGGTCTTGAACTTGTACCTGTCGCGCAACGCTGCCACGCGTGCGGCGGCCGGGCGTGCGCTCACTTCGTCCACGAGCCGCTTGACGTTCGGATAGTCGGCCCACGCCTGCTCGCCGAGCACCATGGGCACGAGACGCAGCCATCCCCACACGTTGATGTCGACGATGGTGTACGTGTCGCCGAGCATGTAGCGGCCCTTGGCGAGCTGCGCGTCGAGGATCTTGTAGTGGCGATCGGCCTCGAAACGATAGCGCTCGACGGCATAGGGCAGCTTCTCCGGTGCATACGTCTGGAAATGAACCGCCTGCCCGGAATAGGGGCCCACGCCGGTCCCGACGAAGAACATCCAGGACAGCAGCTGCCCGCGCGCGGCCGGCGTGTCGGTGGGCAGGAGCTTGCCCGTCTTCTCGGCGAGATAGAGCAGGATCGCGCTGCTGTCGAACACCGTCGCGTCGCCGTCGACGATGGCGGGCACCTTGCCATTGGGGTTCACCGCGCGGAACGCCGGCGTGTGCTGCTCGCCTTTGCGCGTGTCGACCGGGACCAGCTCGTACGGCAGGCCCGTCTCTTCCAGCATCAGCGCGACCTTGGTCGGGTTCGGAGCAAGGTTGAAGTAGAACTTGATCATGCGGTGCCTCGCGGAAATGGGAGGCGATATGTTACGCCGGCAGCGTGGCACGCCTCGCACGCGGACCTCAGCCGGGCGCGCCGCGAGCGCAAGGCCGGCGCGTTGCGCGCGGGCGGCCACGCGGTGTCGCGTGCGTCGAAAGGCCGATGCAAGCTTTGCGCACACGATCGCGCGTGCAGTTGTAAACGATGGCAACGCGGCGAAACCTTTTTCGTCACGACTCGTCTACGGTGCGGACCGCTCATGCGGCCGCAACGGGAGTTGCCGATGCACGCGCACACGATGACGTTGGCCCTGGCCGCGACGCTGTTCGTCGCCCCGCTCGCCCAGGCTCAGGACGCTCCGCCGACATCCGCCGACGCGAAACGGATCGAGACGCTGGTGAATCAGGCGGCAGCATTGATCAAGGCGCAGGGCAAGCAGGCCGCCTTCGCGCAGTTCAGAACGCGCAACAGCAAATGGTGGTACGGCAGCACCTATCTGTTCGCTTACGACGAGAACCTCAACGTGTTGCTGAACCCCGCGTTTCCGAAGCGCGAAGGCACCAACGTCCACGGCCAGACCGATGCGAATGGCAAGCCCATGCACGACGACTTCCTGAAAGTCGTTCGGGCGCACGGGTCGGGCTGGGTCGATTACGTATTCCCGAAGCCGGGCGAGACCAAGCCGTCGCAGAAGTGGACGTTCGTCAAGGCCGTCGACTTCGATGGAACGCCGGGGCTCATCGGCGCCGGCTTCTATCCCGAGTAGGCGCTAGCCGATCGCATCGATGCGGTCGTCGAGCAACGCGGCCCCGGCCCGAAGGTCATCGACGATCGCCGCGTTGGCGGCGTCGCGATCCTGCGCGCGCAGCACCGACGACGGGTGGTACGTGGCCACCAGCCGCGCGCCGTTGTGCCACAGCGTGCGCTCGCGGGCCGCTCCAATCGCCAGGCGCTGCGTGAGCACGCCGTACAGCCGGGCGCGCGCGTCAAGCGGGGGCGTTGCGCGCACTGCGCTTGCGGATCCACGAGCATGCGGCCCGCGCGCGGCATGGCCTGCTCAACGAGCTCCGGAACGCGCTGCGCCTCCGGCAGGTTCTTCCAGTAGCGCAGCGGCATCAGGGTGAGCGGCAGCCGCTCACGCACGCACCGGTGCCGTCGAACTCCATCGTCCGACCGCTCAGCGCGAGATAGACCGGCCGGCCCTTCACCTGCGCGATGAAGCTCGCGGTGCGCGAGCCCGCACGCAGCTTGCCGTCGGTGGTGGCGGCCTCGTTGACGTGCGACGCGATGACTGCATTCGGCTGCACGACTTCGTCGGCGATATACGCGGCGTCGGCGGGCGTGACCGCACTCGCTCCCAGGTTCAGCTCCATCAGGTTGGCCTTGAAATAATCGTGAACCACGGTTCGCATCTCGGCGTGCATGCCCGTGTCGCCGGAGAGATAGACCGTCAGGCCGTTCGTGAAACGGACGACGTATCCGATCGGCGGACCCAGCTGAAGGCTCACGTTGTCCGCCTCGAGCGCCTTGCGCGCCGCCTCGCTCAGAAGGTCGCGCGGCACGGTGCTGTCGTGCACGGCAGGCACGGTGAATATCTCGACCGCCCTCGGAGCGTTGGCCGCACGGTAGCTGCGGCGTCCACCGATCTGCACGGCGGCGTTGCACGGCGCGGCCAGCGGAACGGCGATGTCGGGTCCCGTCTGCGGGCACATCGCAGTCGGCTTGCCGCGAAGGGCGTCGACCTTGCGCGAGATGAACGCGGCCAGCGGTGCCACGGTATCGATCGCGGCGTTCTTGGCGGCGACGACTTCGGCGGTCGTCGAATTCGGCGCGGCCGACACGAGCCCCGGCTTGTCGCAAGTGCCGGCGTCGAGCGCCTTGAGCTTCTGATCGCCGAGGTGATCGCCGTGCGCATGGGAGACGAGCACGACATGAACGTCTCCGAGGCGCTTGTCGTCGCCGCCGGTCACCGACTGGCCGGGATCGTAGAGGATGCGCACGCCGGTGGGATCCTCGAACAGCGTGGCGCGGTCACGCTCGCAGAGCTCCCCGGTGTGCGAGCCGAGCGGCGTGACCTTCACGTTCTGGGCAAGGCAGACGCTCGACACGAACGCGAGCGCGAAAATGCTGGCACGACGCTTCATGGTTTCTCCTTGCGCGGATGCGCCGCGCCGTGATGCGCATGCGAAGGCCGCGCCCGGCCGTCCATCGTGCTACATCTGCTTGAACAGGTGCGTGAAGCTGCGGCTCACCTCGAGCTTCTCATCGCTGCCCTTGAGATGCACCACCTGCTTGCCGGCGAGATTGCGGCTCACCTGGTCGACCGCGTCCACGCGCACGACCGTGCCGCGATGGATTTGCCAGAACTCCTCGGGATCGAGCTCGTCCAGGAGCTCCTTGATCGATTTGCGTATCAGCGCCTCGAAGCGCGCGGTCTGCACGCGCGTGTACTTGTCCTCGGCGCGGAAGAACAGGATCTCGCCGGTCGGGATCATGCGGATGTTGCTTCCGACGCTCGCCTGCACCCAGCGCAGGTATTCCCGCGGCTTGGCGCCGGCGCCGCCGAGGCGCTGCGAAAGCTGGGCGAGCAGGGCTTCCATGGGATCGGGGTCCTGCTGCACGCGCTCGCGCACGCGCTGGCAGGTCAGGCGAAGCCGCTCGACTTCGGCGGGCTTCAGCACGTAGTCGACCGCGCCCTGCTCGAATGCCTTGATCGCATATTCGTCGTGCGCCGTGACGAACACGACGTGCACGGCGCCGGCGAGCGCCTGCGCGGCCTGCACCCCGTCCATGCCGGGCATGCTGATGTCGAGGAACGCGACGTCGGGCTCGAGGCTTTGCACCAGCGCGATCGCTTCGTGGCCGTTGGCGGCTTCGCCGACGATCGCGAGCTCGGGCCACGCGTCCTTGAGCGCGTCGGCGAGCTGCTCGCGCATCAGTCGCTCGTCGTCGGCGATGACGGCGGTGGGCGCGCGCGTCTGAGGCATCGGGTCAGGTGGCGGCAGGCACGGTCTCGTACGGAACCTGGATGGTCGCACAAGTCCCGCCCGCGGGCGGAACGCTGATGACGAGCTCGGCCCGCTCACCGTAGAGCGCGGCGAGCCGTTCGCGCACGTTCGCGAGGCCGACGCCGCCTTCGCCCTTGGGCGCGAAGCCGAGGCCGGTATCGAGCACGTGCACCGCGAGCTGACCGTCGACGACCTCGGCGCGAATCTCCACCCGGCCGCCCTCGGTCTTCGGCTCGAGGCCGTGCTTGATCGCGTTCTCCACCAGCGTCTGCAGCATCATCGACGGGAAGACGGCCGACTTCAGCCCCTCGGGCACGTTGATCACGACCTGCAATCGATCCTCCATGCGCACCGCCATGATCTCCAGGAACGCGGTGCAGAGGCCCACCTGCTGGCCGAGCGTCGGCCGCCTCCCCTCGCGCATCTGCGGCATGGCCGAGCGCAGATAGCGGATGAGGCTCTGCTGCATCTTCGAGGCGCGCGGCGGGTCGGTGCGGATCAGCTGGTCGATGCTCGCGAGCGTGTTGAAGAGGAAGTGCGGCTCGATCTGTGCCTGGAGCGCTTCCATCCGCGCCTCGACCACGGTGCGCTGCAGCTGCTCGGTGTGCGCGCGTTGCGTCGCCTCGTCGGCGCTGAGCTCGGCGCGGCGCTTGCCGCCGGCGATGATCTTGATGATCACCGACGCGACCACGAACATCAGCCACGGGATCGGATGCTGCAGGATGCCCGCGAGGATGAAGCCCAGCCCCGACACGAGCAGCAGCTTGGTCCACGAGACGACGGCGAGCCAATCGAAGAAGCGCCACCACACGACGATCACCGCGTCGCGCAGCTCGCGCAGGGCGCCCTTCTGGGCGGAGGAGGTCGGCTCGGTCATGGTTGCGGTCGGGGAAGCGAGACGCGACGATACGGTAAACCGCGAAGGCGGTTCCAGCGCCGTGAGACGCGCTGTCGTCCAGGCGGCATGAAATGCACCGGCATGCGGCAGGGCGCATTGCCGCGCCGGTTGCAGCCCTCGGACAAACGCGCGGCCACGCCACGAGCCTTCGGCGGCATCGTGCAATCCCGGCCGGCCTCGCGCCTTAAACTTTCCTGAAACGTGCGCGCGGCGCCGTCGTCGAGCCACCGACGCACGCTAGACTCGCCGCCATGCAAACGACGGGCACCTGGACGCCTTCGACGGCGACACGCCGCTTCGACCGCTTCGAGCTGCGGCCGTCCGAGCGCATGCTGCTGTCCGACGGCACGCCGGTGGCGATCGGCGCGCGCGCGTTCGATCTCCTGGTCGCGCTGTCCGATCGGCCCGGGTCGCTCGTCACGAAGGACGATCTGCTCGGAACGGTCTGGCGCGGGCTCGTCGTCGAGGAGAACAACCTCCAGGTGCAGATCTCCACGCTGCGCAAGATCCTGGGCCACACCGCGCTCGCCACGATCCCCGGCCGCGGCTATCGGTTCAACCTTCCCGTTGCGCGAAGCGGCGCCGACCGCGCGCCGCCTGATCCCGCGCCGGGCGCACGCGGCGAAGAAGACGTTGCAATCCGGCGTCGCTCCAATCTGCCGCCGCGCCTGCCGACGCTGTACGGCCGCGACGGCGACATCGCCGCCGTGACGGCGCTGGTGCGGCGCCACGCAGTCGTCACCATTACCGGCGCGGGCGGCATCGGCAAGACGCGCGTCGCGCAAGCCGTCGCAAGGCAGTTGATGGACGAAACTCCGGCGGCGTTTGGCGACGGCATCTGGTGGGTCGAGCTTGCTGCGCTGACCGATGGCGGGCTCGTGCCTTCTGCCGTGGCCGAGGCGATGGACACCGGCATCGAGGGCGAGCGGCCCACCGCGCACGCGTTGCAGGCGCACCTCGCGGGCAAGCGCGCGCTGCTCGTGCTCGACAACTGCGAGCACCTGGCCGATGCGGTGGCTGCGATGATCGAGAGGCTCACGGCCGCCGCGCCGGCCCTCGGCGTCCTCGTCACCAGCCAGGAAACCATCAAGGCGAGCGACGAGCACGTCTACCGCCTTGGCGGGCTCGCGGTCGACGATGGGACGGGGCGCGACACCGAAAGCGGCGCCATGGCGCTCTTCGCCGCGCGCGCGCATGCGGCCGATCCGCGCTTCGCGCTCACCGAAGCCAACCGGCCCGCGGTGGCCGAGATCTGCCGGCGCCTCGACGGCATACCCCTCGCGATCGAGCTCGCGGCGGCACGCTTGCCGCTGCTCGGCGTGGAAGGGCTGCGTGCGCGATTGCACGAGCGCTTCAATCTCCTGACCGGCGGCGCGCGCGTGGTGCTGCGGCGTCACCAGACGCTTCGCGCGACGCTCGAGTGGAGCCATGCGCTTCTCACGGCCGACGAACAGGCGGTGTTCCGTCGGCTCGGCGTGTTCGCAGGCGGATTCACGCTCGAAGCCGCTCAAAGTGTCGCGAGCGACGATCGCATCGATCCGTGGATGACGCTCGATCACCTGGGCGCGCTGGTCGACAAGTCGCTGGTGCTCGCCGAGGGCGACGACGTTCCGCGCTACCGCATGCTCGAGACGACGCGCGCCTATGCGCTGGAGCGTCTCGTGGAAGCGGGCGAGATGCAGTCGACCCTGCGCCGGCACGCGCACGCGATGCTGGCGCTGCTCGAGCCGTACGAGCGCAATGACTGGAGCTGGCGCGCCACGGGCGGCATCGAGGTCGCCGCGCGGCTGGAGCTCGACAACATGCGCGCCGCGCTCGAATGGGCGCAGAGCGCGCGCGATGGTCCGCTCGCGATCGCGCTCGCCGGCGTCTCGTACAGCGTGTGGTGGTCGTCGTTTCATCTCGCCGAGGGCCTGGGCCGATGCCTCGCGCTGCGTCGCTTCATCGACGACGGCGTGTCGAAGGCCGACGCGGCGCGCTTCTGGCTCACCATCGCCGAGATCGGGGTGTATTCGATCCGCAGGGAGAGCTACGAGGCGGGCGTGCGCGCCGCGCGGCTGTATCGCGAGCTCGGCGATGCGCAGCGCACGTTCGACGCGCTCGCCTTCGCCGCGGTGCAGGGCACGCGATTCGGGACGCTCGACGACATGAAGGCGATGATCGACGAGTCGGCGCGCATCGAGCAGCCCGACTGGCCCGCGCGCCAGCGCGCGAAGCTGCAGTTCGCGCGCTGCTTCTGGTTCGCGAGGCAGCAGCGGTACGCGGACGCGCTGGCCTGCGCGGAGCGCCAGGTCGCAATCTGCCGTGAGGCGGGCGTGGAGGCCGCGGCGCTGTACGCGACGTCGAACGTGGCGCTCATGGAGGTGCTCGTCGGCCGTCCGCGGGATGCCATCGAGCACTCGCGCGCGGCGACGGCGCGCCTCGCCACGCTCGGCATGGACGGTGGCGCAGGGCACCTGTATTTCGGCGAGCTCGTCGCGTGGCTCATGCTCGAGCGCGTTGACGAAGCGCTCGCCGCGGCGCGCAACGCGCATCCGCGGCTGGTGCGCGAAGGCGATCAGCACCGCCTGCTGCTGCCGCTCGCCCTGGCGCATGCGCTGCGTGGTCACCTCGACACGGCTGCCAGGATTGCCGCGTACGATCGCGCGGCCCAGGCGCGCAGCGGCGAGAACCCGAGCGTGCACGGACCGCCGCTCGAGGCTCGGCTCGAGGCGATCCTGAAGACGGGCCTCTCGGCCGACGCGCGCAAGCGCGTCGACGCGCAGGGCGCCGCGTTGACCGAAGACGAAGCGTTCCGGCTCGCGCTGTCCTAGCGCGATGACCTGCGCTTCTGCGGCGGTCCTACCTGCACGTCGCGCCATTCGGTCCTGGTCGCGATGCCGAGGTCGAGCGCGCGCTGCCCGGTGACCCAGGTGATGGTGTCGCACGGCGTGTCGAGGATGATCTTCATGAGGTCGTCGGCGTGCTCGGGGAGGACGGCCTTCAGATAGCCCGCGATTTCGCGCGACGCACTGCTGTAGGTGGTCGGATCGCATACGCGGTCGTTGCCGCGCCGGCGCGCGGACTGATGGAGGCCGATCCGGGCGCCGGATCCGACGAGAACGCGCTCGCTGCCGGCCATGAACAGCAACGAGCAGGCGGACGCGCAGGCGTTTCGCGCGATGGTGCGAAAGCCGGCCCGGTGGAGCTCGACGCCGAGATCGAGCGCGTCGAACAGCAGTCCGCCGGGGGACTCCAGCAGGAGCCACGGCCTGTCGCATCCTGCTGCCGCCGCCTTGGCGATGACGCTGCGGAAGCCTTGCGCCGCGTCCGGGGTAATGGCGCCCTGCAAGCCGACCACGCAGGATCCGTCGGCGGCGCGCGCGATGACGAATCGGCCGCCCCGGTACTCGACGATGTCCTGCGTCGCATTGACGAGCGCGGCAAGCCGCGCTTGCGCGCGTTGCTTGGTCGCCGTCGCAGCCTTGTCGGAGGCCGGGTTGTCGAGGATGGCGTGATACCACCTGCGCGCCGCGTCGACGTCCTTCGCCACACCGATGCCGCTCTCGTAGAGCACCGCGAGCGCGTACTGCGCACCGAGGTCGCCTTGCTCGGCTGCCTTCAGGTACCACTGCGCGGCGTCCGTGGCGCTCGGGTCGACGCCGAGACCCTTTTCGTAGAGCACGCCCACGTTGAACTGGGCCGTAGGGTCACCGGCGCGGGCAAGCGGCAGCCAGAGCTCCAGCGCCTTCGCGTAGTCCTTGTGGTCGTACGCGGCGACGCCGTCCTCGAACGGGCCGGCCCGCGCGAGCGTCATCGCCGCGAGGAGCAGGAGCGCGATCGCCGGCAACGTCCTCATGTCGAAGGCGCGCACTCCCGAGCGACGCCGCGGGCGCGAGCTAGGCGAGGTGCGCGATCACGTGCCGAGTATGCGCGTCGTCGCGATGCTCGAACAGGTAGATGCCCTGCCACTGCCCGAGCGCGGGGCGCCCGTCCCGAACGGGAATGCCGAGCGAAACGGCGGTGAGCGCCGCCTTGATGTGCGCGGGCATGTCGTCGCGGCCCTCGGTGGTGTGCCGCACCCATTGCATCGAAGGCGCATCCGAAGGCGGCACGAGCCGGCGGAAGAATTCCTCGAGATCGCGGCGCACGTCCGGGTCCGCGTTCTCCTGGATGCACAGCGAGCAGGACGTGTGCTGCACGAACAGCGTGAGGAGGCCTTCGGCGACCCCGCTTTCACGCACGAAGCGATCGACGTCGCGCGTGAACTCGTACAGTCCGGGACCGTTCGTGCGAACCGCGAGCACCGATTGCATCAGGCCGATCCGCTGCGGCGATGCCCCACTTCGAAGTCGTTGCGCCCGCTGCGGTCGACGCCCTTGACGAGCCATAGCGGTCGGCGCGCGAAATCGACCGGCACGCCGGTCTTGCCGTGCGCGGGGCGCAGGTTGCGCTCGAAGACGGACGTTGCGGGCATGTAGCGCAGCGCCACGCCCGTGCGCCGCCTGTGCGAGCGGTTCGGCCGCGCGCCGTGGATCATGTAGACGTCGTGCAGCGACATCTGGCCGGGCTCCAGCTCGATGTCCACCGCATCGCGCTCGTCGAAGCTGCCGGCGGCGAGGCGCTGGTTGAGCGTGAGATCCGTGCGGTTCTCGTGCAGATGCTCGTGCAGTGTTTGCGACAGGTGCGAGCGCGGGATGACGCGCAGGCAGCCGTTGTCGAGCCTCGACGGTTCCAGCGCGACCCACGCCGTGCAGTTGGCGAGCGGGCGGATGGGCCAGTAGTGGCCGTCCTGGTGCCACGGCGTTTCGAATCCGTCGCCGGCGGGCTTGCAGAACACGTGGCAGCCCCACAGGACGACGTCGTCGCCGATCACGCTCGATACCAGATCGACGATGCGCGGATCGCGCGCGAGCGCCAGAAATCGCGCGTCGCCGCGCACGCCTTCGCCGTTGTCGCCCTCGACGTGCGCCGACACGAGCTTCTCGGGCCGCACGCCGGGGTTGGCGGCGATCAGCGCATCCAGCGCGTCGCGCATGCGCGCGACTTCGTCGGCGGGCAGTCGAAAGCGCGGCACCACCCAGCCTTCGCGCCGGTAGTGCGCGATCTCGTCTTCGTCGAGCCTCATCGCCGACTATTATTCACGACGCGACCGCGCTGCGGAAGCGGTAGCTCTGGTACGCGCTCGCACACGGCGGACCGTCAGTCCACCAGAACTCGCCCGTCGTGACGTCGGCAATGAACGAGGCGACGGTCGTGCGCGCGTAGAGCGGATGAGCCGCCGGATCCGGGTGCGAGCAGATGCCGTTGGGGGCATGGTCGTGGCCGCAAAGCACCGCCTGCAGCCGCTCCACGCTGACCCTTCCGCCAGCCGCGAGGCCACGACGCATCGCCTCGAGCCGCGTCAGGCTGTGAGGACTGTTGGCGACGTACGCGTCGATGGCGCAATACGCCGGCGCGAGGAAGTGGTTGGCGTGCGCGAGGAAACCATGCTCCGGCCGGGTCGCGTGGATGTCGGCCTCGCCGCCTGCGATGGTCTCGAAATTGACCGCGTCGCCCTGGCGGTCGGCGACGAGGTAGTTGGCCGACAGCGCGCGCTCCGTCGAGCCGAGGATGGCAGCCGCCTCGGCCGCGGATCGGGCACCGAGCAGCGCACGCAGCATGACGTGGTAGGGCACGCCGCGCGCGCCCGCGTCGCGCTCGCTCACCAGCGTGTTCGTGCAAAGACCCAGGCCCGCGTCGTTCATGCCGACCTTGGCCAGCATCCCGGCCTCGACGATCGTCGCGAACGAAGGCTCGTCGTCGCGATCGACCTCGAGGAGCACGCAGACTTCCCGCGCGAACGGCACCCAGTCCCAGTTCTGGCCGAGCAGCATGTGGCCCTCGTGCGTCGCATCCGGCGTCACTGCGAACGAGGTGCACTCGCCGGGCGGCGTCACGCCCTGCTTGCGCGCCGCGGCGAACATGAGCTCGCTGCGGCAATTGAGCACGAGGATCGCGTCGAAGGGCACGCCCGCCCCGTCGGCGATGCCGCGCATCTCCGCGAGCGAGCGGGGCGCGAACGCGGCGATCGGTTCGATGTACGTCCGCGCGTGCGCGACCGCCGTTGGCCAGTCGAGGCCCGCGCGATGCTCGAAGAGATCGCGATAGGCCGCGATGCACCGCGCGATGCGTCCCGACGCAAGCCGGCCGTATTCGCGACCGCGAACGGCGGGCGCGCCGCAGACCCGGATGCGCTCCATCTACAGGACGCGCGGTCCGCTCTTGACCAGCGTGGTGTAGTCCGCCGACGCGATGCCGCGCGGGCCTTGCGACAGCTCGGCCACGTGCGTGTACGCCGCCGAAACGCGATCCTTCGACATGTCGAGCGGGTGCGTCGCGACGCGCGGGGCCTCGCGCAGGTAGTCGATGATCGCCTTGCAGAAGAGGTGGAGGTCGCTCGGCAGGCGCGAGGTGATGAGGTTGCCATCGCGCACCACGGCTTCGTTGCGATAGCGGCCGCCCGCGTGGATGACGTCGTCCTTCACCAGCGCGACGCAGGTCAGGTCGCGGTCGCGCGCGATGCCGGCCGATGCGAGCACCAGTCCCGCGTGGCACACGGCGGCGACGAGCGCGCCGCGCGCGTGCAGCGCGCGCACGAAGTCGATGAGGGCCGGCGTGCGACGCATGTTCTCGGGTGCGAAGCCGCCGGGGATCACCACCGCGTCGAACATGGCCGGATCGGCGTTGGCGATCGCCATGTCCGGCTTGACGGGATAGCCGAGCTTGCTCGCATACGTCTGCTCCGCGGGGCCGACCACGACCACGTTGCAGCGCTCCTCGCGCAGCCGCATGAGCGGATACCAGAGCTCGAGCTCCTGGTACATGTTCTCGGCGAGAACGGCGATCTGGGCATCGACGAGGTTCATCGGGAAAGCTCCGTGATGAGATTGCGGGTCCATTGCGGGACGTCGTCCGTCGTGCGGGCCACGAGGCTGTCCGGCGCGAGCGAGGCGGCCTGCGACGCCGCGGCGATGCGCACGCGCTTCTGCGCGGCGTCGCGCACGAACGCGCGAAATGCGCCGTCGTCGGCAAGACGCGCGACGTTGCCGCCCGGGATGACCAGCGCCGCGTAGTCGCCGGGCGACGTCGCGTTCATCGCCACGTTCGGCACGACCGGATAGCCGAGCACGCTCGACGCCGCCTCGGCGCCGGCGACGCCGATCACGACCACGTCCGCACCGACTTCGCGCAATCGAAGCACCGGATACCAGAATTCCATCTCCTGGAAGCCGTCGTAGAGGAATACACCGATCTTGCCCATGTCGCTCCGTTCGGGTTAAGCTGTCAGACAGGCTGATACCCGCC
>Ga0070664_100000647_pt1 | contig 26713 bp, 24 predicted proteins | sample KBSC73metaG_FD_65863 | JGI IMG/M metagenome (GOLD analysis project Ga0070664, IMG submission 65863) | Corn rhizosphere microbial communities from Kellogg Biological Station, Michigan, USA - KBS C7-3 metaG | ecosystem: Host-associated > Plants > Roots > Rhizosphere > Soil ... | reverse complement strand
GAGCGCATCGAGCGACAGCTGAAGGACCAGCGCGAGCTGCTGGCCGCGGTGAGCCACGAGCTGCGCACGCCGCTGGCCCGCATCCGCCTGTTGCTGGAGCTGGGACGCGGGGGCGACACCTCGGTCCTCGATCAGCTCGAGCACGAGGTGCTGGAGATGGACGCCCTGGTGGGGGAGCTGCTCGCCTCGGCGCGGCTGGACTTCACCGCCATGGCCCGGGTGCCGCTCGACGCCGGGGACCTCGGGGCCCGGGCCCTGGAGCGCGCGGCCCTTCCCACGGCATTGCTGGAGGTGGAGGACGCCCCGGTCTCGCTCGAGGGGGATCCGACCCTGCTCCAGCGGGCGCTGTCCAATCTCCTGGAGAACGCGCGGGTACACGGCGGCGGCGTCACGCAGCTCCGGGTCGACGTGCCGGATGGCGAGGTCCGCTTCTCGGTCGAGGACGCGGGGCCGGGGCTTCCCGGTGACGGAGAGCGCGCCTTTCACCCCTTCCAGCGCGGGGAGACGAGCGACGGCCTCGGTCTGGGCCTGGCGCTGGTGCGGCGGATCGCCGAGGCGCACGGCGGGACCGCCTTCGCCGAGAACCGGACCCAGGGCGGAGCGCGCGTGGGCTTCACCGTCCGCCGGCCCACCGAGCGCCCCGGGGTCAGACCTCCTCGAACATTGCGCGGATGACCCGCCACACCATCCGCAGCTCGTTCCGGTTCCGCTTGCCGAGGTAGTCGCAGAGCTCGGCCACCTGGTCTCGCCGGTCGCGGTCGAAGTCGTTGAACAGCGTCCTCAGGGAGACGTCGAGGCCGGTGGCCAGCTTGTTCACCGTCTCCAGGGACGGCGAGAACGCGCCGCGCTCGATCCGCCGCACGGCGTCGACCGACAGCTCGCTCCGCTCCGCGAGCTCCTCCTGGGTGAACCGCCGGGCGTGGCGGAGTACCCGCACGTGGACGCCGAACCTCTTGCCGACGTTCAGGCGCATGGACTCTCCCATCCCCGGAGCCAGATCGATGACACCTGGACGCCACCTGGAAGGGAGGATGCTCCCGACCGGGCCCGGCAGATGGTCCGGATGATGACAGTCCATTGGTTCTGGAGACGCATGTGACCAGGACGGTAACCATGGCCAGGGCGCCAGCGAGGCCCCTGCACCCGCCGACTGTCACACGGGGGGCGCGGCTTCCACCCGCTCTTCGAGGTGGCCGACATGCCGCGAGGCCGCGTCCGTCCGCTGGACCAGCGCAGCGGCGAAGCGGGTGCCGGCGACCTGGAATGCCAGGCGGGTCCAGACGACGACCTGGCCCACCCCCAGGGCGAGCAGCGCCAGGCCGGCGTTCCCTTCGGGCAGCATCGCCCGCCCCCGCATCAAGACGAGCACCGCGCCCGTGGCCACGGCACCGAGCGCCGCATAGAGCACCAGGGAGACGGGGTCGCGCAGCACCAGCCGCAGCGCGCGCCAGGCCGCCCGCCGGGTGGTGCGGAGGTCGTCTCGGAAGATCAGCACCCGTCCCACCTCGAGCGAGAGTCTCCACAGCGCCAGGGCCACCCCGAGCACCGCGAGATGGAGGACGCTGGTGAGACCGAAGGGGCTGCCGAAGATCCAGCTCTCGCCGGGCATGGTGAAGAGGGTGGGAAGGCCGAGCAGGTGCATCAGCGCGGCCAGCCCGACCGGAAGCAGCATCACCATGCCGAGGAGCAGCAGGAGCCAGAGGTAGAGCCGCGCGTTGCGGCCGACCAGCCGGCCCGACTGCCCGAGGAACGCCCCGAGCCGGAACGGTCCGTCCGCGCAGGCTCGCCACACCACGCCGCCCACCAGGAAGGTCTGGAGCACCACCAGGAGCAGGAGCGGTGCCCCGATGGAGGGCATTCCGCCTCCCGCGAAGACCGAGCGAAGGCTCATCAGGAGATCGGAGGAGACGACCGGAGTTCCCCGCGCCAGCGGTGCGTGGCCGAACGCCGCCCACACCATCGGCCCGGTGGGGGCGACCATCAGCCCTGCGACCAACCAGTTTGCCCAGAGGAGCACGGCGACCGTGCGCCACTCGCGGAACCCCACCCGGATGGGCTCGAGCAGCCGGCTCACAGGAGCGACCCCACGGCCGCACCGAGGAGCTGCGCAGCGTAGAGGAACCAGCCGCCCACGGTGAGCGCCGGACCCGGCGTGGCATGCAGCGAGCGAACGTCGTTGCCCGGCGAGGTGTCCAGCGCCGGTCGCCTGCCGGGATGGACCTCGGCCCGGGTGACCCACCCGCCGGGCGGGGGTCGCTCGGTGAGGATCCGGGTCCACAGCTCTCCGGGCGCCAGGTCGCGCTGGAGCTGCGTCCCGTCGGCAAAGGTGAGCTGCACCTCGAGAGGAAGAGGGAGATCTCCCCGCCGCTCCACCAGCACCTCGCAGCGAACGTCGGCGCGGGATCCGGCCGCGGTCGGAGGTCCCAGCACGGGAGTGCCGGCATCCGCGTCGAAGAATCCGGAGGGCGGACGAGGGCTCGCGCAGCGAAGGTCGGCGACGGAGTCGTCCAGCCCGGCGGTCCCTCGGAAGAGCGCCTTGCCCAGCGGACGCAGGTCCTTGCCGGAGACCTCCGAGGCGACCTGGAGGAAGTCGTCGGTCGAGGGATGCCGGAAGGCCCAGCGCTCCGCGTAGGTGCGCACCACGCGGTCGAAGGTTTCCGCGCCCACCTGCTGCTCGAGCAGCGCCAGTGACGCGGCCGCGCGACCGTACGTGCTCCGGCCCACCTCCGGCCCGGTCTTGAAGCGCCAGCCCGGTCTGGCGATCGACGAGTCGAAGCGGGGAACGGTTCCCACCGGACGGATGTCACGCTCGGGAATGCGCGAGCGGAGGAGCGGTCCGAGGAACCACCGCGTTCCCGGTACGAGGAACTGGGAGAAATCCCAGTCGAGCCCGACGGCGTTCATCACCTGGGTGGTCGCCCAGGTGGCGAACCCCTCGTCGAGCCAGGCCTCCTCGAACTCGTTGGAGGCGACCATCCCCTGCCACCACCCATGCGCGACCTCGTGGATCGCCACCTCCCAGAGCAGCACGTCGCGGGGGCTGGCCGGGTGGGTTCGCGAGAAGACGGTGGCGAAGGTGGGGTACTCCATCCCGCCCGATTCGAGATTCGCTCCCATCGGCGGCGCCACCAGGGTGAGGTGCGGATACGGGTATGGCAGCCAGCGCCGGCCTCCGTGCTCGAGGGTGGCCCTGGCGGCGGCGAGGACCTGGGGCGCGGCCCCGCTCGCCCCGGGCGGCACGAGGACGGTGAGGGCGACCTCCGGAAGCCCGTCGCTCCGGAAGGCGTCGTTCACCTCCACCGCGCCTTCCCAGGCCACCCAGGCGAAGTCGATGACGTCGTCCTGGTGGAAGCGATGGCTGATGGTTCCGTCGGCGTTCTCCGTCCTTCCGGTGCGCACGCCGCTCGCTCCCACCATCATCGTGCGGGGGACGGTGAGCGTCGCGTCGTAGGTTCCGAAGTCGGCGTAGAACTCGGTGGAGGCATGGAACTGGTGGCAGTTCCATTCGGGAGCTCGGACCCCGCGCTGGGGAGGCACCTCGAGCACGCCGATCTTCGGGAACCACTGCCCGAAGAGCGTGTATTTCCCGGAGACACCGGTGCGCGCCGAGAGCTTCGGCACCCGTGCTACCCACCCCAGGGCCAGCGTCAGCTGGCCGCCAGGCGGGACCGGCGTCGGAAGGGTGAGGGTGAAGACGGTCTGGTCGGCCTGGTTGCCGTCGTCAGGCTGTTCCCAGCGAAGGGTGGAGCGCAGTTCGGTCCCGTCCCGGAGGCGCGCCGAACGGATCTCCGTCCAGCCCCAGTCGTCCTCTCCATAGCTGCCGGTGCCGGAGCGGGCTCCCCCGGCGCGCCTCTGCTCGAGGGCGAAGGTGCTCTGGCTGTTCTTGAAGGCGTTCCAGTACGCGTGGAACCAGAGCGTGGCCTGGGGAACGTCGGAGCGATTCACCCAGGTGAGGATGGCCGTCCCGGTGACCTGCCGCTGGGAGGGGTCGTAGCGAGCGTCGAGGACGTAGCTCGCGGTCCGGTCGCTCAGGGGCGGGCCGATGCTGCGCCCCGACTGGTCGAAGCGGGGCGGCGCAGGGGTGACGCCGAGCGCCAGCAAGAGGAGGGGGGCGAGCATGCCAGCCAATTCTAGAGCCCCGGCGGAGGCAGCTGCGTCCCGTCCATCTCCAGTCCCGGAACCTCCGCGAGCCTGCGCGCCACTTGCGAGACGCGGGTCTCGTCCACGTCGGAGCGCACGTCGAGGGTGAAGCTGACCTCGTCGTGCCGGTGTCCCGGACGCACCCGGAAGCGCGGGCGCGGCACCCGCTCCAGCCGACCCACCAGCCCGTGCAGGCCCGCGTTCCACTCCTCCGACAGCTGATCCAGTGGCACCCCCTCGACCCGGAGCCGGTAGGCGTCGTTCGGAAGGTCCTCCACCAGGATGCGGCCCTCGAGCGCGTGCCCCTTCCGGCGGAGCTCGGTTCGCTGTTCCTCGGTGAGGAACTGCTCGGGGACCGGTGGCGCAGGCACCGCGCCCAGCGTGTCGAGCAGCTTCGTCCGCACCGACGCGGTCCGGGGCGCGCGGGTGAAGGCCGTCCACTCGCTCGCGACCCGCGATTGCCAGGCGGAGGCGGCCGTGCGCCACCGAGCGACCTCGGACTTCTGCGCCGGGGTGAGGAGATCCAGCGCCTCGGCGCCGGCGATGGCCTCGGGCAGGGCGGGAGGTGCGCTCCCCCCGGCGAGGGGATCCGTGGAGAGGAAGGCCAGCACCCCGTGCTCCTTGCCCTCGGTCAGCAGCCCGGGCGCGACGCCGAGCCGGAGCCTCGCGGCGGGAATGACGGCGCGGAGCTCCACCGGCTGCCGCTGCTCCACCCTGCGGCGCACCGTCTCCGGAGGCCGCGGCCAGGTCATCCATGCGGCGAAAGGGGAACCGGGGTCGATCTTCGCCGGGAGCCGCTCCTCGTGCCGTACCACCTCGGCGGAACCCGCGCGGCCGAGCCGGGTCACCGGGGTGCAGACTCCGGGCTCGAGACACACCACGTCCGGAGAGTTAGCAGCCAGGACGACGAGGACGGCGACCAGCACTGGACCGGGGACGGTACCAGGGGTCGCGCCAGGCTGCCGAGCGGTGTCCTTGCATCGGCATGAATCCAGGGGGCCCGTGGCGACGTTCCCCTCAGGAAGGCTATAAGCGCACCGGGTGGCACGGGCTGGGCCGTGGGGACCTACCGGTGCCGGGGCTGCGTCCGCCGGGCGCGGTCGGAGGAGTCACTCGTTGGGGCTGATCACAGCGCTCCTGCTCACTGCTGCGCCGGCGCTGCCCGCGCCCGTGGAGTCGAGGCCCGTGGTTCCGGCCACCAAGCCGGCGGAGACCGCGGTCTCGGTGGGACTGGGACGGGTGCGCCAGGGAGGCGCGCTCGGGGCAGGGCTGTCCCTGACCCGGGGCAACGCGCTCGAGGCGCCGGGGCCGGGGAAGAGCCGCCTCGTGTACCGGCTCGCGGTCCACACCACCGAGTCTGGCTTCCCCCGGTGGATCGAGGCCCGCCTGTCCCTGACCGAGGGCGCAAGGGTGGGGGCAAAGGGGACCGAGCTCACCGCGCCCGACCGTCAGGAGGGGACGTTCCTGGCGGCGGTGGCCTGCGTTCTCCGCTGGCTCCAGCCACACGACCAGCGGGTCTTCACCTTCGTGGGGACCGCTGGAGAGCCCTCGCCGGTCCAGCGACCGGACGCGGGGACTCCGGCGCGACTCACCCTCGGTTGGGGCGTGGAGTTCTGAGCCCGAGCGGAGGCTCGAGCGGCGTGGCCGGGGCCGACTCCTTCGCCCGGCTCGCGGAGGGGCGGAGCACCAGCGCCACCGCGGCGAGGATGAGCGGCACCGAGACCAGGAGCGCCCTGGGCAGGCGCTCTCCGTAGAGCGCGGCGCCGAGAGCCAGCGCCACCAGCGGGTTCACGTAGGCGTAGCTGGAGGCCACCGTCGGCCGCACCCGCGCCAGCAGGTAGAGGTACGAGGTGTACGCCACCAGGGAGCCGAAGACGATCAGGTAGGCCAGCGCGGCGATGGCTCGTCCGGGGACCACCGGCGGCAGCCGCTCGCCGTGGAGCAGACTCAGCGCCAGCAAGACGAACCCCGCGGTGAACATCTCCGCTCCCGCGGCCATCATCCCCTTGGGCAGGTCGAGCCGCTGGCTCCAGAGCGAGCCGAAGGCCCACGCCGCGGTGGCGAACATCAGCACCCCCACCCCACCGAGGCTCCCGCGCAGCTCGCTTCCGACGTTGAGCAGGATGATGCCCCCGAAGCCGATCACCAGGGCGACCCAGTCCTTGGTCCGCGGCCACCGTCCCCACAGACCGCCGAAGAGCGCCATCCACAGCGGCATCGCCGAGACCATCAGGGCCGCGAGGCCGGAGCTGACGGTCTGCTCGGCGATGGCCACGCCGCCGTTCCCGCAGGCCAGGAGCAGCGTGCCGATGAGGAGGGCGTTGCGCCACTGCACCCGGGTGGGGAACGACTCGCGTCGCGCCCGGGCGATGGCCAGCATCACCACCCCGGCGATGAGGAAGCGGATCGCCGCCATGGTGAAGGGCCCGAAGCCCTCCATGGCCACCCGCATCGCCAGGTAGGTCGAGCCCCAGATGACGTAGAGGGAGAAGAGGGCGAACCCCACCGCGAGACGACTGGTCGATGATGCGGAGGCGGTGGGGCTCATGACGACGGGAGTCTCACTAGCGCCGGTGCCACGCGCTTGCCGTTTCTTGCCGCTGTTCTCCCGTTGCGGCTTCCGACGTGTGCTGGTTGGCTACGCCGCACCGTGTCCGAGCCCCGGGGAATGGATCCCGAGTCGCAGCGCCTCGTCGAGGACGGCCAGCGCACCAAGAACTGGAAGCGCTGGGGGCCGTACCTGTCGGACCGCCAGTGGGGCACGGTGCGCGAGGACTACTCCGCCACGGGCGAGGCCTGGGAGTACCTCCCGCATGATGCGGCACGCTCCCGCACCTATCGCTGGGGAGAGGACGGGCTGCTGGGCATCACCGATCGCGAGTGCCGGCTCTGCCTCGCAGTTGCGCTGTGGAACGAGCAAGACCCCATTCTCAAGGAACGGCTCTTCGGTCTCACCGGAAACGAGGGCAATCACGGCGAGGACGTGAAGGAGCTGTACTACTTCCTCGACGCCACGCCGACCTCCAGCTACCTGCACGCGCTCTACAAGTATCCCCAGCGGGCGTTTCCCTACCTCCGGCTCCTGGAGGAGAACCGCCGGCGCGGCCGAAGCATGCCGGAGTACGAGCTGCTCGACACCGGCATCTTCGACGGCAACCGTTACTTCGACGTCCGTGTCGAGTACGCCAAGGCTGACACGGACGACCTCTGGATGCGGCTCACCCTCACCAACCACGGGCCGGAGGCGGCGCCGCTGCACGTGCTGCCCACGCTCTGGTTCCGGAACACCTGGACCTGGGGACGGACGACCGAGAGCTACTGGCCACGGCCGGAGCTGATCGCCGAGGAGGGGGACGTGCTCGCCCGGCATGCCTCGCTGGGGCTGTTCCGCTTCGCGCCCGGGCCGACCGACTCCGGGGGACGCCCGGAGCTGCTGTTCTGCGACAACGAGACGAACGCCGAACGGCTCTTCGGCGCGCCCTCGCGGAGCCGGTGGCCGAAGGACGCGATCCACCAGGCGGTGGTGCAGGGCCGGCGGGAGGCAGTGAACCCCGACCAGTCAGGCACCAAGGTCGCGGCGCACTACCGGCTGGAGCTTCCCCCGGGCGGCTCGACGACCCTCCGGCTCCGGCTGGCGGCAGTGGAGTACGGGATGCCGAAGGACTTCGGCCCGTCGTCGGACGCTCTGTTCGCCGAGCGCCGCGCCGAGGCCGATGCGTTCTACGCCCGGCACCTCCCGGCCAACTCGACCGAGGAGGAGCAGCGAATCGCCCGGCAGGCGTGGGCCGGACTCCACTGGTGCAAGCAGTACTACCACTACAGCGTGAAGGAGTGGCTCGAGGGCGACCCCGCCGGACCACCGCCGCCACCCGAACGCCGTCACGGGAGGAACGCTTCCTGGTCGGAGAATCTCTACAACCGAGACCTCGTCTCCATGCCGGACTCCTGGGAGTACCCCTGGTACGCGGCCTGGGACCTCGCGTTCCACATGGTGCCGTTCTGCGAGGTGGATCCCGCCTTCGCCAAGGAGCAGCTCATCCTGCTGCTGCGCGAGTGGTACATGCACGCCAACGGCCACCTTCCGGCGTACGAGTGGGCGTTCTCGGACGTGAACCCGCCGGTGCACGCCTGGGCCTGCTGGCGGGTCTACAAGAAGACCGGGCCCCGTGGTCGCCGTGACGTCGGTTTCCTCAAGCGCGTCTTCCACAAGCTGCTGATCAACTTCACCTGGTGGGTGAACCGGAAGGACCCTGACGGGAAGAACCTCTTCTCCGGCGGTTTCCTGGGCCTGGACAACATCGGCGTGTTCGACCGGAGCAAGCCCCTCCCCACCGGAGGCCACCTGACCCAGGCCGACGGGACGGCGTGGATGGCCTTCTTCTGCACCACCATGCTCAGCATGGCGCTGGAGCTGTCGCAGGTGGAGGACGCTTACCAGGACATCGCCAGCAAGTTCTTCGAGCACTTCGTCTCCATCGTCGACGCGATGAACGCGATGGGTGGTCAAGGGCTGTGGGACGGGACCGACGGGTTCTATTACGACCACCTGGTCCTCGACGGCCGGAGCATCCCGCTCCGGCTCCGGAGCCTGGTGGGCATCATCCCGCTCTTCGCCACCGAGGTGCTCGGTGACCGCGAGGTGGATCGGCTGCCCGGGTTCAACAAGCGGATGCGCTGGTTCCTGGAGAACCGGCCCGAGCTGGCGATGCACGTCGTTTACCGCCCGCCGGAGAACGGAGCTCCGGGAGCTCGGCTCCTGGCCATGGCCCCCCGCGAGCGGCTGCTCCGTCTGCTCAACTACGTTTTGGACGAGAACGAGTTCCTCTCTCCCCACGGGATCCGGAGCCTCAGCAAGGTGCACGAGGCGCACCCCTACGTGCTGGCCGGGCACACGGACTGGACGGTGCGTTACGACCCCGGCGACTCGACCACCGGGATCTTCGGCGGCAACTCCAACTGGCGCGGGCCGGTGTGGTTTCCCCTGAACTACCTCCTCATCGAGGCGCTGGAGCGGTACCACCACTTCTACGGGGACACGTTCAAGGTCGAGTGCCCCATTGGCTCGGGCCGATACCTGACGCTGGCCGAGGTGGCCCACGTCCTCTGCTCGCGCCTCCTGGGGCTCTTCCTCCCCGACGCGAATGGATGGCGACCGGCCCACGGGGACGAGCCGCGATACGCGACGGATCCTGCCTTCCGCGATCTGGTGCTCTTCTACGAGTACTTCCACGGCGACAACGGTCGTGGCCTCGGGGCGAACCACCAGACCGGCTGGACCTCGCTGGTGCTGGAGGCGCTGCGGGACGTGGCCGAGTGGCGGCGACGGGGGTGCTGAGCGAGGTCGCAGCCCGGCGGCCGTGAACCACCAACGGGGCACGGAGCTATGCCCCGCCGAGTCGCTCCCGGGCGTGCTCGAGGGAGTGCCCGAGCACGGTCTCGATCTCCGAGGTGCTCGCCGCTCCGCACTCCACCGCGCGGGCAAGGCCGTTCAGGAGGCCGCGAGCCGTGGCCGCGTCGTCGAACTCGGCGCCCAGCCGGGTCGCCTGCGCGGCCTGGTCGAGGAACTTCCGGAGCCGGGCCGCCGCGGGCGGAATCTCCTCGCGCAGGGTGGCGAACAGGGCGCCGTAGCGCGCGGGCAGCTGCGCCGGGTGCAGGTCCCAGCCCTGGATGATGCCGTCCCGGTAGGCGCGCCGGACGTCGTCCGCGGTCCGCGACCAGGCCCGGAAGACCGCCTCCCGGTTCGCCGCGCGCTCGGAGTCGTTGCGCGGCTCCTTGTGCGGACCCACCGGAAGGAGGGTGGTCGGACCGTCGGCCACGCTGACCCCGGTCCCGGAGAGCGCGAGCTGCAGGAGCCGCCGCACCAGCTCCACCGAGGGATGACCGAGCCACTGGTGCGCGGCGCTGATGCCCAGCGCCGAGGTCAGGTCGTACGGCCCCACGTGCACCGAGCGGCAGCGACCGCCGGCAGCCTCCACCAGCGCGAGGATTCCCAGCTTCCCGTCCAGCGAGATGAGGGCCGACGGCGTCTCCACCATCAGCTCGAGGGCGATGGCTCCTCCGGGCCAGCCGAGCCGGTGCTCCAGGGCTTCCGCCGAGCGGCGGAGAAGCTCCACCTGGATGGGAAGCACCACCTTCGGGGCGGTGAGCGCGAAGCCCCGGATGGGCTCGCCGGTCAGCTGCGTCCCCACGCGCTCCAGCGTCCGGAGCGCCCGGCGAGCCGTGCGGCCGGAGAATGGCTTCAGCCGGAGGCCGACGAACGGGGGCAGCGTTCCCTCGCGCCGCCCCGCCTCGAGGGCGATGCCCGCCGCCTCCGCGTGCGCGTCCTCCTCCTCGTCGGGGCGGATGCCATATCCGTCCTCGAAGTCGATCCGAAGGTCCTCCACCGGCTCGCGATCCAGCTTGGCGATGACTCGCTTCCGCAGGTCGGTCGCCTGGGTCGGGCTCAGGGACAGCCCCAGCGCGTGCGCGTAGGTCGGTCCGTCGGGGGCGTAGGCGTCGAGCGCCGCGCGGGCCAGCACCCCCATGCGGGCTGCCGCTCCGGGCTTGAAGAGATGCGCTCCGCCGTAGAGGATTTGCACCGGCCGCCGTCCGGCAGGGCCGGCGCATCGCTCGCGATCGCGCTGGTGAAGCGCCTCGTCGAGCGATTCCAGCACGGGCTGCAGGGCCTCGGTCAGCGGGGGCAGCGCCATGGCCGCCCCCATACCACCACCGGGGTCAGCGGTTCGACTGGAGGTGAAGATGCCGCACTGTCTCTGTCGCGCAGCTCGTCCGCCTCGTCGATGACGGCGCGGACGGGCTTGCCCCAGGTGGCCAGCGCGCTGGAAGACGCAACCCGGTACGGGGACGCCCGGCGAAGGTCACCAGCCCCGAGGCACGGGTCCGTGCTGTAAGGTTCGCTGATGCCTGAGTACGACCTGGTGGTGATCGGCTCGGGGCCCGCCGGGGAGAAGGGGGCGGCCCAGGCGGGGTACTTCCACAAGAAGGTGGCGGTCGTCGAGCGGCTGTCCAACCTGGGCGGCGCGGGCGCGAACACCGGGACGCTTCCCTCGAAGACGCTCCGGGAGACGTCGCTGTTCCTCTCCGGATTTCGCCAGCGTGGCCTCTACGGGGTGGACATGCAGCTCCAGGCGCGGACCGGGGTGCGCGAGCTCCTCTTCCGCGAGCGCGCCGTGGCGCAGGAGGAACAGGTCCGGGTGGCCCAGAACCTTCGCTCCCACGGGGCGGACGTGTACCAGGGGAAGGGCCGCCTGCTGGATCCGCACACGGTTCTGGTCCGCAGGCCAGGGGCCGAGGAACGGCTCACGGCCGAGGTCGTCCTCATCGCCACCGGCAGCACGCCCTTCCACCCCCCGCTGTTCAACTTCTCGGCTCCCGGGGTCTACGACTCGGACAGCATCCTCCTGATGTCCGAGGTGCCGCACTCGCTGGTGGTGGTGGGCGGCGGGGTCATCGGCTGCGAGTACGCCTGCACCTTTGCCGCGCTCGGCATTCCCGTCACCCTGGTCGAGGCGCGGACGCCGCTGCTGTCCTTCCTGGATCTCGAGATGTCCACGAGGCTCAAGGCCCGGATGGAGGGCCTGGGGGTGCAGTTCCGGATGCCGGCGACGGTCGAGTCGGTGGACGTCGAGGAGGGCCGGGTCACCGTGGGGCTCGGGGGCGGCGAAAGCATCGCCGCCGCTGCGCTGCTGGTGGCGTCCGGACGGAGCGCCAACACCGCGGGCATCGGGCTCGAGGAGGCAGGGGTGAAGCTCGGCGAGCGCGGGCGGGTCCTTGTCGACGAGCACTACCAGACCAGCGTTCCCAACATCTACGCAGCCGGCGACTGCGTGGGCTTCCCCGCGCTGGCCTCGACCTCGATGGAGCAGGCCCGGGTGGCCATGGCCCACGCCTTCAACCTCTACCCCAAGGAACGCCTCGCGCCGATCCTGCCCTACGGCCTGTACACCATCCCCGAGCTGTCGTCGGCCGGGGAAACCGAGGAATCGTGCAAGCAGGCCGGGATCGAGTACGTGGTGGGGCGCGCGGCCTACGCCACCAACGCCCGCGGGCAGATCATCGGAGACGGCGGAGGCTTCCTGAAGCTCATCTTCCGCCGCGAGGACATGAAGCTCCTCGGGGTGCACGTGATCGGCGAGCAGGCCTCGGAGCTGGTCCACACCGGTCTCACCGCTCTGCTCTGCGGAGCCGGGGCGCAGCTGTTCATCGACACCTGCTACAACTACCCGACGCTCTCCGAGCTCTACAAGTACGCGACGTACAACGCGATGGCCCAGCGAAATCCGCTCTGAGCCAGGGAGCCAGCGGGGTGCTATGAGGCGCGGCTCTCAGGCGTGATCACACACCCCGGATATTCGCTCTTCCTCTTCCTGACCTCGATTGCCGCGGGGGCGATGAACGCCATCGCCGGCGGGGGGAGCATCCTGACTTTTCCCGCGCTGCTCGCCACCGGTGTGAGCCCGGTCGCGGCGAACGCCACCAATGCGGTGGCCCTGTTCCCGGGCTCGTTCAGCGCCGGATGGGCCTTCCGGCGAGAGCTGGGCCTCGAGAGCCGCCGGGTGCTGATCACCCTGGTGATCTCGAGCGTCGCCGGAGCGCTGGTGGGCGCCTGGCTGGTGGTCGTCGCCGGCGACGCGCTGTTTCGGGCCCTGGTGCCGTGGCTCATCCTCGGAGCCACCGCGCTGTTCATCCTCCAGGAGCCGCTCCGGCGCTGGCGTGAACGCCGCAGCGCCGAGCGCGCTGCGCAAGCGCTCGACGACGGCAATTACTGGTTGCTGGCCGCGGCCCAGTTCGTGGTCGCGGTGTATGGCGGCTTCTTCGGCGCGGCGATGGGAATCCTGATGCTGGCCGCGCTCGGGCTGGTGGGTCTGACCAACATCCACCAGATGAACGGGCTGAAGACCATCGCCGCGGGGTGCATCAACGGCATGGCCGCGCTGTACTTCGCGCTGGGCAAGCACGTGCACTGGCCGCTCGCGGTCGTGATGGCGGCGGGTACGCTGGTGGGCGGCTATGCGGGAGCCTGGGTCGCACAGCGCCTCGGGCAGGCGATGGTGCGCTGGGTGATCATCGTCATCGGGCTCGGCATCGGCGTGTACATGCTGGTGACGTGACCTCGCCGGACCCGGCTCAGGGTTTCCCGGAGGGAAGGGCTAGAGGTAGCATCCCCTCGGGCAGGGCCTGGGGCAGCTCCGCCTCGGCCAGCGCGTGGTGCGCCTCGGCCTCCCGGCGGAGCTCGGTGTCGCTCAGCTCCTCCTGCCACTGCTTGGGGTTGCTCGGCCAGTGAAAGTCGCCTGGAACGGCCCCGCCGCCCTGCTGACCGTAGCCGATCATGTCCGGGAAAGCGGGCGTCCACTGTCCGGCGGCGTCGGGCTCCCTGGTCACGTGGGTGCGCTGCTTCCGGGGGACGAACGGGTAGAAGGGCGTCTTGCTCACCGTCACACCTTGCCCCGGGACCGCGCTGGAGGGAAGGGGCATCGCCTTCCGCCGCGCCGCTGCTAGCGTCCCGGCACGCACCGATGGACCGCACCCGCAACCTCGACCAGCTCTCGGAGCGATTCGACGTCGCCATCATCGGGGGTGGGGCGACAGGCCTCGGCGCCGCCGTGGAGGCGGCGTCGCGCGGCTACCGGACGGTGCTGCTCGAGGCGCGGGACTTCGCCCACGGAACCTCCAGCCGTTCCACCAAGCTGGTGCACGGCGGGGTCCGATACCTCGCCCAGGGCAACGTGGGGCTGGTCCGCGAGGCACTCCTGGAACGAGGCCGGCTCCGGCGGAACGCCCCGCACCTGGTGGGGGATCTCGAATTCGTGGTCCCCGCCTACGCCTGGTGGTCCGGCCCGTACTACGGGGTGGGGCTGAAGCTGTACGACGTGCTCGCCGGCCGGCACCGCCTGGGGACGAGCCAGCTGCTGTCGCGGGCCCAGGTGCTGGAGCGCATCCCCACCCTCGAGCCCGACCAGCTCAAGGGTGGAGTGCGCTACTTCGACGGGCAGTTCGACGACGCGCGGCTGGCGGTGTCTCTGGCTCTGACCGCGGACGACCTCGGCGCGGTGCTGTTGAACCACGCCGGCGTCGTCGGCTTGCTGAGGAGCGGCGGAAGGGTGCGCGGGGTACGAGTACATGACCAGGAGACGGGCCGCGAGCACGAGGTCCAGGCCGGGGTGGTGATCAACGCCACCGGCGTCTTCGCCGATACCGTGCGCCGGATGGACGAGCCGGACGCCACGACGCTGGTCACACCCTCGCAGGGCGTCCACCTGGTCCTGTCGGATGCCTTCCTGCCCTCGACGCACGCCCTGATGATTCCGCGGACCGACGACGGTCGGGTGCTGTTCGTCATCCCCTGGCACAAGCGGGCGCTGGTCGGAACCACGGACACGCCGGTCCCGGAGGTGAGCGTCGAGCCAAGGCCGCTGGAGGAGGAGGTCGAATTCCTGCTCGACCACGCAGCCCGATACCTGACGCGGGACCCCACGCCCGAGGACGTCCTGAGCGTCTACGTCGGCCTCCGGCCCCTCGTCCGTGCCGAGGGAACGAGCCGGACCGCGTCGCTGAGGCGGGACCACAGCATCCTCGAGAGCGAGAGCGGCCTGGTCACCATCGTCGGCGGGAAGTGGACCACCTACCGCCGCATGGGGGAGGACGTGGTGGACCATGCCGCGCGGATCGCCGGCCTGCCGGAGCGTCCTTCGGTGACCGCCGGGCTCAAGCTCCACGGAGCGCCGCTGGAGGATCATGTCGACCAGGCCGCCCTGGGAACCCCGAGCGAGATGCTCGCCGCCTACGGGACGGACGCGGACCTGGTGCGTGATCTCGCCGAGCAGGACCCGGAGCTCGCCGTTCCGATGCACCCGCGTCTGCCGTATCTCCTGTGCGAGGTGGCGTGGGCGGTGCGGCAGGAGATGGCCCGCTCGCTGGAGGACGTGCTCTCGCGCCGCACCCGGGCGCTGGTGCTCGATGCGCGTGCGGCGCTGGAGTGCGCGCCGGTGGTGGCCCGGGTGATCGCCCGTGAGCTCGGCCGCGACGAGGCCTGGGCAAAGGAAGAGGTCTCGGTGTTCGGGAAGCGCGCGCGCGAGAGCCTGCTGGTCTGAGCCCGTCCTCGGTGAGGATGGAGCGGAGCCGCCCACATCGACCACGAGAGGGCGGGTGCAACTTCACCCGTGCTCCGCATGTTCCAGGTGAATGCTGCCGGCGGGCGGGTCGTCCTCAGCAGCGGGCCGGAGGAGAACATCGATGCAGTCGAGTCGAGCGATGAAGTGCAGCCGCTGCGCGCGAATGCTGGTCTGTGCCGAGGACCTGGGCCGCTGGCTCGAGTCCGTCAGGCGAGCCGGCGCACGGGTCTACTGCTCGCTCGCATGCAGCGCCGCATCGGAGACGCTGGAGCGCACCGGCGACGTCGCCTTCGAGGAGACTCCCGGGTCTCTGCAGCTGTCGCCGTAGAAGCCCGGGTGAGCCTCAGGCGGCCGCGTCGACCACCGAGCGGACCGCGGCCTCGACCCGGGGGAGGACCTCGCGGATGTCCGACTCGGACACTGCGCCCACGCTGCAGCGGAACCAGCCGCTCTCCTCCTCCAGCCCGAAGGCCTGGAAGTGCACCATGGCGAAGCCGGCCCGCTCCAGCAGCAGCTTCCGGATGTCCTCGTTGCTCCGGATGCCCTTGCGCCCGATGAGGTCGAAGCGCACGGAGAGGTAGATGGCGCCCTGCGGGGCGATGGCGCTCACCGGGAGCCCGCGCGACCGGAGCTCCATCAATCCCTGGTGCAAGGTCCGCAGCCGCGACTCGACTCCGCGGCGCATCTCGCCGAGGTAGCGCTCCACCGCCGGGACGTTCTCCAGGAAGCGCGCCGAGGCCACCTGCTCGGCGCGAGGGGCCCACGCGCCGGTGTGACCGATGAGGTCCTTCATCCGGGAGATGATCGAGGGCGGTCCCACGCCCCACCCCACGCGCACGCCGGTCGCGGCAAAGGCCTTGGAGATGCCGTCGACGAACACCGTGTACGGGGCCATCTCCGGCACCAGGGACACGGGCGTGACGTGCTTCGCCTCGCCGTAGGTGAGCACCCAGTAGATCTGGTCGTACATCACGATGATCGGCGGGCGGGCCGCGTGCTTGCGCTCCGCGTTCTCCTCGACGACCGCCTCGCACACCGCCTTCAGCTGCTCGGCTCCGAACATCGTCCCGGTGGGGTTGAGCGGGCTGCCCAGGCAGAGCAGGCGCGCCCGGGCGAGGTAGGGATGGATCTGGTCCACGGTGGGCATGAACCCCTGCTCGGGACTGGTGGGAATCACCTCGCCCTTCGTCCCGGTCATGTAGACGTAGTAGTTGTTGTTCCAGCTGGGCACCGGGTAGACGACCACGTCCCCGGGATCGACCACGCAGCGGAAGGTCCCGTAGACGATGGGCCGTGCGCCGCTGGCGATGACGATGCTCTCCAGCGGATAGGAAAGCCCCAGGCTCCGGGCGTAGAGGCGCTGCACGGCCTGCCGCAGCTCGGGCATGCCGTCGGCGGGCGGGTAGTTGGTCTCGCCCGCGCGGAGCGCCTCCCCAATGAGCTCCCGGAGCTCGGTGGGGATGGGGAACTCGCGAGAGCTGAAGTCGCCGACGGTGAGGTTGCAGACCTTCTGGCCCTTGGCGACCAGCGCGCGGATCTCGCCGGCGACCTTGAGGATCTCGCTGCCCATCAGGCCGCGGGCCATGCCGCTCACCGCGTGCGGGTCCTTCGGATGTCCCAGGGTGTCGTTCAGCTCCAGAGCCACGTGGCGTCCTCCGGGCCCCCCCTTACCGGAGGCCGAGGGGAGCGTGCCAGCACAGTTCCCCGGACGCTGCCCGGACGAGCACGTTTCGGCACTCCGGCCGGCAGGGCGTCCGCGGAGGGGAACGGCTTGACCCCGGGTGGAGCAACCGTGGGAGGGGGACCTCTCCTGCTTGCCGCCGCCGCCGCCTCCGGCCCCCCCAGCCCAGGCGCGAAGAGCTCGGGGGTCAGCGTCTCCCCCGCTGCTGGCCACCGGCTGTTGCCTCCTCCCGGCGAGCCACCGTCGTATCTCCCTCTGGCCGACCGTGCCGGTGCTGCACACATTGCACCCGCAAGCGACTTGTATGGGAGCCCAATCGAGTTGTATGGGCCCCCATGGATGTGAGCCCGAGGGTCTGCCGGATGACAGCGAGTCACGAATCGTCGCACCGGCTCCCGATCCCGAGCGTCATCCGGATGACTCCCCGGAGGTGAGAACCGTGCCAGGTATTCTCGACAAGGAACGCATCGTCGCGCCACCGAGCTTCAACCGGTGGCTGATCCCGCCGTGCGCGCTAGCGACCCACCTTTGCATCGGGCAGGCCTATGCCCTGAGCGTGTTCAACCTGCCGCTCACCCGCCAGCTCGGCATCTCGAGATCGGTCGCCGGTGACTGGACCCTGGCCGAGCTGGGATGGATCTTCAGCATCGCCATCGTGATGCTCGGGCTGTCGGCCGCCCTGTTCGGAACCTGGGTGCAGCGCGAGGGCCCCCGGAAGTCTGGCTTCGTGGCGGCAGTCTGCTGGGGGGTCGGCTTCCTCGTCGGTGCGCTGGGGATCTCGACCCACCAGCTCTGGCTGGTCTACCTGGGTTACGGGTTCATCGGTGGGATCGGCCTGGGGATCGGCTACATCACCCCGGTCTACACCCTGATCAGCTGGTTCCCGGACCGGCGAGGCATGGCGACCGGGATGGCGATCATGGGCTTCGGGGGCGGGGCGCTGATCGCCTCCCCGCTGTCGGACACGCTGATGAGGGCCTTCAGCTCGCCGGCCTCGACCGGCGTCGCCCAGACCTGGGTGGTGCTGGGCATCGTCTACCTGATCTTCATGACCGGAGGGGCGTTCGGGTATCGCCTCCCGGCACCAGGTTGGAAGCCGGAAGGATGGACTCCGCCAGTGGAGAAGGAAGGCTCGCTGATCACCACCCACAACGTCACGCCCCAGCAGGCGATCAGGACCCCTCAGTTCTGGTTCATGTGGTGGGTGCTCTGCCTCAACGTGACCGCGGGCATCGGCGTCCTCGGTCAGGCGTCGGCCATGATCCAGGAGATGTTCCGAGGGAGGGTCACCGCCAGTGCCGCCGCCGGGTTCGTGGGCCTCATGAGCCTCTTCAACATGGGCGGCCGCTTCAGCTGGGCCTCGCTCTCCGACAAGATCGGGCGGAAGGCGACCTACGCGGTGTTCTTCATTCTGGGAACCGTCCTCTATCTCCTGGTTCCGGCCACCGGGAAGATCGGTAGCGTGATCTTCTTCGTGGCCTGCTTCTGCGTCATCATCAGCATGTACGGCGGAGGATTCTCGACCATCCCCGCGTACCTCTCCGACGTGTTCGGAGTGAAGTACGTGAGCGCGGTGCATGGTCGGATCCTCACCGCCTGGAGCGCGGCCGGAATCTTCGGGCCAGTGCTCGTGAACTACATCCGCCAGTGGCAGATCGCGCACGGCGTTCCGAAGTATCAGGCCTACAATGTGACCATGTACATCATGGCCGGGCTGCTGGTGATCGGGTTCTTCTGCAACCTCGCCGTGAAGCCGGTCAGCCAGAAGCACATCGAGGCCGAGCGCGCGCCGCTGCCCGAGGGTGAGCCCAGCTACGCCAAATGAGGATCGTGATGACCGACGTCGCGAAGACAGAGAAGGACTGGAGCCACAACCCGGCGATCGTCGCCTTTGCCTGGGCAGGGGTGGGCATCCCGCTGCTCTGGGGCGTGCTGAACACGCTCCTCAAGGCGCTCGCGCTGTTCCGCTAGCGGGGGGCGGTCCGGGTTCCGGGTGCGTACTTCACCACCCGGACCTTTTCCATCGTCACCAGCCCCTCGCCGACCATCTCGTCGAGGATGGGGAGGAGCCGCTCCACCTGCTGGGGGGTGTCCACCAGCTCGAGCACGATGGGCAGGTCCTCGCTGAGCCGCAGGATGTGCGTGGTGTGCACCACGCTGCGCGCCCCGAAGCCGGCGATGCCCCGGAGGACGGTGACTCCGGCCGTGCCTTCCTTGCGGAGCCGCTCGAGCAACGCCAGGTGCAGAGGCCGGCCGTGCCACTGATCCGACTCGCCGAGGAAGATCCTGAGGAGGGTCTGCTCGCCCTCCAGCACCCGATGGCCCATGACGTCCGTCCTCCTATCCGCCGGCCAGCGCCCGTCCGGCGCCCAGCCCGAGCAGGCCGGCGGCAGCACAGCCCAGCACGGTCGCGGCGAGGTTGAGCCCGGCGAGTCCGTACGCTTTCTGGTGCAGCAGCGCCAGCGTCTCGTAGTTGAAGGACGAGTAGGTGGTGAACCCGCCCATGACTCCGGTGGCGAGGAAGATGCGCAGCTCGAGGGAGATGGCGGTGCCGGTCAGGGCCACATGCATCACCAGGGCGATCAGGAACGAACCGGTCAGGTTGACCATCAGGGTGCCCCAGGGGAACGTGGGGCCCAGGACCTGCGCGGCGAGCGACTGCATCCCGTAGCGGGCGACCGAGCCGATCGCTCCGCCCAGCGCCACCAGGACGACCCTGGTCACTGCGGAGGTCCCTTCACGTACAGGTCGATGATGCGGGAGAGCGCCGCCTGGCAGACACGACAGAAAGGCACCTCGTCCCGGGTGAACATGATGCAGTCCTCCTGGGGGCGAAAGTAACCGCGGGATTCGTACATCGCTCCCTCGAAGGCGCCCACCTTGCCCGAGTACTGGTCGGTCCCCAGGATGCGGGTCACCTCCTTCTTCTCGCGGGTGAAGAGGGCGTCCATCTCCGACTCGGGCCGGCGGTCGGCGCGGATCTTCTTTCGCTCCACCTGGATGGCACGGCTGAAGGACTCGAACTCCTCCTTTCGCCAGGGGGTGGGAACCGGGGTCCCGGGCGAGAGGAGCGCCTTCCACTTCAGCTGGGCCAAGTCCTTGAGCGCGGTCACGTTGGGCTCCCAGGGCTCGACCCGGTCGGTGGGGGGGAGATAGGCGGTCTCGGAGGTGAAGTACTCGTCGGCCAGCCCGGCGAAGTGATGCCCGAACTCGTGGACGAAGACGTAGGGCGACCAGAGGGAATCGGCGGCCACGGTGCTGTAGAGCCCGAAGATGCCTCCGCCGCCGTAGGTGTTGCCGTTGACCAGGATCTCCACGAACTCGTAGGGGGCGAACGAGGCCACGTCCCGGAAGGAGCGGTTGTCGAAGGTGAGGATGTAGCGCTCGCTGCCGAACGCGTCGTAGGTCGCGCCGATGCGGCTCCGGCGGTGGACCCCGGTGGAGGGACGGGAGATGCCCGGCTCGCGCGACTCGGGGCAGAGGCCCCAGACGTTGAAGTCCTGCTTCCGCTCCTTGAACGGGGAGGTGGAGAAGAGGATCGTGACCAGCCGCCGCGCGTCCTTCTCGAACTTGCCGCGCTGGGCCCGGGTGTAACCGTCTCCGAGGATGAGGAGGTCCACCTTCGACTCCGGGGGGCCGGACTTGAGCAGCGGGATGAGGGCCCCGGGGCTGTCCGGTGTCGCGTCGCTCACCGTCCGGTCCTTCGGGTCCACCTGGAAGGTCCACACCGGAACGAAGGCGTTGGCCCGGTCGCGCTTCTCGAGGGTGACCTCCACCGGACCGGCGGGGAGCGGGAAGCGGAACGACTCCTCGAACGTCCGGGGTCGCTCCTTCGCGTCCTGGGTCTCCTCCCACTCTCCGAAGATGGAGCTGAACCCGCGCGAGTAGAGCAGCGACTTGCCGGTCGCGTCGCGCACCAGGAAGCGGTACTTGCCGGAGTCGGTGTCGTCGATCGGGCGCGCCGGGTTTCCTGGCCAGGGGAGCGGCTCGATCACCAGCCGATCCAGGCTGAAGACCTCCTTCCCTCCGGTGCCGGTGTGGAAGTAGTCGATGCGGAAGGTCCGCGGCGGGGCGGCGGCGGCCGACGTCGAGGTGACGAGCAGCAGCAGGGCGGCGAGGCGCATGGAGGGCGGACCTTATCGCGGCGCTGGAGCAGGTGGTCACCGCTCGCACACCGGTGAGAGTCCGGGGGGCCGTGGCGGACCCAGGCGGGCGTCGCCCTGGGTTTCTGATAGGGGGCGACGGGTGAAACTTCGCTGGCGCGTTCCGGCACCGCCCGGGGAGGGGCAGGAGAGCCTGTTCATCGAGCCACGGCGCGGGTCAGCGTCGGATCCTGCCGAGCTCCGGACGCGCGGTGCGCGCCTGCTGCTCGCCTTCCTGTGGATCCAGGCCGCAGCGTTCCTCGTCTACCTGGTGATCGCGGTCCTGGCGGTGCCTTCGGCGTACCTCCGCTTCACGGTGCAGACCGCCTTCGGCTGGACGATCATCCTGCTCCTCGCCTGGGCCACGCGGCGGGGGTGGGTGGTGCTCGCTTCGGTCGGGTACTTGGCCTGTGGCTGGTTCCTCCTGGCCGCGTCGGCATGGACCGGTGGCGGGCTGGCCAGCTCGGGGACGCCGGGGTACCTGGTGCTGGTCGTCGCGGCGGGGCTCCTGCTCGGAACGAGGGCGACGGTCATCACTGCGGCGGCAATCGTGTTGACCGGCCTGGGCCTCGCGCTCGCCGGAACGTTCGGCGTGCTGCCGCCGCCCGCCTTCCAAAACTCGCCGATGTCGAGATGGGGGGACTTCGCCATCTACACCGGGCTCATCGTCGCCTTCCAGCTCATGGCTGCGCGCAACCTCCGGGTGTCGGAGAGCCGCTATCGCTCCCTGGTGGGCCGCGCCCGCGACGTCATCTTCACCGTGAGCCGCGAGGGACGGATCACCACGCTCAATCCAGCCTTCGAGGCGGTCACCGGGCTGCCGGCGGCGGACTGGGTGGGGCGACCCTTCGTCGAGCTCATCGCCGGCGACCGGGCCGAGGCGATCTGGACCGCGCTGCGGCAGGCGCAGGGTCCGGCTCTGGAGGTGCCGGTCCGGTCCGCCACGGGCGAGCGGGTGCTGGAGGTGGTGCTGGCCATGTCTCCGGACGCCTCGGCGGATCTTCTGGGCATCGGCCGTGACGTGAGCGAGCGCAAGGAAGCCGAGGCCCGGCGTGCGCAGCTGGAGGTGCAGCTGCGGCAGTCGCAGAAGCGAGAGGCGATCGGCACGCTGGCGAGCGGCATCGCCCACGACTTCAACAACGTGCTCACCGCGATCATGGGCCAGGCGCAGCTGCTTCGGGACGAGGGGGAGGGCCCGACGGAGGTGCGGGCCACGGAGATCCTCCAGGCTGGCGGGCGGGCGCGCGACGTGGTTCGTCAGCTGCTCACCTTCGCGCGGAGCACTGGCCAGGAGCATCGCCCGGTCCGTCTGCCACAGGTGATCGGCGAGGCGCTCCAGCTGATGCGGGCCTCCCTCCCGGCCTCGGTGCAGCTCGAGGCGGCCATCGACTCGGGAACGGCGATGGTCCTCGCCGACCAGGGGCAGATGCACCAGGTGGTGATCAACCTGGTGGCCAACGCCGCGGCGGCGCTGGAGGGCCGCACCGGCACCGTCGGCGTCTACCTGGGGAACCTCCCCGGCTCCGGCGGCGAAGGCAGGGCCTCGCCCGGGACGGTGCGGCTGCGGGTGACCGACGACGGGGTGGGGATGACGCCCGAGGTCCTGGAGCGGATCTTCGAGCCCTTCTTCACCACCCGGCCGCTGGGGGAGGGAACGGGGCTGGGCCTGGCGGTGGTGCAGGGCATCGTCCAGGACCACGGTGGGCAGATCTTCGTGCGGAGCGTGCCGGGCAAGGGGACGACCTTCGACGTCGAGCTTCCCGCGGCCGGCGTGGAGCGTCCCCAGCCCGTGCCCTCCCCGGGAGTTGCTCCGCGGGGCGCAGGGGAGCGGCTCCTGCTGGTGGACGACGAACCGCTCATCGCCCGGGTGGTGAGCGAGCAGCTGCGCCGGCTGGGCTACGAGGTCACGTCGGTGAACGACCCGGAGGAGGCGCTGGAAGTGATCGCCGAGGAGCCGGAGGACTTCGACCTGCTCCTCACCGACCTTCAGATGCCGCGGATGAACGGGGTGGAGCTGGCCGCCCGCGTGGCGCGCCTCCGGCCCCAGCTTCCGGTGGTGCTCTCCACCGGGAACCGCTGGTCCATCTCCGCCGCCACCGCCAGAGCGGCGGGGATCCGCGAGATCGTCGACAAGCCCTTTCAGATCGAGGAGCTGGCCCACGCGCTGCGGAGGGCGCTCCAGGGGAGCGCCACCCCCGGAGTCGCTGGCCAGGACCCCGGACTTGACAAAAAGAACGACCGTTCGTAATAAGGGCCGGTGAGCAAGGGCGAGGAGACACGGACGCGCATCCTCCGGCACGCGGCGAGGGTGGCCAGCCGGGATGGCCTCCAGGGGCTGAGCATCGGCGAGCTGGCCTCCCAGCTGGAGATGTCGAAGAGCGGGCTGTTCGCACACTTTGGAAGCAAGGAGGACCTCCAGCTGGAGGTCCTCCGCGCAGCCTCCGCCGACTTCGTGGAGAAGGTCGTCGCCCCGGCCCTGCGCGAGCCCCGTGGCCCGGCCCGTCTCCGGGCCCTCTTCGAGCGCTGGCTGAAGTGGGCGGCCCACCCCGATTCCGAGGGGGGCTGCATCTTCGCCGGAGCCGCCTTCGAGCTGGACGACCGTCCGGGACCGGTCCGTGACTACCTGGTGGAGGAGGAGAAGCGGCTCCTGGGCGTCCTGTCGCGCTCGGCCCGGCTGGGGGTCGAGTCGGGGCTACTCCGCGAGGACCTGGACTGCGACCTCCTCGCCTTCCAGCTGCATGGACTGATGCTGGGTTTCCACCACGCGCGGCGCCTCATGCGCCAGCGCAATGCCGAGGCCATGGCGCGCCAGTCGTTCGAGCAGCTGCTCGCGCTGGCGCTCCCCGCACACTGACCCTTCCCGTTGCACCGCACGTCGCAGGAGGAGTTGCCATGGCCGAGAATAGTACGAACGTTCGTTTATTTGGCTCGCTGCTTCGCGGGGTGGGGGCCGTCTCTCCCGCGGCGGCGGCGCGTCTGGGCATGCAGCTGTTCCGGCTCACCGGTCCGCGCCGCCAGCCGCGCTTCACCCCGCCGCCGGATGCGGTGGAGCACTTCCGCGCCGGTCGCCACCGGCTGGTGAGCTACGTCTGGGAGGGTGGCGGACCGACCGTGGCCCTGGTGCACGGCTGGAACGGGACCTCGGGCGACCTCTCGGCCTTCGTGGGGCCTCTCCGGGACACCGGCCGGCGCGTGGTGGCCATCGACCTGCCGGCCCACGGCCGCTCCCCGGGGCGCTTCTCCGACCTGACCGAGGCCGCGGACGCCGTCGAGGCAGTGCTGAGACGCGAGCCCTCCATCGAGGCGGTGATCGCCCACTCCTTCGGCGTTCCGGCCACGGTGCTCGCCGCGGCGCGAGGAGCGCCGCTGCCCCGGGCGGTGCTCATCTCCGGGCCGGTCGCGGTCGAGCCATACCTCGAGCGCTTCGGTCAGGTGCTCGGGCTGTCGTCGACCATCCGGGTGGCATTGCGCCGGCGGCTCCGGGGCTTCGTGGTGCGCGCCGGCTTCCAGACCGTCGACCTCACCGTGGTCGCCCCGCGGCTCGGAGGGCGGGCGCTGGTGGTTCACGACCGGAGCGACCGCGAGGTGCCCTTCCTCTCCGCCCAGGCACTCCACCGAGCGTGGTCGGGCTCGGAGCTGCTGGCCACCGAGGGGCTGGGCCACCGGCGGCTGCTGGCCGATCCCGCCGTCGTCGAGCGGGCCGTGCAGTTCGCGGTGGGCTGGGAGCGGTCGGGGAACGAGGCCCCGGTGCTGCCGCCGTCGCGCGAGCTCCGCGTCGTGGGCGGGTGAGGCTCCCCGGTGATGCCGGTGCTGGTGGTGGGGCGCCGAGGTCAGCTCGACGGAAGCCACGAAGGTCGGGGCAGGGGCCGCTCCCGTCAAGCGCCGCGTGCCTCGTCCACCGGATATCCGGCGGACCGCAGCGCCTCCACCGCCCGGCCGAGCGTCTCTTCCCGGACCAGGACCAGGTCGGTGTCGAAGGTCGCCACGGCGAACACCGAGATGCCCGCGCGAGCCAGTGGTCCGGTCAGCCCATGGAGCAGGCCCACCACCTGGAAGTCGATCGGGCCTTCCACCTCCAGCGCGCGCCAGCCGCGCTCGGCCCGGACGTCCGGCGGCACCCGCGCCTCGTCGCAGGCGATGCTCAGCTCGCCCTCGCGCCGGGTGATGGACACCAGCCCCGGCCCGTCGGCCCACGCCGGCAGAGCGGCCGTGCCCGGAAGCCGCGCCACCGCGAGCCGGCCCGGAAGCACCCGGAGCCGCGCGCCCGGCCCGGGGACGCTCAGCGGAAGCCCCTCCCCGTCATCCACAGGCCCATCAGCGCCACCAGGAAGTACGCCGGCAGCACCGCCGCTCCGGTGTAGTCCTTGGCGATGCGCTGGCCGAGGAACAGCGCCAGGAAGGCGACGGCCGCCACGGTGATGCCCCAGAAGGCGATCCGTGGAACGCCGAGCACCAGCAGCTCCACCAGCCCCACCGCGCAGAGCACGCCCGCCGAGACCTCGATGATGGTCAGCGTCAGCAGCATCGGAGTCACCACGCCGCGCAGCGGGCTACTCCCGAAGTGCTGCGTCAGGTAGCCCTGGTTGCCGCGGAAGTCGATGATCTTGTCGATGCCCGACTGGAGAAAGAGGATCGCCAGGAACGCGGTGGGCAAGGTCTGGAGCAGCCAGGGCGCAAACCGCACGGAGGACAGGGCAGGCATGGCTCACCTCTGCTCGAAGAGAAGCTTCCGGACCAGGCGGATGGGGACCCCGCCCTGGGCGAGGAAGGCGTCGTGGAATTCGCGGAGCGTTCCTCCCTTCTGGCTGAGGTACTCGCGCCGCAGCTCGTAGATCTGCAACTTCCCGTAGGTGTACACGAGGTAGGTCGGGTCGTAGGTACCGCGTCGTGCCTCCTCGTAGGCGTTGGCCGGCGCCTGGAAGCACTCCTTCACGAAACGCTCCGCCCCCTGCTCGACGGTCAGGGTGGTGGTGTGCAGCTGGATGCCCACCACGAAGCGGCAGTCGCGCAGGAGCGCCTCCTCCAGCTGGGCCAGCTTGATCCGCGGGTCGGTGTCGGCGAAGCCCTCCTCGACCACCATCTGCTCGGCGTAGTGGGCCCAGCCCTCGACGTTGGACGCGGCGACCAGGAGCTTCCGGACCCTGGTGGGCACCTTCGGCATCCACAGCGCCTGGAGGAAGTGGCCGGGGTAGGCCTCGTGGACGTCGGTCATCGCCAGGATGGGCGTGGAGAACGCGCGAAGGTGCTCCTCGATCTGCGAGGGGCTCCAGCCATCCTCGGTGGGCGTCACGTAGTAGTACGACTCGGTCGCCTTGGTCTCGTAGGGGCCCGGCGCGTCGAGCGAGGCGAACGAGCCGTTGCGCGCGTAGGGCGGCGTGGGCTGGACGATTGGCCGGACCTCGGAAGGGAAGGTGACCAGGTTCTTCGAGACCACGAACTGCCGCACCCCCTCCAGCGAGCGGCCCACGGCGGGGATCAGGTCCTTGGCCGTCGGGTGATCGGACTGCATCGACTCCAGAACCTGGGCCACGGTCTTCCGCCGGTCGATGAGCGCCGCGGTCTGGACCGCCGCCTCGCGGTCCGCCTTGAGCTGGGCCTCGCCCTTGGCCAGCAGCGCCTCCAGCGGCTCGGAGATCATG